>Ga0209345_10005947_pt1 | contig 11158 bp, 9 predicted proteins | sample Cruoilmetagenom7_FD_187294 | JGI IMG/M metagenome (GOLD analysis project Ga0209345, IMG submission 187294) | Oil polluted marine microbial communities from Coal Oil Point, Santa Barbara, California, USA - Sample 7 (SPAdes) (version 2) | ecosystem: Environmental > Aquatic > Marine > Oil seeps ...
CAAATGTTGGTAGTTTTGGAAGTGTTTTTGGAACACCTATAATTAACCAGCCTCAAGTTGCAATTTTAGCCTTAGGAGCTGTTAGAAAAGTACCTGCAGTAATTGAAACTTCAGAAGGTGATTTTATAGGTATTAGACATAAAATGTTTATATCACATTCATATGATCATAGAGTTGTAAACGGCGCTTTAGGAGGAATGTTTATAAAAGCTATAAAAGAAAGCTTAGAGGCTTGGGATGTAAATTCTGAGTTTTAAAGATAGTATTTTGCAAACAAAAAGAAGCTAAAAATAATAATTAAGCATCCTTATTTTATTTTGAAATTTACGTATAATTTTTGCTAAAATAGTTCTTCAGTATCAATGGTTAAATTTTGTAAAAATTCAACCGTTTTTTTTATGTCTAAACTCAAAATTGTATCATTTTCAATAAAAGGCACTTCACTTCGGTACATTTTTAAAAATGACTCTAGGAAAGGAGATGTTTTTATTGGTAACCTAAAGTGCAAAGCTTGTGATGCATTTAATAATTCAATAGCTAAAATAGTTTCAATATTATCAACAATTTGTTTTGCTTTTGTTGCTGCATTAGCTCCCATACTCACATGGTCTTCTTGTCCATTACTAGAGACTATAGAGTCTATAGAAGCAGGAGTAGCTAATTGCTTGTTTTGACTTACAATACTTGCTGCTGTATATTGAGGAATCATAAATCCGCTATTTAAACCGGGGTTTTTTACTAAAAAAGGCGGTAGACCTCTAAGCCCAGAAACTAACTGAAAGGTTCTTCTTTCCGAAATGCTTCCTAGTTCAGCCATAGCAATACTTAAAAAGTCAAAAGCTAAAGCTAATGGCTGACCGTGAAAATTTCCTCCTGAAATTATTTCATCAGCTTCAATAAAAATATTAGGATTATCTGTAACAGAATTAATTTCAGTTAAAAAGGTTTTCTTGCAATAATCTAAAGCATCTTTACTAGCTCCATGAACTTGCGGCATACACCTAAAAGAATAAGGATCTTGCACGTGTTCTTTATACTGTTTAATTAATTCACTACTATCTAAAAAATTACTAATGCGTTTGGCTGTTTTTATTTGCCCATTATGAGGTCTAATAAAATGTATTAATTCGTTAAATGGTGAAATTCTTCCATCAAATGCTTCTAAAGAAAGTGCACCAATTAAATCTGCTAAGTAGGATAGTTTAAAAGACTTTAAAATTAAATGAACTCCATAAGCATTCATAAATTGTGTACCATTTAGTAGTGCTAAACCTTCTTTAGATTTTAATTCAATTTTATCCCAATTAAATTTTTTCAAAAGCTCCTTACCTGAAATACGTGTATTATTAAAATATACTTCACCTTTACCAATTAACGGTAATGATAAATGAGCCAAAGGAGCTAAATCGCCCGAAGCACCTAAAGAGCCTTGTGTATAAATTATAGGAGTAATGTTATTGTTATAGAAGTCTATCAATCTTTCAACAGTTTTTAACTGTACACCAGAGTGTCCATAACTAAGAGATTGAATTTTAAGGAAAAGCATTAGTTTTACAATACTTTTTGGAACTTCACTGCCAGTACCACAAGCATGGCTCATTACTAAGTTTTCTTGTAATTGTTGTAAATTAATATTTTTAATTTTAACATTACATAAAGATCCAAACCCAGTATTTATACCATAAATAGGTGCTGAATCAGATTTTATTTTCTTATCTAAATATAAACGGCAATTTGTAATATTTTTAATTGCGTCTTCAGAAAGTTGAAGTTTTTTTTTAGAAAAAATTAGTTGATTTAAAGTGTCAAAATCTACTGTTTTAGAATCTATAAAATAAGTGTTTTCCATGTTGAAATTATGTAAGCCCAAAATTCAATAATCCGATTGATATATGCAAATTATTTGTTAAAGTAATACTATTTTTACTTTCTTTAAGAATTAATTTTATCTTTGATAAATTATTAACAAATTAAGTATTTAATATGAAAAATATATGGTTATTTATTGTAGCATTGGCTGTTGTTTCTTGTAAGGAAGAAGTACCTGTAGATTATGCAATAATATCTGGTAATATTACCAATATAGTTGGCGAACTTACTATTAATAGTGCTGATAGATCAATTAAAGAAGTTATTAAAGTATCTGATGATGGAAGTTTTACAGACACGCTTAGGGTTAAATCAGAAACGTATATGCTCTATGATGGTAAAAATATTACTAAAGTTTATATTGACACGGGCAGTAATATTAATATAAGTTATGATGCTTCAGATTTTAATAATTCATTAATTATAACTGGTGTAGGATCCGAAATTAGTAGTTATTTACTTAATTCAGGTAATAATGAGCGTAAGTTAAAAGGACCTGGAACAGATGTTTATCTTCTAGGAGAAGACGAGTATAAAGCAAAATTTAATGAAATAAAAATAGCTTCAGAAGAAATATTAAACGCTACTAAAGGTATTTCAAAAGAATTTAAAGTTAATGAATTAAGAAACATTAACTATTCATATTTGTATCAGTTAAGTATTTATCAAAGATACCATGAGCATTATGCAAAGAAACCTGGATTTAAAACTACAGAAGGTTTTTTAGATGAACTGCAAGGTGTTAATTACGAAAGTGAAGAAGATTTTAATTTTTCAGAAAATTATAAAAAATTGGTTACTTCGCATTTTAATAAAAAGGCTACTAAATTAGGAGAAATTGATTCAATAGAAGAAGATATTGCTTTTTTAAAAGTTGTTGGTACTATTACAAATGAGACTATAAAAAACAGCTTATTATTTAATAATGCAAAATATGCTGTAACTTACACAGAAGACCTTGAAACATTTTATAATACATTTATAAATTCTTCTACAAATGAAGATCATAAAAAGGAAATTACTGAAAGTTATAATAAGTTAAAAGCTGTAAGCAAAGGGCAGCCTTCACCTAAGTTTTTGAATTATGAAAACTTTAAAGGAGGTACAACATCATTAGACGATTTAAAGGGTAAATATGTATATGTTGATGTTTGGGCAACTTGGTGTGGACCTTGTAAAAGAGAAATACCATTTTTGCAAAAAGTAGAGAAGCAATACCATGGTAAAAATATTGAGTTTGTAAGTCTTTCAGTTGATAAGCTTGATGACCATGATAAATGGGAAAAAATGGTTAAAGAAAAACAATTAGGAGGAATTCAATTGTTTGCAGATAATAGTTGGGAGTCAGATTTTGTAACAGGGTATTTAATTAAAGGTATTCCTCGTTTTATTTTAATTGATCCAAATGGAAACATTGTAAGTTCTAATGCGCCAAGACCATCTGATAGTAAATTAATTGACCTGTTTAATGAATTAAATATATAATAATTAATTAAAATAATGAAAAAAATAATTTGGGTTTTTGTAACACTTCTTATAGTGTCTTGTAATCAAGAAGTTGTAAATTATGTAACTATAAGTGGTACACTTAAAACAGTAAATACTGAAAAAATTACAATACAAGGTAGAGGGTTTACGAAAGAAATTTTAATAGATAGTAATGGTAAATTTTCAGACACATTAAAGGTAGTTAATGGTGTTCATGCCATTGTTAATGGAGATGATAGAATTACGTTGTATTTAAAAAATGGATATAATTTAGATTTAGAATTTAAAGGAGAAAAATTTTCTGATGGAATTTCTTTTACAGGAATTGGAGCGGAAACAAATAATTTTATGGATAATAAACGTTCGTTTTATATGAGCGATTTAGCAAATCCAAAAATGTATTTTAAATTAGATAAGGAGTCTTATGAAACTAAACTTAATGAGGCTAAATCTTTATTAGAAGGGTTTAAAACCAATTCAAAAAATTTAGATTCAATAATTGTTCAAATGGATGCCAGAAATGACGAAATGTTTTTTGGCTACATCGAAAAAAATTATGAAAAGATGCATGAAAATATGGTGCGTTTTGGAAAAGGTAAAAAATCACCAATTTTTGTAAATTATGAAAATATTAATGGAGAAACTACTTCATTAACAGATTTAAAAGGTAAATATGTTTATATTGATGTTTGGGCAACTTGGTGTGCACCTTGTAAAAGAGAAATACCATATTTAAAAAAGATTGAAAAAGAATACCATGGAAAAAATATTGAATTTGTAAGTATTTCTGTTGATAAACCTGAAGCTCATGAAGCGTGGATGCAAATGGTTAAAGATAAGGAATTAAGCGGAATACAATTATTTGCAAATAATAACTTTGAATCTGAATTTATTACTGAATATGGTATAAATTCAATACCAAGATTTATTTTATTAGATCCAGAAGGTAACATAGTTGATGCTGATGCTGATAGACCTTCTAACTCTAAACTTAAAGAGTTATTTACGGAATTAGGAATTTAAAAAATACACATAAAAAAAGTGCTGATTTTTAGCACTTTTTTTATGTGTAAAAGTCACTTAATTTTAGTCTTTTGGTGGATGCTCTTCATTTTCTTCTTCAATTTTTTCTTGATTGAATAAATCCAAAATAGCATCGGCTAAATAATCCAAAATGGAAGTAGCAGTAAATGTTTCATAACTAGTTTCCTGAACTGCAATATCAGCAGTTTTTCCATGTAAATAAACACCAAAAATGGCAGCATTTTTGGGTTCATAACCTTGCGCTAAAAGACCTGTTATTATTCCTGTTAAAATATCCCCACTTCCAGCGGTTGCAAGTGCAGGATTTCCTGTAGCGTTTATATACATAGATTCTCCATCAATTACAACAGTATGTGTTCCTTTTAAAACTAAGATTAAACTATATTCCTTAGCAAATTTAGTAGCTAAATTCAACTTGTCATAATCGTTTGCCCAAGATCCAATTAATCGTTCTAGTTCTTTTTGGTGTGGAGTTAAAATAGTTTTTTTTGGTAAAAGTGGGAGCAGAGATTTATTCAATGCTAATAAATTTATTGCATCCGCATCTATAACTAAAGGTAATTTATTCTCTTTAATAAATTGTTCAAACCCTATTGCTGTTTTTTCACTTGTTCCCATTCCTGGACCAATACCAATAACAGTTGGTTTAGTTTTAAAATTATAGTAAGTTAAAATTTTTTCATCATCAACTTCAACCATTGCTTCTGGAACAGAAATTTGTAAAATATTGTAACCACATTTTGGAAGGTAAGCAGTTACCAATCCGCTTCCAATTTTTAAAGCTGCTTTAGTGGCTAATGTAACTGCTCCAATTTTACCAAAACTACCTCCAATTATTAGTGAATGACCATAAGTTCCTTTATGTGACCATTTATTACGTGGTTTATATAAAGGTATTATTTCATTTTTTGTAATAAAATGATTTTTAGGTTGTAGACTATCTATAAATTCTTCATCCAAGCCTATATCTATTACTTCCCAAGTATTAAGGTATTCTTTATTTTCAGGTAGAAAAAAGGCTAATTTTGGAGTTTGAAAAGAGAGAGTGTGTCCGGCTCTAAGTACAGTATCCTTATTGCTTACAGGTTTGTCGCTAAATAATCCAGAAGGAACGTCAATAGCAAGTGTAAAAACTTTGGTGCTATTTATATATTGAATTAATCTTTTAGTAAACCCTTCAGGTTTTCTAGTTAAGCCGTTTCCAAAAATAGCATCAATAACAATGTCTTGAAATGAAACATTAGGAAAATCATTTTTATCATTAATAACTTTTGGCCATTCTCCTAATTCTTTTAAACGACTGTAGTTTGTTAAAAATTCATTAGTTCTTTTATCACTAAAATTAACAATATAACAGCTTACATTATATCCATGCTGATATAAATGCCGAGCAATTACTAAACCATCACCACCATTATTTCCAATTCCACAAAAAACATGAATTTTAATATTTTGCCCTTGTAATCTACTGTGTAACCATTGGAAGCATTCAGTAGCGGCACGTTCCATTAAATCAATGGAAGTTATTTTATTGTTTAAAATGGTTGCTTTATCTGCTTTAGCTATTTGTTTTGAAGAGAGTATATACATACTATAAAAATAATAAAAAAAACCTCTCACCTTGAGAGGTTTTTTAAAATTTTATCCTTTAAAAACACCCATATTTGCATATTTATCCATTCGCTGTTTAACTAGCTCTTTAGGTGATAAATCTTTTAAATCTTTATATGCTTTAAGTATTGTTTTTTCAACTTCTTTAAATGCAGATTCTCTATCATAATGTGCACCACCTAACGGTTCTTTAATAATGCCATCAATTAACTTTTGCTTTTTCATGTCTTTAGCAGTTAATTTTAATGCATTTGCAGCTTCTTCTTTATGCTCCCAACTTCTCCATAAAATTGAAGAACAGGATTCTGGTGAAATTACAGAGTACCAGGTATTTTCCATCATATAAACTTTATCGCCAACTCCAATTCCTAAAGCTCCACCTGAGGCTCCTTCACCAATAACAACAGTAATAATAGGTGTTTTTAAGCGAGTCATTTCTAGTATATTACGTGCAATTGCTTCACCTTGACCTCTTTCTTCAGCCTCTAAACCAGGATATGCGCCAGGCGTATCTAACAAAGTAATAACTGGAATTCCAAATTTTTCAGCCATTTTCATTAAACGTAATGCTTTTCTGTAGCCCTCAGGGTTAGACATTCCAAAATTTCTATATTGGCGAGTTTTGGTATTGTACCCTTTTTGCTGACCTATAAACATAAATGATTGATCACCAATTTTACCTAAACCGCCAACCATAGCTTTATCATCTTTAACGGTTCTGTCTCCATGTAATTCCATAAAGGTTTCGCCTGCAAGTGAATTAATATGATCTAATGTATACGGTCTGTTTGGGTGCCTAGAAAGTTGAACTCTTTGCCATGCAGTTAAGTTTTTATAAATATCTTTCTTTGTTTTTAATAATTTAGTTTCAATGTTTTTACAACTTTCAGCCATATCAACATCACTTTCTTTACCAATTAATTCGCATTTAGTTAGTTGTTCTTCTAATTCTTTAATAGGTAATTCAAAATCTAAATATTCCATATTTTTATGTTTGAATGTGATTACAAATATAACAACTTATCATTTTTGTAAGTTATATTATGCTTTTTTTTTATTTTTTATAATTCCGTTAATAATAACTGTAATAACAATAACTATAGCTCCAATATAAAATTGTGGGCTCATTTTTTCTTTATCTCCAAAGAAAATTACAGCTAAAATAATACCGTAAACAGGTTCTAGGTTTACTGTTAACATTACAGTATATGGTGATAAGTATTTCATTATTTTTACTGAAACTACAAATGCGTATGCTGTACAAATACTACTTAAAATTAGTAGATATATTATATCCGAAGTATTTATTGAAAAATCTTGAATTGAAAAGTTAGATGTTGCCAGAATAAATACACTTATAAATAAAACGCCAAATAGTAATTGGTAAAATGAAATTACTTCAGCTTCATAATCTTTTATATATAAGCCATTTAACACTGTGAACAATGCTGATAAAAATGATGCAATTAATGCATAAATGATTCCTAATGTGTATTGACTTTCTACATTAAAAATTAGATATAAACCAGCGATTACTATAAGTCCGAAAAATAGTTCTAAAAAAATTAATTTTCTCTTAAAAAATAAAGGTTCTATTAATGAAGTAAATAGGGCACCAGTACTCATAGCAACTAAAGCTATTGATACATTTGCGACTTTTATGGCTGAAAAAAAAGCAATCCAATGCAATGCAATTAAAATACCAGTAAATAAAAATTTTAGCAACCCTCTTTTTGAAGTTTTGATCGATTTTTTTTTGATGAAAAAGTATATTAAAATAAAAATAACAGCAAAAAACATTCTATACCATACAAGCGGAATTGCATCAACACTAATTAATGCACCTAAAATAGCCGTAAAACCCCAAATAAATACTAAGAAATGGAGATGTAAATAGTTATTTAATTTAGTTTTTAGCATTTTTCAAATATAAGTAGATTGCTAATGCTCCAAAAAGTATATTTGGTGACCAAACCATTATAAAGGAGTTAGTGTCTGCACCAGCTCCTAACACTTCAGCAATTTTTAAGAAAAATACATATACAAACATAAGTGTTATTCCAATTGCAAGGTTAACACCCATTCCACCTCTTCGTTTTTTTGAAGCTAGTGCAACCGCAATAAATGTTAATATATATGTTGAAATTGGTAAACTTGTTCTTTTATGAAATTCAACCAAATAAGTGTTTAAGTTATCAATACCACGTTCTTTAGATTGTTGAATGAAATTATATAATTTAAAGGAGGTCATTTCTTTCGCCATATAATCTACATTTACCAAATCTTTAGGTGTAAAAGTAAATGTAGTATCTAATTTTGTACCGTATTTAATACTATCATTCGTACTAGAAATATACCTTTTTCTGTAGTTAGTTAATGTAAATGTACTATCTTTTTTATTCCACCTAATATCATCAGAAAATAATTTGTAGACAAGTTTATTACCTTCAAATTTTTCATATGAAAAGTTATAACCTCTACCTAATTGAACTCTAAAATTCTTTAAAAATATATAATCATTAGGACCCAATTGTAAGTTAATATTGGTTAAGTTATCAGTATTCCTTTTTTTTGTAGAAACATAGTCTCTAATAAACTCTTCATATATTTTGTTACTATTAGGAACAATAAAATGATTCATAAGTAAAGCAAATATTGTAATGATAGTTGCACCAATAAAATAAGGTTTTAAAAACCTTGTAAACGATATTTTGGCTGAATGTATGGCTATAATTTCGGTATTACTAGCCAATTTTGAGGTGAAAAAGATAACAGCGATAAATAATGCTAAAGGCAAAAAAGTATTACCAAAAATAACTACAAAATTCACGTAATAATCTTTAATAATTTCACCAATAGATAAGTCTGAATGCCTTAAAAATTTGTCAACTTTTTCAGATACATCAATCGCAATAGCAATTGGTAGTAATAGAACTAATACTAAGGCAACTGAGCTTAAATATTTTTTTAATATGTATTTATCAAGTATCCTCAATTTTTTTATAATCTTTTATCCATTTGTTTTACCATTTGGTTTTTCCATTCAGTAAAATCACCTGCTAATATATGCTTTCTAGCTTCACGAGTCAACCATAAATAAAATCCTAAATTATGTATTGATGCAATTTGCTTTCCAAGTAATTCATTAGAAGCAAATAAATGGCGTAAATATGCTTTTGAATATACGGTGTCAACAAAAGTTATACCCATTTCATCTATTGCAGAAAAATCATTTTCCCATTTTTTATTTTTAATATTAATGGTTCCGTGCGCTGTAAATAGCATTCCGTTACGTGCATTACGAGTAGGCATTACACAGTCAAACATATCTATACCTAACGCAATATTTTCTAAAATGTTGATTGGCGTACCAACTCCCATTAAATATCTTGGTTTATCTTTAGGAAGAATTGCTGTAACAACTTCAGTCATTTCATACATTTCTTCAGCTGGTTCCCCAACAGAAAGACCTCCAATTGCATTTCCTTCAGCACCTACTGAAGCAATATATTCAGCAGATTGTTTTCTTAAATCTTTATAAGTACTTCCTTGAACTATAGGGAAAAATGCTTGGCTATAATTGTATTTAAAAGGTGTTTTGTCTAAATGAGTAATACAACGTTTTAACCAACGGTGTGTCATATGCATTGAACGTTTTGCGTAACTATAATCACAAGGATAAGGTGTACATTCATCAAATGCCATAATAATATCTGCACCAATTGTACGTTGAATTTCCATTACATTTTCAGGTGTAAAAGTATGGTAAGAACCATCAATATGACTTTTAAATTTTACACCTTCTTCTTTAATTTTTCTTCGACCAGAAAGAGAATAAACCTGATAACCTCCACTATCAGTTAATATATTTCTATCCCAATTCATAAATTTATGCAAACCACCAGCTTGCTCTAAAATTTGAGTTTTTGGACGTAAGTATAAGTGGTATGTATTTCCTAAAATTATATCAGGGTTAATTTCGTTTTTTAATTCGGTTTGGTGTACACCTTTTACAGTACCAACAGTTCCAACAGGCATAAATATTGGTGTTTCAATTTCACCGTGATCGGTTGTAATTTTACCTGCTCTAGCCTTGCTTTGAGCGTCGGTTTTTAATAATTCAAATTGCATAGTTGGCAAAGATACAGAATAGGATTTGTTTGAGGTGAAGAAAGTAAAAAGTTATCTTCTCTTTTTTCTTTTAGATTGAAATGAATAATTTTTTTTTGGATTTTTTTTCTTTTTCTGATGGTCTTTAGAGGCTTCCTCTGTTTTTGATGAAGACGCAATCATTTTATTAATTTGTTGCATTTCTTCAGAAGTTAATGCTCTCCATTGATCAACTTTTAAATTACCAATATTCACATTCATAATTCGTGTTCGTTTTAGTTTGGTAACATTATAATCTAAATACTCACACATTCTTCTAATTTGTCTATTTAAACCTTGAGTTAAAATAATTTTAAAAGTGTTTTTAGAGAGTTGTTCTACAAAGCACTTTTTTGTAATAGTTCCTAAAACAGGAATTCCGCTACTCATTTTTTGAATAAATTTTATAGTAATAGGCTTATCAACGGTAACAATATATTCTTTTTCATGATTATTTCCTGCACGAAGAATTTTATTTACAATATCTCCATCATTGGTCAAAAATATTAAGCCTTCTGAAGGTTTATCTAATCTTCCAATAGGAAAAAGTCGCTCAGTATGTCCAATTGCTTTTACAATATTATTTCTTTCTTTAGAATCGGTTGTACAAACTATTCCAATAGGTTTATTGTATGCTATATAGAGCGTTTTTGGTTTCGATTTTAAAAGTTGCCCATTAACTTTTACTTGGTCCCCATCAAATACACGATTTCCTAACTGCGTAGGTTTTCCATTAATTGTAACTTTACCATCAATAATAAATTTTTCAGCTTCTCTTCGAGAGCAAATTCCAGTACTACTAATGTATTTATTAAGGTTAATAGAGTTTTCGTTCGATTTTTCCACAGATAACTATTTATTGCTGCGAAGTTACAAATAATCTTAATTTTAAGAATAAGTTATTTTATGAGATGTGTACCCTTTGAAAATTCAACATTGTAAATTGAACATTGTTTATTAAATTTTTCTTTATACTTTCTAGAAATATTAATTGTAA
>Ga0209345_10005948_pt1 | contig 11157 bp, 9 predicted proteins | sample Cruoilmetagenom7_FD_187294 | JGI IMG/M metagenome (GOLD analysis project Ga0209345, IMG submission 187294) | Oil polluted marine microbial communities from Coal Oil Point, Santa Barbara, California, USA - Sample 7 (SPAdes) (version 2) | ecosystem: Environmental > Aquatic > Marine > Oil seeps ...
ATCGCTGATATCAACGATATCCAACTACGTCAAAATCAACGCTTAAATGCACGCATTGAATTTGAGAAAAAAGACAATGTATTAATGGTCAAACGAGGTAGTTTTTTAGCCAGTCACGCAGGTAAAGCGGCGTATTTAATCACTGACAATACAGCAAACAGAAAGCCAATTTCAGTAGGCGCACAGAGTGTTGAATTCATTGAAATCACTTCTGGTTTAAATGCTGGTGATGAAATCATTATTTCATCCACTGAAACCTTTGATGCTCATCAAAGTGTCTTACTAAATTGAAAAACACCAATATTTTAATTAACCCAATTTAAAGAGTTATTAGGAAAAAAATTATGCTTAACATGAAAAACATCAGCCGTATTTATCGCAGCGACACGATTCAAACTCACGCATTACGTGACTTCAATTTAGATGTAAAAGAAGGTGAATTTGTTGCGGTAACAGGACCGTCTGGATCAGGTAAATCTACATTTTTAAATGTTGCTGGATTATTAGATACCTTCGACGAAGGTTCTTACGAACTAGACGGGGTAAACATACAAGGACTTAACGATGACGAATTATCGCGTTTACGTAACGAAAAAATTGGTTTCATTTTTCAAAACTATAATCTCATTCCCGACTTTAACTTGTTTGATAATATTGATATGCCATTACGCTATCGTGGTTTTACTGCTGGGGAAAGAAAACGTCGCATTGTTAATGCTTTAGAACAAGTCGGGTTAGCCAGCCGAGCCAATTACCTACCAAGTCAATTATCTGGTGGACAACAACAACGTGTGGCGATTGCCAGAGCGTTAGCTGGTGAGCCTAAAATATTATTAGCCGATGAGCCGACGGGAAATCTAGATTCATTAATGGCTCGCCAAGTAATGGAATTACTACATACCTTAAACGAAGCTGGTAGCACCATTATTATGGTAACGCATGACCCAGACCAAGCACGAGCGGTTGGTCGTAATGTACAAGTCATTGATGGTCAAATTACGGATCACAGCGTGTACGCCCCAACTCACGACAATGCCACTATTCCGGTAAACGTTTAAGGGTTAAATACTAAGGACTTATCATGGAAATGTTTAACTATTATCTTAAATTAAGCGTGCGCAATTTAATCCGTAACAGGTTGTTTTTTATTTTGATGCTTTCAACCTTAGCCGTTGGTGTAGGCGTATTTTTAGCTAATATCGCGATTATCAAATCAATGTCCTCTGACCCAATCCCGCATAAAAGTGATCGGATATTTAATGTAACGTTAAATGTTTGGACAGCTGACAATCAAGATGACGAACTCATCGAAACAATGCGCTACCAAGACGCCATGCATATATTAGAAAATAACATTGCTACACATACAATGGTGCATTACCAATCACAGGTATATGCCAGAGATATTAATTCAAAGAGCTTAACTCGCCATCAAGCGGATGTACGTGCGACTACACCTGGTTTTTTCCCATTAACAGAAGCTCCATTTGCTTACGGTGGTGTTTGGCAACAAGAACATGCAAAACAAATTGTCATTGGCGATAAACTTAATAATCAAATATTCGGCGGCGGCAATAGTGTCGGTAACGTTTTAGAAATCGACGGTAAGTCTTTTGAAATTGTTGGTGTATTAAAACCATGGAAGTTAAAGCCTTTATTTTACCACATTGCCTATAATCAAAAATTTAAAGCCACCGACGACATTTATGCACCGATTGAAACGGCGCTAGATAATGAATGGGCAATCAATGTGAGAAATTCAGCTACTGAGCGTATTAATTCAGTGTCTGACAATCGAGGTAAAAACGGCTACTTTATTCAAGCGTTTGTACAACTTGAAAATCAACAACAACAAAATGCAATGCGAGACTACCTCAATAATTATTCTCAAAGCAGGCAAGAAGTCGGAGAAGTATTAAGGGCTAATGAGAACCGTTTATTAGATGTAAATCAATGGTTGGATCATAAAGAAGTCGTTGACGATCGCATGTTAGCGTTTGCTTTAGCCAGTTCACTATTTTTAGCTGTATGTATTTTTAATGCCAGTAGCTTATTACTTGCTCGTTATCACAGCGCCCGTTTTGAAACAGGTTTAAGACGTGCGGTGGGCGCCAGAATGAAAGATGTGTATTACCAAGGTTTAGTTGAGAGTTTGTTAATCGGTATTGTCTGTGCGGTACTTTCCTTATTATTTGGTTGGGTATTTTTACAAATATCAATCGCCTTATTCCCTGAATTAGAACAAACCAGTGATATCGACATCACACTTATTGCCACTGGGATTTTCGTGGCGTTAGTGACCTCCTTTATCAGTATGTTGTACCCATTAATTCGTTCTTGTAGAACCCCATTATCAACAACGTTGAAATAGGAATTAATATGAATATCAAAGCATTATTAAAATCATTGCGTTTGCGCAAGTTCGCCACAGCCCTGTTATTGTTGCAACTAAGTTTAACCATAGGCTTGATGGTTAATACTGTCATACTAACTAATTCAGCTATCGCCAAGCTCAAAAAACCACTCAATTTTGACGTAGAGCAACTCATCGCAGTTGATTTAATACCTACATCGGGTGCCTACAGAGATACTAATTATTATCAGTCGATTACAAAACAAGATATAGCTAAAATAACCGCGATGGACGGCGTGATCAGCGTAGCCCATTATAATCAGTTACCAATTCAAAATGGTGGTTGGAATGGCAACGTACAAGCCGCTGACTTTCCTGACGATGCCGTATTAGCAAGAGAGCTAAGAAACGTCCCACAGTTTTTTACCAGTGAGATTGGTTTAGCTAATTTAGGAGTCGAAATTATTGAAGGTAGAGCGTTAAATGCATCTGACGATATTACCAGCGACTTTTATAATCCTGCTAAGAATAAGGATGACATAGAGCAAAATATCATCTTAACTGAGTCACTTGCCAAAGCGGTTTTTCCAGATAGATCGGCTATAGGTGAGTTAACCAACAATGGCCGAGTTGTTGGAATTGCTAAAGATTTTGTGATCAGTCCTTCACATAAAGGCAAGGCAAAATATTACGGATTATTTGGTAATTTCCTCTTTTCACAATCAGACTTTGAACAACATTACGTGGTGCGAGTTGAGCCAGGAAAAGTTGAACAAGTACAAGCAAAATTAATTGACACTATTTTATCAGTTCAAGCAGAACGTGACATTATTCAAGTGCAAAGCATGACGGAACGTCTAAAAAATTATTACAGCCAAGACTCAGGTTTAGCGAGTTTATTCGCCATGTTATCGTTATTAATGATTCTAGTAACTGTGGTTAGTAGTTTTGCCCATGCGCATTTTCATGTTACTCAGCAACGTAAGTTTATTGGTATTCGCCGTGCCCTTGGTGCACGTAAAAAAGACATTATGTTATATGTATTTAGTGAAAACTGGTTACTCAACTTAGGGGCAAGTATCATTGGCGTTGCCACTATGATTGGATTAAACATTGCATTGTCACAAGTCATTACTATCGATAAACCAAGCGTATTATTATATGCTCTGGCGGTATTTGTTGTATTTGCAGCTGGGTCGTTAGCGACTTGGTTACCGGCTTATAAAACCACTAAAATATCACCAGTAATAGCCACAAAAACACTGTAATATCCATTGGTAATACGGATCAATAGCCGTTATTGACTTAACGGCTATGCATACATAGAAAATGACTAACGATTAAGTAAGGGATAAATAATAATGAAGCGGGTTTTAGTGGTTGATGATAATCCAGATATATTAGATGCGCTGGATTTATTACTGAGTTTGCATGACTACCAAGTCACAACAGCAAGTACAGTGAAAGACGCCGTTATCGCCGCTAATAACCAGTCGATAGATTTAATTATTCAGGATATGAATTTTAGCCAAGGGACGACCTCTGGTGCTGAAGGTAAATCACTGTTTTATCAATTAAGAGAATTATTACCTACAACACCAATTATCCTGATAACCGCATGGAGTCAGTTAGAAATGGCAATTGAATTGGTTAAATCAGGTGCCACCGACTACTTACCGAAACCTTGGAATGACGAAAAATTACTGGAAGTAATTGCGGCCAATATTAATCTCAAATCATCGAGCCATAAACAAGATCAGGGCACAACCAACAAGTCCACTAATACTCCAAAATTTATTGTGGAAAGCCAACCAATGAAGCAACTGATTGCAATGGCAAACAAAGTTGCAGTCAGTGACATTAGTGTTTTAATCACGGGGGCTAACGGCAGTGGCAAAGAACGCATTGCTGATTACATTCATCAACACTCCCCACGTCAAAACTATCCTTTTATCAAGGTTAATATGGGCGCGTTAGCCAGTGAATTGATGGAAGCTGAGTTGTTTGGTGCAGAAAAAGGAGCTTATACCGGCGCAACCACCACACGTGTAGGGCGATTTGAAGCCGCAGATGGCGGTACATTATTTTTAGACGAAATTGGTAACTTATCTCTTGCAGGCCAAATGAAATTACTGCGCGTATTACAAACGGGCCAGTTTGAACGTGTTGGTTCTAGCGAGACTATTAGTGTAGATGTTCGTGTTATTAGTGCAACTAACAGCAACTTACTCCAAGCCATCGCAGACGGTTCATTCCGTGAGGATTTATACTACCGCCTTAACGTTGTTGAATTAAATTTACCACCACTACGAGAAAGAAAAGATGACATTATTCCTCTAGCTCGTCACTTTGTATCAGGTAGTCACATATTAGCAGATGAAACTGAGCAGCTGTTAAGCCAACAACCTTGGTTAGGCAATGTTAGAGAATTAGAAAATCAATGCCAACGCGCCATGGTACTTTGTAATGGGGATACATTGTTGCCCGAACACTTTATGCTTGATGCTACAGCCCCAAGGATAGCCAGTTCTGCTCACATTGATGATGACAAGATGCAGGTAAAATCCGTCTTAGACAAACACCAATGGGTCATTGCAAGAGCTGCAAATGAACTTGGATTAAGTCGCCAAGCCTTGTACCGTCGTATTGAAAAACATAACCTAACACAAGAGTAATAATATGCGCCTCATTCTATTTTTAGGTTTGTTGCATTTAACGTTAATGACGGCAACTTATTACTTTATAAATCAATATCCTATTTCAATTTTGGCCTTATTAATAACATCATTGATCACTACATATTTATTATTAAAAAGACAATATCAACGACACCAAACCATTTTACAAAGTCTCGATCATGGCTTACAAAGTTTGCGTGATAATGACTTTTCCATCAGTTTAAGTCAGCAAAAAGAAACCAGTTACAATCCACTCATTAACGCCTTTAACCAAACCAGTGCCAATTTACGGCACGAGCGGCAACGGTTGTATCAACGTGAAATGATGTTGGACAAGGTATTAAACGCCTCCCCTATGGTAACCATATTAGTGGATCATCGGGATACTATTGTATTTACCAATAACAGTGCCCAACAGGCGTTTGAATTAAATGGTTCGATTGTAGGACGTAACTGGACTCAATTAGTTAATTCTTTAGCACCTGAGTTCCAACATGCCCTAAACCATCAAGGTGAGTCCATATTCACATTAACGGACAATCAAGGCGCGCAACAAGCTTGGCATGTAACCAGTTCTCAAGTCACGATTCATCAGGCACGTCATCAGTTATTTTTACTAAAAAGTATCACTCAAGAGTTATCCAAACAAGAAGTGGCGACTTGGAAAAAAGTAATAAGTGTTATCAGCCACGAACTTAACAACTCCATAGCGCCTATAAGCTCTATGTGTCACAGCGGGGAATTACTGGCTAAGAATTTAGACGAACCTCGGTTAAACCGCGTTTTTAATACGATAAGTGGCCGAGTTAACCACCTAAACGATTTCATTAAAGGTTACGCCACACTGACCAAAGTAAAAATGCCAAACAAAGCGCCGGTCAACTGGCCGGCATTAATAGAACAACTACAAGTTTTGTATGCCTTTGAACTTACTACTGAGTTACCCACAGTAAAGCTAGAAGCAGATATTGCACAACTAGAGCAAGTATTTATTAATGTGCTTAAAAATGCCCATGAAGCCGATAATACCGGCAAGATTACACTTGGATTTTCTACCACCAGCAACACCATAGAAATGACCGTAAACGACAACGGCAACGGCATGTCTGCTGAAGTTTTACAAAACGCCTTGTTACCATTTTATTCTACAAAACATTCTGGCACCGGACTTGGTTTGGCGTTATGTCGCGAGATCATTGAAGCCCATAATGGAAAGTTATTATTTAATAACCGTGAACAAGGCGGATTATGTGTGCTGATAATTTTGCCATTTGAATAAACGTAAACTTTGTGACAAACCTTTATTAACTATTTTAATTAACCAAAGCTTAAAGTCTTGTCGATTACAAAAGGTTACAGTTTGATCAAATCAATTTTGATAAAGTCATATTATTAAATGAAATGACAGAGATTCATTATGAAATCACTTTGTATTACATTGCTCACCCTAATTCTAACAGGCTGTGACGATAGGCTTAGTAACTCTGGAGACGGAAGTAATCTAACTATCTTAACGACCGATATCGCAGGAAAGCGCTTGCCAATAAACCGAGTCTATTGGGTTTACGATTCTGAGCCAAACGTATTACATGAATTAGAATGTAAAACTGAGTTATGTGACAGCTGGTACTTACCTGTTGAAATTGAAGGGAATATAGCAGTGTTTGCTGAAAATGCGGTACCGTTTGACAATGACCCATACTGCGCAGAAGTCTATAGCGGTGAAAAAAGTATATTAATAGACAAAAACCAAACACAAACCATAACGATAGAAGTTAAATACTCAGATTCGTTTTGCCAGTAATATCCACATCATAAACGCGATAAGCCCAAATCACATTTAACACTTGTTGCCAGAACTTAACCAAGACTAACCATTGGTTAATTACAAAAGGCAGAGTTTCTTGTTAGCTTGTTTATGCCCCAAAAGCAGCTATAAGCTGTAAGAATGGCTTCGCCACTAGCTGGAAGGAAAAACAAAGGTACAAAAAGCTAGTTATGAGTTAATCTTAAATTTTGTATGTACATGATCTAGGTAAATAAATATTTGTTATTAATGTGGGTAAGATTAAAACGACCGCGATGTGCGGTAGAAATACGACCCATTGGGTCGATATTAAGTTGTTAGGCAAATACGGAAACATGGAGTGTCATTCGTGGTAATTCAATCAAACTTCGATAAACCAATATTATTTCGTACAACTGATAAAACCGTACACGATCTAACGGTAAATAACGGCTCTTTGTGGCTAAGAACAAGCCGCTATTACAGAGAACTAGAAGATCGAACAAGATCGGATAAGCATGAAGGAGTTAATACATCTCCAATGAAATTCCCCTTATATTTTAAGAACTCCAATGATGTAAAGGTCAATCTAATTAGCGATGGTACGGGTTCATTAGGAACTGAGATTATTGATCACTATTTAGTTTCAATGCATGGGATAGGGATTACGGAGACAATAAGACAAGAGTTTGGTGGGCATACAATTGGAATAAAAGATATAGATCGTTTGGCTGCTGAAATTTTGTTTGAAGCATCTAAACAACTAGAAGTTCACGGATATCGATATGGACCTGTTTCATATCAGAATACAGCATTAACCAGATCTCAGCACGCGAATAGTTCAATCATTAGTATAGGAAACGAAGGTTGCCCTGAGTATATAAAATCAATGCCCACAGATGTTCTTAGAAAGAAGCCTATTGAACCATTTATTTTCCAAGACGAATGGAGAATAGCAATATTCACAAAGAATATAGTTTCAAATGATTTCAATGAACCGCTAAAAATAAATGTTAGCCCTGAAAACTTTTACGAGTATATTGCCTAACAAACGGTTAATGGATGGGACGTCTTAATGCTTGACTGGCGTTCGTTCCTCACTAATTTTAGCCAAGCATTATCCGCCCCATAACCGGGCGTTATATGTAAAGGAAATTATGATATCCACTAACCATCATTATATCCCAAAATTGTATTTAAACGGATTCACGTCATCTAATGGGAGAATTCAAGTTTACAATAAGTTATTCTCAAAATTTGAACCTGACAAGCATACGCCTAGGACAGTTTTCTTTGAAAAGAATAAAAATACAATTCGATTTAATGGTGTAAAGACAGATAAAATAGAGCAAATGTATGGAACCATTGAGAGTGGTTTTGGTGAACTTTTTAATTTAATTCGTGGGACTTTGCATAATGACGAATTAATTTCTGAATATGGTTTGTACTTGATAAAACTATATATCTCAGTTCAATTTTGGAGACTTCCATTAACTGATAATTTATCCGAATACTATATTGATAAAGTTGACTTAAAACGGTTTGGAGAAAGAATTACTATTAACGGTGTCCCACTCGGAGAAGTTAAAGAAATAAGGGAACTATTAAAGCATGATAAAGGTTTTCGCCACTATTTTAGGTGCTTTTTCCTTCCATTATTAACATTTGATACCAATGTTAATAATGATGAATTTGATAATTGGAAAATCTTTGATGTTTCCGTTGATAGTGGTAAATGGGATAATTTCCTTTGTAGTGATAATCCCCTGATTGTAGAAAATATAGAACAAATGTTTAAGTTTAAAACTAAGTTAATTATGCCTTTGTCAAAAACTAAACTATTAACTTATACGCCTAACAAGTTAAAAGATTCAGGTATCGAACCTATATTCTCGACAAAGCTAGCAATGTTAACTTATGCACAAACTATTAAGTATGTTGCAGGTGCCAATCGTCCGTTTATGGAAGAAATAATTGACATATACAATAGGCGCTACGGTGTTTCTAAAATTAATAAATTACGAGAAGAAGTGTTTAGTTTTGTGTGATTTACGTATAACAAGGCATTTAAAACGGAACTGCTTTAAAAAGCCAGGAAGCCGACTTTTAGTCTGAAGCTTGTTTTGATAAAAACAACTCCCCATCTTTTAAGGTATATACAGTTTGCGCAATATTAATGGTTTCTTGTCGGTGGGCGATGAGTATACGAGTCATATTTAACTGCTGTATTTGTTCACTGATCTGTTTTTCATTATTACTGTCTAAATGACTTGTGGCTTCATCCATAAATAATACAGCCGGTTTGCAATATAACGCTCTGGCTAATAATACCCGTTGGATTTGGCCTCCGGATAAATTTGACCCCATATCACCCACCACTGAATTATAACCCATAGTCATGTTTTGAATATCTGCAGTGAGATTGGCTAATTGAGCGCAGCGTTCGATATGAGAATAGTCGGCCTGTGGATCAAAAAAGCTAATATTGTCGGCAATAGAACCAGATAATAAAGTGTCATCTTGCATTACAGCAGCAATAGATTTTCTATAGTGTTTAAGGCCAATCTGATTAATATCTCGACCATCCAACAATACTTTGCCGCTGGTAGGTTGTAACAAACCAAGCATGATCTTCATTAAGGTTGTTTTGCCAGCGCCCGACACGCCTGTGATGGCGATACAGTCACCTGAATTTAAGGTTAAATTAATATTGTTTAAGATACTTTGTTGCTCATCGCCATAACTAAAACAAACATTTTCCAGTGTTAATTGCCCTTTGATATTATTGAGATCTCCAATACCTTCCCTGTTTAGCTCTTGTGGTGATAATGCGATATCTGCGATTCTGTCTAAGTGTAATCGCATCATTTTAAACTGAATAATTTGTTCTATAAGGTTGGTATAACGCTCTGTGAGTTGGTTTTTATAAGCAATAAAGGCCAGTATCATGCCAATGGTTAAGCTGTTTTCTATTACTAATAATGCAGCAAAATAAATCACCAAAACATTCTCTAAACCAAACAATAGTTTATTAAACGAATCAAAACTTATTTTTAATCGGCCAAGCCGGATCTCGCTATTAATCACTTCTGCATATCGGTTTTGCCAAATCCCTTGCTGCTGAGACTCGTTGCCAAATAACTTGATGGTTTGCATGGCGCGTATGTTTTCTAAGAAGTTGGTTTGTTCTTTTGCCGAGTTTTGAATCAGTTCTTCCGTGGCTAAATGCAAAGGCCGATACAAAACAAGTCTAATCAGGGTATAAAGAACGATAGCCCCCAACACAACAAACGTTAATTTAACGGAATACAACAACATCATAACCAACACAGTAATGGCCATGGCTCCATCAACAAAAGTTTCAACAAAACCAGTAGTGATCCGTTCTCTAATTTGAGCCAACGAACCAAACCGCGATACAACATCGCCAATATGACGAGATTCAAAATAAGACATAGGCAAACGCAATAAATGGGACAACAAATTCACGCCCATCTGCATATTTAACACACTTGATAAACGTAAGATAAGCCAACTTCTCACCGCATTGGTGAATACCGATAATATTGCGATTAATGCAAAACCAATAGCTAAAACCATCAATAACGGTTTATCAAAACTCACCAGAACTTCATCCACAACCCACTGCATATAATACGGGGTCATCAACACAAATAGTTGTAATACCATAGACAAGCCTAATAACTTAATGAGGCCAGATTTTAACCCGGACATTGAACTCCACAATTGAGAGAGTTTCATCCTTTGTTGTTCTTGTTTTATTTCAAATTTACTTGTGGGCGTTAACTCCAAACATATTCCGGTAAAGTGCTTACTAAATTGTTCTAAATTCAGAGTACGCTTGCCACTGGCTGGATCATTAATATAGAACTTGCCTTTTTTGTCTCGACCGGAAACTTGCGTTAATACAACAAAATGATTCATATCCCAATGTAAGATGCAGGGTAGGTCCAATTTATGAATCTCATTTAACGGACATTGCAGCGCACGACTCGCTAGACCTAAACTGTCACCAACTTCAATAAGCTGCTGTAGATTCATGCCTTTTAAGTTTGCGCTGTAACGTTTACGCATAGCTTGTAAATCAAGCTTATGGCCATGATAACTAGCAATCATCGCCATGGAAGCTAAACCGCATTCTGCAATTTCGGCCTGTAATATAAGAGGAACGGATCGTCCTACTGAAAATTTAATTAAGTTGATCGGTTCATTTTGACTATCATCCATGCCTATATCCTTATGCTATTAACGCCCTACAACATGATCAAAAACGCCCTATTTTTACTATTCAATACTATGAAATATTACTTAAATTAAAT
>Ga0209345_10005949_pt1 | contig 11157 bp, 12 predicted proteins | sample Cruoilmetagenom7_FD_187294 | JGI IMG/M metagenome (GOLD analysis project Ga0209345, IMG submission 187294) | Oil polluted marine microbial communities from Coal Oil Point, Santa Barbara, California, USA - Sample 7 (SPAdes) (version 2) | ecosystem: Environmental > Aquatic > Marine > Oil seeps ...
AGTATTATATTGGACAATACCAATTATTTATCCCTATAGTCTAGTTCCAGAAACAAAGCGTATCTTTTTTGAGCTACATCCAATATTTATTGTTATTAGGCCAATGCAGGAGTTAGTGATAACCGGCGCCTTGCCAGACATTACGCTAATTATCAAATCCTGGATAGTATGTATAATCGTAGCTTTACTTAGTTTTTTCATATATCGTAAATTAACCAAAAATGTTATTTATTATCTATGATAATATGAATTCTTTATAACACATTCAATAAGCACATAAACGAATGCAAAATAATATAATCTTGATCACTGGCGGAGCCGGCTTTATTGGTAGTCACTTAGTTAAAATGCTGGTACTCAAATATCCGCAAAACAAGATAATCAACCTGGATGCGTTAACTTATGCTGCAGACCTATCACGTCTTGAGGAAATTGCCAATAAAGATAATTATTACTTCATTGAAGGTGATATTTGTAATGAATCTCTGGTTCAGAATATATTTAAACAGCATAAAATTGATGGAGTTATGCATTTGGCTGCGGAATCACATGTGGACAATTCCATTACTTCTCCTAAAATTTTTGTAGAAACCAATATTCTAGGAACGCAAAATCTTCTCGATGCTGCAAAAAACCTCTGGATGAAGGATAATGGTCAATTAAATAGAGTTTATCAAAATGCAAAATTCTTGCACGTATCTACAGATGAAGTATATGGCACCCTTGGAGATGTGGGCTATTTCACAGAAACTACGCCTTATGCACCAAATTCTCCATATAGTGCTTCAAAAGCTTCCAGCGACCTATTAGCAAGAAGCTATTTTCATACATACGGTATGCCTATTGTGATCAGTAATTGTTCGAATAATTATGGTCCCTGGCAGCATGATGAGAAATTAATTCCGACAATTATCAGAAAAGCTTTGGCCGGTCAAAAAATTCCTATCTATGGCAATGGTGCAAATATTAGGGACTGGCTGTATGTTGATGATCACTGCATCGCTATGGAAGATATTTTCCGGCAAGGCAAATCGGGAGAGAGTTATAATGTCGGTTCCAGTAACGAACAAAATAACCTGGATTTAACTAAAATGATTTGCAAGTTGCTCGATCACATCAAGCCAAAAGCAGAGGGTAATTATTCTGAACTTATCTCTTTTGTTAAAGATAGAGCCGGACATGATTATAGATATGCTATAGACCCTGACAAAATCACAAGAGAGCTTAGGTGGAAACCGAAATATTCCTTCGGAGAATCACTTGAAAAAACTGTTAAATGGTATGTAGAGAATTATACTAAATAATGTTAGCGGAAAGATTTAGAAGAATGTATAAAAGATTTTGTTGGGCAAATGATATAAATAGTAGTTAAATAACCTCACGCTTGAGTACCGGCAGGATTTTAAGAACGACATAGATTGAATTTTACTATATGAAAGGAATTATTTTAGCTGGAGGCTCCGGCACCAGACTCTACCCATCAACTCTGGCTATATCAAAACAGTTATTACCTGTATATGACAAGCCAATGATCTATTATCCTCTTTCCATTCTCATGCTTGCAGGCATTAGAGAAATACTGATCATTACTACCGCCGAATCAAAAACATTATACCAAACATTGCTGGGAGATGGACAAAAACTGGGAATTTCGATTGAATATATAGTACAGAACAAGCCAAACGGCTTAGCAGAAGCCTTTATTATAGGAGAGAATTTTATCGGCGATTCAAATGTTTGTCTTATTCTTGGAGATAATATCTTTTATGGCCAAGGTATGCGTACTCAACTACAAGCTGCTGCGCAAATAAAAACCGGTGCTAAAATTTTTGGATATCATGTACAAGACCCGCATCGATATGGGGTAGCTGAAATCTCCTTACCTGAGCAGAAAGTGCTATCCATTGAGGAAAAACCAAAGCATCCAAAATCAAATTATGCAGTAACTGGATTATACTTCTTCGATAATTCAGTAGTAGAAAGAGCAAAAAAAGTATCATCTTCTGAAAGAGGTGAGCTAGAAATTACCTCAGTCATTCAGTCCTATTTAAACGAGAAGGCATGTGAGATAGAGTTGCTCGGACGCGGTATTGCCTGGCTTGACACCGGCACTCATGATAGTCTGCTTGAAGCTTCCAACTTTGTAGCAGCAATTGAAAAACGCCAGGGTTATAAAATAGCCTGCCTGGAGGAAGTAGCCTATAATTGCGGCTATATTAGTAAAAAACAGGCTTTAAATTTAGGAGTGGCCTTAAGCAAGTCTGGCTATGGAGAATATATACAAAAACTGCTGAGGTAATTTCTTATGATTGATGGATATAAATTAATTCAAACTCCCAGCGTCGAAGATGAAAGGGGAAATTTATCATTCATAGAAGTAGGAAAAATTATAAATTTCCCTATCAATAGAATTTATTGGTTGTATGATCTAAAGCAAGATAGAGGTGCACACGCACACAAGCAACTTAAGCAATTCATTTTTTGTGCTAATGGTTCTGCGGATTTGATCCTGGATGATGGCAATAACCGGGATATTATCACCCTGAATTCACCGGATAAAGGTATACTAATTGAAAAACCGTTATGGCGTGAAATAACAAATTTTCGAGACAATCCCAGCATCATAGTCATTGCCTCTGATATCTATGATGAAGAGGACTATATCAGATCATATGAAGAGTTTAAAAAATGGAAGTTCAATTCTTAAATTTAAAAGATGCTTATCTTGAGCTGAAGCAGGAATTTGATCAGCTCTGGCAAGGTATCAATCAAGATAGTTTTTACATTCTTGGCAAGAGACTGGAACAATTTGAGAAAGAATTTGCCTCCTATCTTGGTGTAAAACATGTAATTGGAGTTGCAAATGGACTCGATGCTCTTTGCCTGAGCCTTAAAGCTCTAGATATTGGAAAGGATGACGAAGTAATCGTTCCGGCTTTTACTTACATAGCGAGCTGGCTGGCAGTATCAGAAACTGGAGCTACACCTGTACCGGTAGAGGTGGATGATAATTTTCTTTTAAACTCAAAACTGATAGAAGCAGCTATAACGAATAAAACAAAGGCTATAATGCCGGTACATATTTATGGCAGGGTTTGCGCAATGGAAAAAATCTCCCAAATAGCTAAAAAATATAACCTGAAAATCATTGAAGACGCAGCCCAAGCACATGGAGCCTACGAAAACGATAACTCAGGGAAAGCAGGATCCTTTAGTGATTGTGCCGGCTTTAGCTTTTACCCCGGCAAGAATCTCGGTTGTTTTGGAGATGGGGGATGTATTTCTACTAATAGCGATGCGGTAGCTGAGAAACTCCGTATGATGAGAAATTATGGCAGCAAAATACGCTACCAGCATGAAATTACGGCAGGAAATAGCCGCCTGGATGAGCTGCAAGCCGGCGTGCTATCGATCAAACTAAAACGATTAGATGCATGGAATGCGCGCAGACAAAAAATTGCTGAGTTATATTTGCAAGGATTAAAAAACATTGATGACCTAACTCTACCAGAATATCACCCTGGTCATGTATGGCATGTATTTGCTATCCGAGTAGATAAACGTACAGAACTGCAAAATTACCTTACCTCTATCGGCATTGGTACAAATATACATTACCCTGCACCCATCCATCTACAAGGAGCTTATGAACATCTGAATTTACCAAAAGGGTCTTTTCCTGAAACGGAAAATATTTGTAGTGAAGTATTAAGCCTACCTATGGGGCCTCATTTGAGCAAAGATGAAGCTATATACGTGATAGACAAAGTAAAAGGTTTTTACTAGTTTACAATAGCTCATTTCAATTTCGAATATTGGTATTACTTTTGCAGTTTGGTATCAATTAACTTAAAGAGTTTTTCCCTGAGCTTATCTTTTACAATTTCATAATTCATTTCAGGATTGGTCATAAGATGCTGATTCCAAATTTTACAATATAGTTCATCATCATTATCAACCTTTTTAACGTATTCAACTACATCATTTTCTGCCTCAAAATCATCAGCATAAATTACAGCATCCTTATTGATATCTGAAATCGCAGTCTTATCGCCCCAATATATTGGAATAGCTCCGCCAAAATAGGCCTGAAATACTTTTTCAGTTAAATACCCATTATGATACTGATTCTCATAGGAAATTATGAACTTGCATTGAGAAAGCCACTCCTGAGTCTTTTTACTTTTTCTGGGAACCGGACCGCCAATATTATTCAAGTGAACTCCGCCACTTGCTACCCATTTATACTCTGACAGCCTATGGAACATACTGTCACGGGCTTTTGTACCTTCTATAGATTTGCCATTATAGCCATTATAGTAATTAGGATATCTGATATATCTTGGATCATCAACGCGGTCAAAACCCAGTACCAAATCATAATCATCCAAATTAGGTAAATAAGCCTCAGCCGTGTAGAATATTTTGATGACGTCAGGGCGATCTATATTTTTTATATCCTTACTACCAAAAACATCATCAACTACTATATCATAGTCCATATCAGTTATAACAACGCGGTAACGTTCTTCGAGTATATCCTTGAGTGCATAGGTGAGTTTTCCAGGCCGGCCAAGCTGATTAAGTTGCCCTACTTTAATAACCGGCTTATGGTAATTATTTTTGACAAGCAATATAGCTGCTACAATCAACAAAATGATTAATAAAAAATATAATATGCGCTTCATATACAACAATCCCTATGCATAAATAAAAATATATACTCGTATCCCTACTAAATGTAAATATAACTTTACAAATAAAATGAATAGGTGTAATTAAAAATAAAAATTAATTGAACTGCAATAGACAATGACCAGCTCATTGCGGATCAGAAAAATAAGTGAAAAATCTCTATAAAGCAATATTAGCCAATTTTTTACATTGGGGAGCAACGCGTTTGCATCGTGTTGTCTCAAGGATTGCTACCTTGATAATAAAATATGCTATAAGCCTAACTCCGAGAAAACAGCTATTTGTTGAAAATTTACAAAAAATTGGATATAAGTATAGTACTATCTATGATCACAAGGCTTTTCTCTACTGCTCCCTGGCACAAAAAAATATTGAACATGTAGAAAATTTTAGTATATTGTCCCCTCAAAAATCAATCAAGCTACCTCTTCCCAAAAATGTTAGCGATTTTAAGATAAATCCCAAACATGAATGCACGGCAGTTCTTCCCTCAACTTATTTAGCTGAAATCAATAATGTACAAATGTTTGCAGAGACCGATTTAATTATCTCTGGTAACAAAGTTTTTTATGATGAAATTGACAAAGATGAGATCAATAATTATGCAATAAAATCTCCTAATATATCCAAAATCACAAACGAAAAAATTACTGTAAAAATTCCGGTTGGTCGCCCGAAAACAATAACTACCGGCATACACTTCACCAAAAATCATTCTAAAAATTATTTTCATTGGATCATAGAAGCACTACCTAGAATAAGTTTAATCTCTGGAGTTGATAAAAATGTACCACTTCTTGTAAGTAGTCATCTACCGATACAATTCTACGATGCTTTAGACATTCTTAATACCGACAAACGCAAAATTATAAAACTGGATTCTGACAAATCATATTTGGTTAAAAAATTATTCTATCCATCTCCACTATCAATTGTTCATGATAACTATAAAACACCTATCTACCACAAAGATGCTGTTTATTCTCCAGAAGGTATTAATTTTGTAAGAGAAGCAGTATTAAGCACCCTTGAATATATACCAGACACAAAAAAACGTAAGATTTTCATTTCTAGAAACAACTCAGATTACAGACAATTACTTAATGCTGATGAAATAGAAAATGTGTTGATTAAAAAGGGATTTGAAATAGTATTTCCAGAAAAACTATCTTTTGCAATACAAGTGCAAATTTTTTCTCAAGCCGAAATCATTATAGGGCAAAGTGGTGCAGGTATGACAAACTTTATTTTCGCTCCGAAAAATTGCCAAGTCATAATGATGATGAGTGATGTTAGTGAGAATAATCTCAATCTCTTTAATGCACTTGCTGTAGCTAGCGATACCCGATTAGAATTTATTATTGGTAAACACGTTATTTCAAGAATAAACCGTGCAATTCATACAGATTTTTATGTTGAACCTAAGTTACTTGAAAATTCTTTAGATCAACTATATAAAAGCTAAATATGAAAATAATCGGTAAAAATGTTGATCTTTGTTCTGTAACTATTGACGACGCAAAGTTTATTTTATCTCTTCGGCTTGACCCAGACTTAAATCAACACCTATCACCTGTTAAAAACAACCTAAACAAACAAAAACAATGGTTGGAAAAATCAATTGCTAACAAGTCAGAATATTATTTCATAATAAAAAACAAAAAGCATATTCCCGTTGGCACCATACGAATTTATGATATAAAAGAAAATATTTTTTGTTGGGGAAGCTGGATTATCAAACCTGAACATAGAAAATATGCCAGTTTTGAATCAATTATTCTACTTTTGAAATTTGCTTTTTTTGACCTAAGCTTTAAGGAAACAAATTTTGATGTGCGAAAAAATAACAAAAAAGCTTTGGATTTTTACTTGAGATTAGGAGCTACCATAACCAATGAAAATGATATAGACTATTTCTTAAATTATAAAAAAGGAGATTTTTTAGAAAAATATAACCACTATCAACAAGTAATTGATAAAACACCTGCCCCTAAATAATAACTATTTATGAAACACCAATCTTTACCACTAATATCCGTCGCAATAATCACTTATAACAGTGAAAACTTTATTACCCAAGCGATTGACAGCGTTTTATCACAGGACTATCCAAATATTGAAGTTATAATTTCTGATGATGCTTCCACAGATAACACGCATACCGTCCTTAAGAAGTACCAACAAAAACATCCCCACAAAATTAAATTACTGCTTGCCACAAAAAATCAAGGAGTAACCAATAATTGGTTTAAGTGCATACAAGCCTGCAGTGGTAAATATATTGCATGCCTAGCTGGAGATGATGAATTCTTACCTAAAAAAATCTCTAAACAGGTAGAAATAATGGAAAATGATCCTAACATAGCTCTTTGCTATACTGATGCTTCAGTCTATCATGTACAATCGCAAAAAGAACTATATCACCTCGCTGATAAAGCGCCTACGAAATCTGGTGATATTCAAACGGCCTTGGAGGATTCAATATATTATTCACCCACTACAATGTTCCGTAATGATCTAACACCAAAAGAGAATTTGTTTTCCGGCATCAGGCACGCCACTGATCTAGCCTTCTACAAAGAAATTATGATTCGCTCAGCACCAAATGGAAAAATACATTATCTTCCTGAAACCCTTTATGTATACAAAAAGCACGACACGAACATCACAGTCAGCAGTAAAAATCACTACAGAGAACATATTGAAGCCATAAAAATTCTACAAACAAAATATCCTGAATATAAAGAAGAATTAGCCCCTTCTATCTATGATTTTTGCTGTGTAGGTTTTTTTAAAACATTATCTGAATCTAACGTGAAAAATACTCTATTCTTTTTAAACGAAGGCCTAAAGGCAAGTAAAGGTAATCCATTTAAATTCCTACGAGCAACTCTCTGGGCTATTAATTTTTATTGGACTAAATAATATATTTAACTGCTTCTGTGTAGTCGTGAGGCGTGTCTATTTCTACCACATCTAATATAAAGCTTTTACTCGGCAAAGCTTGTTCAAGAATTTTATATATATATCCAATATCAGCATTTTTAAAATCAATGTTGTTTATGTACGCCACTCCGCACCACTCATACTCCGATTTCTTATCCCTAGAAAATTGAACAATATGATCGTCTTGAATATGGATATATACAGGCTCCTCAGTCTTGGTACTGGTGGCACAAATAATGTTTTCATGCTGATATTTCACGCATTCTTGTAAAAAACTATCAAATGATTCTGGTGAAATATATATATCGCCATCAAGAACTATATAAGGCTCTTTAATATGCCTTGCAGCCAATTTGGCACTACAACTATTGCTGGTCGTCGAGTAGTTCGGATTCCTAACAAATACACAATCCGGTCTTCTCTTTGAAACATGTTCCATAACAGCTTCTTCTTTAAAACCAACAACTACTCTAATATCATCAAAATCCTTTAGTAAGTCTAGTTGATAATCTATGAGCCTTTTATCATTAATTTCAACTAAGCATTTGGGCATATCCATGCCCAAACGACTTCCCAAACCCGCAGCTAAAATTACAGCATTCTTAGGATATTGCATACACCTATTTCCGAAAAAGTTACATAATCAGCTGTTTTTATCAATGACTCAACTGGTTGATGCACACCACCAAATGCCACTGATATATCAGCTTGCTCAAACATTTGTACATCATTCATACCATCACCTACTGCTACAATACGGTTAAATCCACGAACCCTAATGTCTTCAATAGCATGAGATTTATCTAAGGTAGTTTTTACACCCTTTACATTACCATTCTTAATTTCTGCTGCGGAACAAAAATAATCACAACCAATTTTTTGCATGTATTCCGCAATCCATACATCCAAATTACCCGTCACAATAAAACAATTTTCTTTATTATCCACGATAAATTGCAGCATCTTTTCATGAATTGGAATATTGCTAATAATGTTACTTACATCCTCTATAGGGGTGCTTGCAAGTAATTTTACTCTTAGATTAAATGATTGCTCAAAAGGCAGCAACCCATCAATAGTAGCTTTAGTCAAAACCGATATTTCAGGCTCTATTCCGAGCCCCTTGGCAATTATAGGCAACACTTCATGCTTGGTTAAAGTGCCATCCATATCAAAACAAAATGCCGTTTTCATAAAATTACCGTTTAAACACAAAATATTTCAAATTTGTTTCTTTATTTGTCGCAAGCTCATCTGGAAAAAACTCAGTTTCAACAAGCTTGAAACTATTGTTAGTCAATGGCTTTAACAGCTCAAGATATTCCTGCTCTGTTCTATATATTGAACTATATGAAGATTGCAGCTTTTCCGAATAAAATTCGTTTAAAGTTAATCTTTCTCCCATTATAGAGATAGATTCCCTGAGATAAATTGTACATTTATCATTAAGAAGAGACTTAATATTACCTAAAGTAATAGAAATCTCTTCATCGTTGTAATACATGAACAAACCAGCAATAAAAATTACATCGAACTTGCTATCTAAACTGCTAAGAGACGAGTGCTTTATCTTTAAATCGTCACAAATAAATTTATATTTCCCTTCATTCGCAAATTTTTTATTAGCTATATCCAACAATTCTTCGGAAAAATCTATCCCCGTATAAGACTCTATGTTTGAAGGTATTATACCAGCTACTCTTCCGGCTCCACAACCAACATCTAAAATGTTTTTTGACTCAAAATCAATGGTTCTATCCAAAACATCCGCTTCAAATTCATTCCTAAAGTGTGGAAGTTCAGAACTGTCTTCCTGCAGCATCACAGCATTTAAAGCATTGCTTGAGTTTTTAGCACGAAAAGCATAAATTTCTTTAATGCACCCAAACTCTACTACAGATGCATTTTCCCCATAAACCCTTGACTTGCCCTGCTTATTACCCACACCTATATCCATTTTTATTAGTTAAAAATCGTTTTATATCTTCTCCAATAAATTTTCCAATACCACCTTTCGGGAAAAATATGTTATCATTTACTACTTTTATCCTTTCATCATACAAAGGATCCTCATCTTGTATAACTAGTTTAGTAATATTATCAATTAATTCTTTCTCTGTATAAACCATATAGTTACACTCAGTAATTTTTTTACCAAACGCATTAAACTCCGGCTTACCTTGACGTTGAGTCTGAATTATGGGTTTGGTAGAAGTTAAAAACTCAGCCAAAAAGGATACTCCATCAGTAATCAATACATCTGCAGACTTAAAAGCTGCAATATAATCTGGAAAATCTTCATCAATATCAGCATTTGGAAAACTTTTAAATTGATCTAGAAATTCTTTTATCTCTTCCTGAGTCATTGCATTAAATTCCTTCAATTGGAAAAGCATTAAAGGATGGTATCTAATTACAAAATCAATATTAGGAAATAACTCAGGTAATTTTAAATATGTATTCCTAAACTCTAAAAAACTGGAATAGCCCTCTGCAAAATCCCCCTTATGAACATTATTTTTAATAGTATGATGTGGTGCTATAATAACCTTCTTAATACCTTTTTGGTCTTGTCTTGGCCAATAATTAGATACTGCACAATTTTGATCATAAAAAGCTTCTATTTGAGGCTGACCTGATAAAAGACACCTTTCATTAGCCCAATCTTTACCCCGGTTTTTCACAAACTCTTCCATCATATAAGTCGAGTCATTATATATTCTCATACAATAATCAAAAAAATCTATGTCACAACTCGAAATAGGTGTATTAGATAGCGTATAACCGTAAGTTATATGCGCAATATCACTAAATTTGCTGAGCCATGCTGAACTATAGATAGAGTTGCGTAAGCAATCATAAGGGTTGGCCAAAAAAATTACATCTGGCATAAATTTTTCAATTCGTACACATTTGTTGTTTTTTACTCCTGAAGCCGGTAAAACACCTTCAGAAATAATATTTGCTACTATTTCATCGCACTTTTTTTGTAAAGGCCATTTTAGCCGTGAGTCTTGCAAAGGTGCAACAAATACGATAACTTCATATTTTAAGACATCACGAAAATATTTATGCACATAACGCATTCTAATCCAACCTTGATAATTCTCTACAAAGAGTAATATCTGTGTTCGATTCCTAAAACACCTCAAGATAACTCTAAATATATCTGAAGGTAAATAATAAGATATAAGAAAATATCCGTAGAGCTTACCTAACGCCTTGTGAGGGTTTTTGAGGACCTTTATCAATAGCTGACCAAACTTATTTAGCATCATCTCATAATAGATCGTTGTGTATTAAGGGTAATTCTTGACCAGCAATAATATATAGTTAATCAAACATCACTCCTTAAGTCGTTTCCAGCCTAGTTTTTTGCCACAGCAGCAACTTCGTCGGCAAAACTCTTTTCTTCTTTCTCTACGCCTTCGCCTAGCTCAAATCTTACATAAGATTTAAGTTCAACTGATGTGCCAAGTTCTTTTGCAAGATTGGCAACAACATCTGAAATTTTTG
>Ga0209345_10005951_pt1 | contig 11156 bp, 9 predicted proteins | sample Cruoilmetagenom7_FD_187294 | JGI IMG/M metagenome (GOLD analysis project Ga0209345, IMG submission 187294) | Oil polluted marine microbial communities from Coal Oil Point, Santa Barbara, California, USA - Sample 7 (SPAdes) (version 2) | ecosystem: Environmental > Aquatic > Marine > Oil seeps ...
GCACTTTCGTGAAAGGTGCAATTTTCAATCTTTGGTGTGCTGGCTGGGCAAATGGGACGGCAGAAAATACCTGTTGAGGTAACGCCTGTGAAAAAACGCCCATCAAAACGTGCGTCCCGCGTTTTTAAAGCCGTATAGCATATGTTCGTGTCTAAGGTCATGAATGATAGTTTACATCATCCATTCTACAGTACTAGCCATTTTCGGACATGATAATAAAAATCATCTTATCGCATTCAATGCCTTGTGCCTTTGGATTTCTTCTCATACATTTGTACAAAATTAATTCAGAGGCTATTTCACTCATGCTCGCCTATATCCTTCGGCGTTTGTTGCTTATCATTCCGACCTTGCTGGGCATCATGGTGCTTAACTTCGTCATCATTCAGGCAGCGCCAGGTGGGCCTGTTGAACAAATGCTGGCACAAATTCAAGGTGAAAACGTTGATGCAACCGCGCGTGTTTCAGGAACGGGTGGCGGGGAAGTTAAAGGGGCCAGTGGATCAGGCTCAGGAAGTTCTGGTCAAAGTTCGAAATATCGTGGCGCACAAGGTGTACCGCCAGAACTAATTAAAGAAATAGAACAGCAGTTTGGTTTTGATAAACCCGCACATGAGCGTTTCTTACAAATGTTAAGTAATTATGCTCGTTTTGATTTTGGTGACAGTTTTTATCGTGATCGTAGTGTAGTTGATTTGGTGCTTGAAAAAATGCCGGTTTCAATCTCGCTTGGGATTTGGACAACATTATTGGTTTATCTCATCTCAATTCCGCTCGGTATAAAAAAGGCGGTTAGGGATGGATCGAAGTTTGATATCTGGTCCAGTGGCGCGATTATTTTAGGCAATGCCATTCCAAGTTTTCTATTTGCCATTTTCTTGATCGTTGTTTTTGCAGGTGGGCGCTATTTTGATTGGTTCCCGTTGCGCGGCCTGACATCTGATAATTGGGCTGATATGTCGAGTTTTGGGCAGATTAAAGATTATTTTTGGCATATTGCTTTACCGGTGTTTTCAATGGTGATTGGGGGTTTTGCCAGCCTTACCATGTTGACGAAAAATTCTTTTATGGAAGAAATCAACAAGCAATATGTCATTACCGCACGTGCCAAGGGTATTACGGAAAATCGTGTGCTTTATGGTCATATATTCAGAAATGCCATGTTAATTGTGATCGCAGGTTTTCCGGCAACCTTCATCGGGATTTTTTTCACAGGTTCTTTGCTGACAGAGATTATTTTCTCCCTTGATGGCATTGGTTTGTTGGGGTTTGAAGCTGCTATCAACCGTGACTATCCAGTTGTTTTTGGCACATTATACTTCTTCACTCTGTTGGGGTTGATTATGAATTTAATTGGGGATGTAATGTATCATATCATTGATCCCCGTGTTGATTTTGATGGGAGAGGTTAAGTCATGACCCCCATCAACCAACGCAGACTAGAAAATTTCAAATCGAACCGCAGAGGCTATTGGTCGTTGTGGATTTTCCTAGTTTTGTTTACCTTATCCATGTTTGCGGAACTGATTGCAAATGACAAACCCTTACTTGTTTTCTTTGAGGGTGAAACTTATACACCATTTTTGAATGAATATTCAGAAACGACGTTTGGTGGTTTTTTTGAAACCGAAGCAGAATACCGTGACCCCGAAGTCCAAGCCCTTATCACAGATACAGGCGGATGGATTGTCTGGCCAATAGTGCGCTATAGTTTTGACAGTATCAATTATGATCTGACAGTACCGACCCCGGCCCCACCCAGTGATGCGAATTGGTTAGGAACTGATGATCAGGGGCGTGATGTGGTTGCACGGCTTATTTATGGTTTTCGAGTGTCGGTCTTATTCGGTTTGGTTTTAACCTTAGCAAGTTCAATTATAGGCGTTGCTGCAGGCGCGGTGCAGGGCTACTTCGGTGGCTGGATTGATCTGGTCGGGCAACGTTTTATCGAAATTTGGTCAGGTTTACCAACCTTGTTCTTGCTGATCATCCTTGCCAGTTTTGTGGAACCAAATTTCTGGTGGTTACTGGGCTTGATGTTGATGTTTACTTGGGTGTCGCTTGTGGGCGTTGTGCGGGCTGAATTTTTGCGCGCGCGGAATTTTGATTTCGTGCGTGCAGCCAAAGCCTTAGGTGTATCTGATGCGACAATCATTATCCGCCATGTTTTACCCAATGCTATGGTTGCGACTTTTACTTTTTTGCCTTTTATTCTTAATGGTTCGATCACGATGTTAACGGCGCTTGATTTCTTAGGGTTTGGTTTGCCCTCAGGTTCAGCTTCACTTGGTGAGTTGTTGAACCAAGGTAAAAATAACTTAGAGGCCCCATGGTTGGGTTTGACGGCCTTTTTTGTTCTGTCAATTATGTTATCATTACTGATATTTATTGGTGAAGCAGTGCGCGATGCGTTTGACCCTAGAAAGACATTCCAATGAGTACAGCCTTGTTAGAAGTAAAAGATCTCGCGGTCTCGTTTGGTGAGGCCGAGGCTGTGCGTGGTCTGTCTTTTTCTTTGGAAAAAGGCGAGACATTGGCCCTAGTTGGTGAATCGGGTTCGGGTAAGTCGGTGACGGCTTTGTCCATATTACAATTACTTCCCTATCCGCGCGCCCATCACCCGGGCGGTTCTATTAAATTAAAGGGTGAAGAATTGTTGGGTGTGGGGGAGCGCCAAATCCGCACGATTCGAGGAAATCGGATCGCGATGATTTTCCAAGAACCCCTTAATTCTCTTAACCCATTGCATTCTGTTGAGCGCCAAATCAGTGAAGTTCTATTCGTTCATAAATTAATGACGAAGCGCCAAGCACATGATCGCGTAATCGAGCTGTTGAAGTTGGTGGGCCTAGAAGAGGCAACAACCGAAGATCGATTAAAAGCGATGCCTCATCAATTTTCAGGCGGACAGCAACAACGCATTATGATCGCCATGGCCTTAGCGAACGAGCCTGATATCTTAATTGCGGACGAACCCACGACGGCGCTTGATGTGACTGTTCAGGCGCAGATTTTGAAACTACTTAAGGATTTACAATCCAAACTGGGTATGGCGATTTTAATGATCACCCATGATTTGGGCATTGTACGCAATATGGCGGATCGTGTTTGTGTGATGAATGAAGGCTTGATTGTTGAAAGTGGTGCCTGTGGGGAAGTTTTTGATGCCCCTCAACATCCCTATACACAAAAATTGTTGGCAGCAGAACCCGGTGGAAGGCCTGATGCCTACGCGTGCGATGCTGCCCAGATTGTGTCTGCAACAAATTTAAAAGTTTGGTATCCGATTAAACGCGGCATCATCAAGCGAACAGTGGGTTATGTAAAAGCTGTTAACGGCATCTCTTTAAGCGTGCGAGAAGGTGAAACGTTGGGCGTCGTTGGAGAGTCAGGATCGGGTAAATCGACTTTAGGGCGTGCGATATTACGCCTTGAAGATAGCGATGGCGTATTGATGTTTGATCAGGCTGACCTTCAAGCCATGAGCCAGAAAGATATGCGAGCTTTGCGTCGTGAGATGCAGATGGTGTTTCAAGACCCGTTTGGGTCTATGTCACCGCGATTATCTGTGAGCCAGATTATCGAAGAAGGCTTATTGGTTCATAAATTGGGCGGAACTATGACTGAGCGCCGTGAACTTATCGGTGACGTGTTGGAAGAAGTAGGATTGAACCGTGATGTACAAGATCGCTATCCTCATGAATTTTCAGGTGGACAACGTCAACGCATCGCCATTGCGCGTGCGGTCGTTTTAAGGCCACGCCTGATTATCTTGGATGAACCGACAAGCGCACTTGATATGTCGGTTCAAGCCCAAATTGTGGAGTTGTTACGAGACCTTCAGTCCAAACATAATCTGGCCTATATCTTTATATCGCATGATTTAAAGGTGGTGCGCGCCATGAGCCATAAAGTCATGGTCATGCAAGAGGGTGTTATCGTAGAAGAAGGCATAAGTGCTGATATATTCGATGCTCCACAAACACCTTATACTAAGGCTTTAATGGCGGCAGCATTCGAAATTAAGGCTGTTGGTATTTGAATTTAAGGCTCTTGAATGTATTTATGTCTTGGGAAATCGACCCAGAATGTGCTGCCTTTTCCTTTTTCACTTTCACATCCGATTTCGCCTCGCATTTGTTCAACCAATTTCTTGGTAATGGTTAACCCAATACCTGTTCCTTCAATGGATGAGTTTTCCATACCAATGCGATTAAAGGGCATGAATATGCTTTCTAGGTTATCATTGGAAATGCCTTTGCCTGTATCAGTGACATAGATGCGAACAAAGTCATGAGGTTGATCGCTACATCCAAATATAACAGTTCCGTTATCGACATTATATTTAATGGCGTTGGATAAAAAATTAAGGCAAATTTGTTTTAGGCGCATACGATCAACGTTTATACCGTATCCAGTTTCTTTTTTGCTACAAAGGCTGATGTTTCTTTTGTCGGCTATGGGCTGCATGAGTTCAAAGCATTCTTTGATTAGATCATTCGGATAAATATGCTCGAAATATAACTCAGTTTCATTAACTTCCATTTCTGCATAATCTAAAACGTCGTTAATGAGTAGTAGCAGTTGATCTCCTGCATGATAAATATGTTGAGCTTGTAATTTCTGTTTCCCATTCAAGGGGTCTTTTTGGCTGTTAATAAGTAATTGAGAAAAACCAATAATGGCATTTAAAGGCGTTCTTAATTCATGGCTCATTGCAGACAAGAAATCAGTTTTAACCTGGTTTGCTTCATTGGCTTGTTCGAGGGCTAAGTATAATTCAGAAGTTCTATCCTTAACTTGATTTTCAAGTGTAGCATTGAGCTTTTCAAGTTCTATTTTTGCTTCTTGTTGAGCGCCAACCATTGCTTTTAAGCGTTGTGTCATAACGTTAAAGCTTTTTGCGAGTGCGCTAACTTCATCTGTACCATCTTCGTCTGCACTGATGCTTAAGCCGTCTTGAGATATACTGTGGGTTATCGTTTGAAGCTTGCGGAGTCTATAAACGATATTTCTTGAAATGCTGAATCCTGAAATAAGGACAATGATAAGAAGGATGATGAAGCAAATTAAGATGATGAAATTGGATAAAGCCAGCGTTTTATGTAAACCTTCCACTCGTTCATCTAATTCCAAGCGTTCATATTCAATTGCATCATTAAGAACAGTAATGAATTGTTCTTCAATAAGTTCGTATTGTTCTTTGTTTTTTAAAAAGACATTTGAATTTTCTTGGTCTTTTTCTTCTTGAAGAAAGTTCTTTGTTTTCATTATAAGAACTTTGGAAATGAGTGCTATTTTTTCATAAGTGGTTTTTTCATCAGGGTAATGTATTTCGATGTATTGACTATACTTGTTAAGATTGTTTTTTAATTCAGTGAAAGAAACTTCTATTTCATCTACTTCATCTTTTTCTTCGCTTGAATAGGTTTCAGCTGTTCTATTCGGCATATCAATATGAGAGAACAAGAGGATTTCATGGGCTGTCCCAGTGATTCTAATACCTGTGAAACGAATTTCTTCAAGAAACCGCACGACAGTGAATGTTTGACCAGCAATGCTTTTTAGTCGGCTCTCTAGGTCGTGTGACACATAAACCATTGCCCCTAAAATCATTCCATTACCAATAAAAAATGATAAAATGACGCTAAGGTATTTGTGGATAATGTTATTTTTTATCATGTGTATTCAGAAATTTCATTGTGGAAAATATAAAAAACGTATCACATTTCTATTATGTGTGCATTTTAAAAAACACAACCAACTCAGGGTGAATACAAGTAGAATTTTGAAATTTATATGTTGATAGGTGAAGGAAAAAAATGCTTGAGTATCAGCCCATATTCAGAAGTTTAAGCTTTTCATTCGCCCGGGACACCAACGGAAGTTGAATATTCAAAATGCAGTTCTTCATCGGGGTGGGCATAAGCGTGCGCTGAGCGTGCAGCCATGGCTGCTTCTGAGAATCCACAGAGAATAAGTTTTAATTTATTTTCATAGGTAACGATGTCACCAACAGCGAAGATACCAGCCTCAGATGTCGCCATGGTTGTAGGATGAACACTAAGGTGCTTTTTCTCTAAATCAATTCCCCAATCTGCAATGGGCCCTAGGTTTTGTGATAGGCCATAGAAAGGCAGCAAGATGTCTGCTTCAAGGTCACGTACATTGCCATCGAAATCTTTGACAACGACATGGCTGAGTTGATCGCCTTCACCTTTGAGCCCCTCAAGCTGATAAGGCACAACCAATTCAATTTTACCGTCTTTATCTAATTGTTGCATCTGTGCAACGCTTTCAGGGGCTGCACGAAATTTTGGACGGCGATGTACGACTTGAACAGATTTTGCGACATCACTTAAGGACAAGGCCCAGTCAACTGCACTGTCTCCGCCGCCTGCAATTACAATGCGTTTGTCGCGAAATTCTTCGCGTTTTCGAACCATATAAAAGACAGATGTGCCCTCATATTGTATTAAACCTTCAAGGGGGGGGCGGTTGGGACCAAAGGCACCCACGCCCGCAGCAACGATGACGGCCTTGGCATTTATGATCACACCTTTTGATGTTTCAAGTGTGAAGCTGGCGTCATCACGTTTTTCAAGTTTTGTGACACTTTGGCTGAGATGATAAGTCGGGTTAAAGGGTGCGGCTTGTTCTTCCAACTTATTAATCAAATCCCCCCCTGAAATGGAAGGGTGACCCGGAATATCATAGATGGGTTTTTCAGGGTAAAGGGCTGTGCATTGTCCGCCGATCATATCAAGGGCATCAATGACATGACAGTTCATTTTCAACATGCCACATTCAAAAACAGCAAATAATCCGGTTGGACCAGCACCGATGATGGCAACGTCAGTTGTATGTGTATCTGTCATTTTTCAGCAAGCCTTTAAGAATTCGAGAACCAATTGGCGCTAAAATGCGATGAATGGAATGGTTGCGCAAGCCAAATTGTGACATAAGCGGTGATTATGAAGATTAAAATCGATAGACAAAGCGAAACAGAAAAGATTGCAAGCCAGTTGGCGGCCCATGTTCAATTGGGTGATGTGATTGCGTTGCATGGGGACTTAGGGGTTGGTAAGTCGGTTTTTGCCCGTGCCTTTATTCGAAGCCTGACCAGTATAGACGAAGAAGTTCCGAGCCCGACTTTCACCTTGGTACAAATTTATGAGGTCGATGTGGGGGAGCTTTATCATTTTGATGTTTATCGTCTTGAACAGGCAGATGATGCTTTGGAACTGGGCATTGAAGAAGCCTTTAATGAAGGTATCAGTTTGATCGAATGGCCGAGCAAGCTTGGGACGTATTTGCCATGGGATTGTTTGAATATCAAGATTAACCATGATGAAAATAGTGAAACATCGCGCGTGATGACTTTTTCTTCTAATGGAACATGGATGCAGCGTTTGAAGGAGATCACACTTGGTTGATCGCAATGAATTAAGAGAATTATTTTTAAGTGACAATGGCTGGGCTGGTGTCGATTATCCTTTGTTGGCGGGAGATGCGTCTTTTCGTAAATATTATCGCCTGCGAAAGGGAAGTGAAGTTGTCGTCTTGATGGATGCACCACCACCCCAAGAAAACGTTGCAACCTTTATTAAGATTGCGCAATTTTTATTACGCTATGGTTTCAGCGCACCCAAAATTTATGCACAAGATGTTGCTAATGGATTTTTGTTGATCGAAGACTTGGGTGATGACACCTATACGCAACTGCTTATGAAAGGTCATGACGAGCGCGCGCTTTATAAGTTGGCAACCGATGTTTTAGTTGAACTGCATAAAGATGTACCAGATTTACCAGATGACTTGCCTTCCTACGATGAAGAATTGCTGACCACGGAATGCTTATTATTACCAGATTGGTGGATGAAAGCGGCTCTTGGAGATGCGAGCGTAACCGATGAGGTGCGTGACGCTTACATCAAGGCGTGGCAACCTTGTTTCAAGCGTGTGCAAAAACAGCCTCAAGTCTTGGTCCTGCGTGATTATCATGTGGATAATTTACTTCTTTTAGCGAGACGTAACGAGTGGGCGGCTTGTGGTTTGTTGGATTTTCAAGATGCGGTTGCAGGTCCAGGTCTTTATGATTTGATGAGTTTGTTAGAAGATGCGCGGCGCGATATTAAGCCAGCCCTTATCGAAGAAATGAAGATGCGTTACAATCGATCTTTTAAAGAGTTGGATACAGAAGAATTCAAAGCCATCTTTGCGATTTTGGCGGCACAACGTCATGCCAAAGTGATTGGTATTTTTACGCGTCTGGCTGTACGAGATGGTAAGCAGCTTTATTTAAAACATATCTCGCGTGTTTGGAAATTGTTTGAGCGCGCCATCAAGCACCCTGATTTGGCTGATGTGAAACTATGGGTTGATACATATATTACAAAAGATAAAAGAGGAATACCTGCATGTCTAATGGATTAAAGTCCGGTATGGTTTTAGCTGCAGGGCTTGGTACACGCATGCGCCCCCTGACGATTGCGACGCCCAAACCTTTGATCGAAGTTGCGGGCCGTACTATGGCGGACCGCGCAGTCGACCGCTTGGTTGAAGCTGGTATGGAAAATGTGGTTTTGAATATCAGTTATCTGGGCGAGCAAATTCGGGCTCATTTTGATAAGCGTCATGATGTGAAGATCAGTTTCTCTGTGGAAAACGAACCCTTAGAAACAGGCGGGGGCGTCCAAAAAGCACTCCCGCTGTTTCAAGGCGATGCTTTTTTTGTTTTGAACGGTGATGCGGTTTTATTAAACGGCCCAACGCCACCGTTAGAGCGCATGAAACACAAGTGGCATCCTGAAGAATTAGATGTGTTGATGTTGTTGCACCCTAGTACTAAAGCCATTGGTTACGAGGGCCAAGGGGACTTCACCCTTAGCCCAGACGGTGTTCCGGCTTTTCGCACAGAAGGTGAAACGGTGCCTTATATCTTTACGGGCGTACAAATCCTATCTCGTCGAGCCTTTGAAGGCCGTACTGTGGGTGCTTGGTCGTTGCGCGATATTTATCAAGATGCAATTGCATCAGGCCGTGCGCGTGCCATCGTTCATGATGGTGATTGGTTACATGTTGGCACACCTGAGGGTCTTGAATTGGCGGAGAGCTATTTTGCAAAACGTGCTTAATATTACGGGGTACAAACGTGCCCTTATTCTGATCGCACTGGGCCTTTGTGTTGTGGCGGCTTTGCCACCGATCTATATTCTACCTTTGGCTTTCGTCGGGTTCTCAGGTTTCTTTCTTTTCTTGGAAAAAGCACCAACCAAGCGGGCAGCTTTTTATACCGGTTGGTTGTTTGGCGTTGGTTTTTTTGGGGGTGGCCTCTATTGGCTGACCAATGCATTTCTTGTGCATGCAGATAAGCATGGTTGGTTGATTCCGATTGCTGTGCCGTTGCTGGCAGCAAGTATGGGTGTGTTTATTGGTCTGACGGCCTTAATGGCACATATGATGTGGCGCCAAAAAAAAGATGTGTCATCAACGCTTGGTCGTATTTTATTATTTGCTGTGGCTTGGACCCTTGTGGAATGGATACGAAGTTGGATTTTCACGGGCTTTCCGTGGAATTTAATGGGGACCATTTGGGCTTTCAATGATGCGATGATACAGCCTGCAGCTTGGGTTGGGGCCTTTGGATTGAGCTTCTTAACGGTCTTAGCGTTAACTTCTGGTGCGGCTATTTTATTAAATGCAGGATTGAAACGCGCAATTGCTATAAGCTTGATGTTGGGTTTGCCAGCGATCATGTGGGCAACGGGTGAGTTGCGTTTATCTGGAAGTTCAGATGAGGTTCATGAGGATATTCTGCTTAGACTTGTCCAGCCTAACATTGCGCAAAAAAATAAATGGAAACGCGATCAAAAAGTAAAAAATTTCCAAGAACTTTTGGCTTTAAGTGAAGCTGTGGGAAAAGGCGGTGCACGCCCCACCCATATAATATGGCCTGAAACGGCTGTGACTTATCCGCTTAATCAAGATAAAAACGTCGCCCTCGCGGTTGCCAGTGTCGTACCTCAAGGTGGCTACGTTCTGACGGGTACAGCGCGCATGACGCCAAAAGGACAGAAGCCTTTCCAAGTTTGGAATAGTTTAGTTGCTGTGAATGAAGTGGGAGAGACCAAAGGGGCTTATGATAAATCTCATTTGGTCCCTTTTGGAGAATATATCCCATTTCGAAGCTTCATACCTTTGCCTAAATTGACGGCAGGCTCGATTGATTTTAGTGCCGGGCCGGGACCTCAAACAGTAAAAATAGGTGATCTACCATCGTTCAGTCCGCTGATTTGCTATGAAATTATTTTCACGAATCATGTTATAAATGAAAAAGATCGCCCCAAATGGCTGTTAAATCTGACTAATGATGGATGGTATGGAAATAGTCCAGGTCCTTATCAACACTTAATAAGTGCACGAATGCGTAGCGTAGAAGAAGGAATTCCTGTTGTACGTGTGGCAAATACAGGTGTGACAATGGTTGCGGATGCATATGGTCGCATGCATGCTAGTCTAGGCTATGGTGAACGTGGTTTCATTGATGTTGCACTGCCAAAACCTTTGAGTAAAATACCGATAGGAGCCCGTTTAAAAACCATATCGTGGGGCAGTTTACTTGTCATTGCTTTTGTTCTAGGGCAACTCCTTCTTATGCGTAGACCATAAGAAACGTATTCAACCAGTAATAATTTTCTCGTGCGTGGGTATTCCCATAGTTGTGTTGATGTCGTCTTATTTGCTATAGTCTTACAAATATTGAGATGATGATCTCTAAGAAATTTGGATACTAAAGGGGGACGTAGGAATGGACCTAGCTGCCAAAGTTATTGGCTTGCCAAAAAAAACACCCGGACAACCAAATCCAATTGATATCCATGTGGGTGCACGATTGCGTCAACGCAGGACGTTGCTGGGAATGAGTCAGGGTAAATTGGGCGACACTGTTGGATTAACCTTTCAACAAATTCAGAAATATGAACGTGGTGCAAATCGTATTGGGGCCAGTCGCCTTTATGATCTGAGCCGCGTGTTGGATGTCTCTATTGTTTATTTCTTTGAAGAGATGCCCGAAGACATTGCTGAGAAACGTTATGTAGATGTGAACAAACATCTCAGTATGGACGTTAGCGCGTTTGAAGTGGATGACATGG
>Ga0209345_10005952_pt1 | contig 11154 bp, 11 predicted proteins | sample Cruoilmetagenom7_FD_187294 | JGI IMG/M metagenome (GOLD analysis project Ga0209345, IMG submission 187294) | Oil polluted marine microbial communities from Coal Oil Point, Santa Barbara, California, USA - Sample 7 (SPAdes) (version 2) | ecosystem: Environmental > Aquatic > Marine > Oil seeps ...
CCTGACCTTTGGGGTACGATCGTGGCCCATGTACCGTTTGTCGACGTACTCAACACCATGCAGGACGAAAGCCTGCCGCTGACCCCCGGCGAATGGCCGGAATGGGGCAATCCGATCACCGACAAGGCGGCGTTCGAATATATCCGCAGCTATTCGCCTTATGACAATGTGAAAGCGCAGGACTATCCGCCGATGCTGATCACCGGCGGACTCAACGATCCGCGCGTGACCTATTGGGAACCGGCGAAATGGACCGCAAAATTGCGCGCGACCAAGACCGATGACAATATCCTGCTGCTCAAGACCAATATGGGCGCTGGCCATGGTGGCAAGTCGGGCCGGTGGAATGCGCTGGAAGAAACGGCGGAGGAATATGCCTTCATTCTGTGGCAAATGGGGTTGGCGGAGTGACGAACGATACCCCTGTTTCCGTAACCGCCGGAACGGAACCGGGTTTCACGCTGACATTCACCGCCCGATCATCCGACATAGACGAACTCGGTCATGTCAATAATGCGGTCTGGGTGCGCTGGATTCAGGAACTCGCGACAGCGCACTGGCAGGCCATCGCGCCACAGGACGCGATTGATCACTATATCTGGGTCGTGACCCGCCACGAGATCGACTATCGCGGCAATATTGGAGTCGGCGCGGAAGTGACCGGTCGGACGTGGATTTCCGAACCACCCAAAGGCGCACGTTTCTGGCGCAATGTCGATTTCACAGGCCCCGATGGCAAGATCAAGGTAACCGCGAAGACCAATTGGGCGATAATCGACCGGACCAGCGGACGGCCGGTCCGCGTGCCGTCAGACCTGGCGGACCTGTTCCTGAAAAATTAGGGGGCCGGGATCGCTGTCGATGGAGCCAGCGGTGAAGGCTGGTCTACCTTTTCCCCTTCCGCTGTACGCAATTGCTGCGGCTCCAGTATTGCTGCGGTTTCTATGACGTCCAATGCGCGCCGGGCTTCGTTATAACGGCGTGCCTTTTCCATCCATTGTGTAGCATCCTCATCTTTTTCGATTCCGGTCAGCTTCTCGATTTCTGCAATCGCTGCATCAACATTCCCGGTTTCGACATAGCGTTTCGCACGCAGCAGCCGCTGCTGCGGCGCAGGAGATGGTGTTCCCTGCTGTCTAATCACGAACAGTTCGGAAAGCTCGCGCTGGAATTGGGTCCAGAATCCCTGACCGCTTGAACCTGTCGTCAGCGATGGACCGATTTCATCCAGTCCTGCAGCCAATTCCTCCAGCGTTACCGGCTGGCGCGAGGCATTGATGATCGTCGTGACCGCCTTGGGCTGCGCATCGCCAAAGCGAAGCCGCAACTGCGGGTCGATATAGCCAAGCGGTGATCCGCGATCCAGCGCACGACGGGCGGCAAAGGCGATCAACAGCCCCTCCGCCCGGGCAGCATTGCCCGATGCAGCCTGCGCCTGCACGTTGATCCGTGACAAACGGTCTTCCAGATCCGCAACGCGCACGGCAAGCGCGCGCTCCCGTTCCGGAGTCAATGCAGGTTCTGGCGGTTCACTTGATTGCGTTGCCGCTGGCAAGACCGTGCCATCTGCATCAATGCGGCGGGCAAGAGCCGTCGCCGGGTCCGTAGTCTTTGCGGCAGTGCTATCTGCAACCGCAGCGATCTCCGCATCCGACGTGCTGTCAAAGGGATTATAGCGGGACAATATCCATCCGGTGAGAATCGCCCCGCCTATGAACGCCACGATCATCAATATCAGGACATTGCGCGTCAGATTGCTCTTGCCAGTAGATGGCGAAAGCCTTTCATAATCCCGGCTCATTACGGCTCCTTTTCTTCAGTCAGGCCGCTGGACGGACCAAATCCCCTCAACACGACAGGCATAGTGCGCTCGCCAAAGACAGTAAAGCGTCGTCGTCCGGATGGTCCGCGCTTTGAACGCTTTTCCATCCCCGCCCTGCCGCTTCAGCCACTTTTGCAGAAAAGGCTAGCACATGATGCGTACTTTTCGACAGCTTCAAACGATCCAATTCGGATACAATGTGTCGAGCAGCCCGGGCCGAGTGGAGCAAGATCACGGTTTCGCCAGCCAGACAGGCCTGCGCCTGTGCACCTAGATTCAGCGCCCGGGCCCGGTAAACCGGCGCAATATGGATTTTCCGGTCCTTTGCAATAATCTGTGTATGTTGCTCGCCGGCCAGCCACAAAATATTGCGACAAGAACCGTCTGCCAACCGGTTCAGAAGATATTCCGTATCAGAATTTCCGGTTCTCTCTACATGAAACCCTGCTTTTATCGCCGCGTCTGCTGTTTTCTCACCCACCGCCAGCACGGGCAAGGATCGATAGACGTCCAGTTGAGCGCCACCAAATTTGATTGCGTTGGCGCTGGTAAGCAGCAGTGCATCAAAATCCTTTGCTGCCGGAGCGGACCATGCAATTGATTCGACAGTGAATAGCGGATCGACAACCACCGGCAATCCCAGTGCCTTCGCCCGCTGCTCGGTCTGAAGCGCGCCCTCGAGCGGTCGAAGAATAAGCAACGGCAGACTCATCGCGCAAATATGGCCTTCAACTCCATACTGGCCTGACCCAATAGCTTGTCTGCCAGATTGGCCGGCGCGGAAACATCCCCGGTATCAAAGCTCGATTGGCCGTCGATCGACTCCGAACCATCCGGCAACAAGATTTTTGCTCGCAGATGCACAGTAGCGCCGTCAATCGTCGCAAGTGCGGCAACCGGGCTGTGACAATCAGCGGTCAATCGCTCCAGAAACAGGCGCTCGGCGGTGACCGCGCGAAATGTATTCGTCGATGAAATCGCGTGCGTCAACCGGCGGACGTGGCTGTCATCGGTACGGACCTCGACTCCGATCGCACCTTGCGCCGGCGCAGGCAGCATGACATCATCGGGAATATTAATTCCGACATCTTCCATATCCAACCGCTTCAGCCCTGCTGCGGCGAGCAAGGTCGCATCATATTCGCCGTCCGCGATTTTCTGAAGCCTGCGTTGTACATTGCCGCGAATCAGCCGGATATCGAGATCGGGTCGCTGTTGCAAAAGCTGAGCCTTGCGGCGTGGCGATGCGGTACCGACGACGGCATGTTCTGCCAGAGCTTCGATCGACTCCGCTCCGATCAGCCGGTCGTGAACATCGGCGCGATCCAGCATGGCTGCGATAATGAACGCATCGGGCCGAATGGTTTCGACATCTTTCATGCTGTGCACCGCACAGTCGATCTCGCCATTGCCAAGCGCGCGATCCAGTTCCTTGGTCCACAGCGCCTTGCCGCCGAGCTCCGCCAGCGAACGATCAAGTATCTTGTCGCCACTGGCAATCATCGGCACCAATGCCACCTGATCGGGCCGCCAGCCGTGGGCGGATTGCAGCGCATTGGACACCATCGTCGCTTGCGCCATGGCAAGCGGTGACTGGCGGGTCCCAATGCGCAAGGGCCGATCCAGCCCGGCGAGAATCTCTTTTTTACTGTCTTCACTCATGATAGCGCTTGTCCTAATGGCTTGAGCGCCTAAGTAAAAGCGTCATGAGCCTGATCTTGGGAATTGAATCCAGCTGCGACGAGACAGCAGCCGCGCTAGTCACGTCTGATCGCGAGATTCTGGCGCACAAACTGGCGGGCCAGGAAGAGGAACACGCGCCCTATGGCGGCGTTGTTCCGGAAATCGCGGCCCGCGCCCATGCAGAGATTGTGACCCCACTCATCGCAGCCGCGCTGGAAGAAGCTGGAAAAACACTCGATGATGTCGACGCAATCGCCGCTACAGCCGGCCCCGGCCTGATCGGTGGTGTGATGGTCGGCCTGGTCACCGGCAAGGCACTGGCCATGGCCGCCGACAAGCCGCTGATTGCCGTCAATCATCTCGAAGGGCACGCGCTATCGCCGAGACTGGCCAACCCCGATCTGGCTTTTCCCTATTTGTTGCTATTGGTATCCGGTGGCCATTGCCAGATCTTGCGGGTCGAAGGCGTAGGGCAATACCGGCGACTAGCGACCACAATTGACGATGCAGCCGGTGAGGCCTTTGACAAAGCCGCAAAGATATTGCGCCTCGGCTATCCCGGCGGCCCCCGGGTAGAAGCATTTGCCAAAAAGGGCGACCCAAAGGCTGTTCCCCTGCCCCGGCCCTTGATCAAATCGAAGGAGCCGCATTTTTCTTTCGCCGGATTGAAAAGCGCCGTGGTGCGTGCTCATCAAAGCGATGCGCACAGACCCGAAGACATAGCCGCTTCCTTTCAGCAGGCGGTGGTTGATTGCCTGCGTGACCGACTGGAAAAGGCGATTCGCGATCATGGAAGCTGCGCGCATCTGGTGGTCGCGGGCGGTGTCGCCGCCAACACACCGATTCGCAATATGTTGGAACAGGTCGCGGACGAGAATGACATGGCTTTTACGGCACCGCCGCACTGGCTGTGTACCGACAATGCCGCAATGATCGCCTGGGCGGGCGCGGAGCGTTTCGCAGCAGGTCTGACGGACCCACTGGATTTCGTTGCACGTCCGCGTTGGCCACTGGATCCGACTGCTGAAAAAGCGCGCGGAGCAGGGGTGAAAGCATGACGGGGGAAAAAGCACAAATCGGCGTTATCGGTGCCGGTGCCTGGGGCACCGCGCTGGCGCAGGTTTTGTCCGAAGGTCAGGACGAATTGCTGCTGTGGGCTCGCGAGCCGGAGGTTATCGACCAGATCAACCGGACCCATGAAAACCAGTCCTTCCTCCCGGGCAATCGGCTCCGCGACAATATTCGCGCCACCCAGGATTGGGATAGTATCGCGGCTTGCGATGTCCTGCTGCTGGTGACACCGGCACAGCATCTGCGCGCGACGCTTCAGGCGCTCCCCAATTCCGATGCAGCACTGATCCTTTGCTGCAAGGGAATTGAGGCACGAAGCCGGTTGCTGTTAAGTGAGGTTGCCAAGATCGTGCGACCGGAGAATGATCTCGCGGTTTTGTCTGGACCTACCTTTGCCCATGAAGTCGCACAGGGCCTGCCGACCGCCCTGACCCTGGCCTGTGAAAGCGAAGCCCTATGGGCACGACTCAACCCGCTGATCGCTAAGCCAAGCTTCCGGCCCTATTATTCCGACGATATCGCCGGTGCGGAAATTGGCGGCGCGGTCAAGAACGTCCTCGCCATCGGCTGCGGCGTGGTCGACGGCGCCGGACTGGGACAAAATGCCCGTGCATCACTGATCAGTCGCGGCTTTGCCGAAATGCTCCGTTACGGTGCGGCGCGGGGCGCGCGGACAGAAACATTGGCGGGCTTGTGTGGACTGGGAGACCTCGTTCTCACCTGTTCCTCAACCAGTTCTCGCAACTTTTCGCTCGGAAAGGGACTCGGCGAAGGAAAATCTGCCGAAATATTGCTTTCGGACCGGATGACGGTGGCTGAAGGCGCCTCGACCGCACCCGTCCTCCAATGGGATGCGGAGGCGCGTAACGTTGAAATGCCGATTGTCGATGCTGTCTGCGCTTTGCTGGCCGGCCAAGCCGATATTCATTCTGTAGTCACGCAGCTTATGAAAAGGCCGCTGGTTTCCGAACGCAGATAGACCGGCAAGGCACAATAATGACAAAAACTCGAAAATGCTGTAGACAACTCGTCCTGGAGTGGGCCAGCCGGAGAGCGATTTGAACAGTCCTGAACCATCAGGCACGGCTGGTACAGCGCCCATTGATGGCGATACACAAGCTGACAAGGGCAAGGATGATATTGCCGCGCTAGCCAAAGGCGGACGGACCAATATATTCGGTTTTCTGCTGCGTCTTGCCGCACGTCTGCCGTTTTTGTTCATCGCCGGTCGTATCTATGGTGCCGATGCGCTCGGACGTTTTGCCTATGCGATACTGGTGGTCGAATTTGCGGCGCAGCTCGCGACCCTTGGCCTGAAACGCGGGCTGGCGGCGCAGCTTAGCAAGACCCAGAGACCTCATGTCCATGTCGTATGGGACGGTCTTCTGGTCAGCTTTCTTGCATCCGCCGTAGCGGCGGCAATCCTCATCGCCTTTCCGTTCATCATGTTTCCGAACAGCGAGATCAACGGACTCGACCGATTCTTGCCACTGGTCATATTTACGGTCGTTGGAGCTGATATTGCTCTCGCCGCCCTCGCTTATCGTTACGATATTGCCTCAACCGTACGCGCGCGGTCGATTGTCGAGCCCTGGACAATCAGCATCGCCGCTTTTCTCTTCTCTTATTATTCGCTGCGCGATGGCCTGATCCTTTCCTATGTCGTGTCGATGATCGCAGCGTTGCTGGCATCACTCTGGCCGCTATTCAAAAGCTATGGCCTGCCACATGGCTGGCGACCGGAACCCCTGAAAATTGCGAAGATTGCCCGGCGCAATATACCGCTTGCTGCTGCCGATGCTGCCGAATGGGGATCGCGCCGACTGGACCTTGCCATTCTCGGTCTGTTTGCTTCCCCGGCGATCGTCGGAATATATTATATCGCGCAGCAGGTGGCGAGCCTGCCGCAAAAGCTGAAGACCAGCTTCGATCCTATTCTCGGCCCCGTTATCACTCGCAATCTCGAGGCGGGAAACTTGAAGGCCATTGCGAGCCAGGTGAGCCAGGTCGGTTTCTGGATCATTGCCGCGCAGGTTGGCATTGCTCTGGCGCTGGCCATTCCCGGAGAAGCCGTAATGGGGCTGGTCGGCCCCAATTTCGTCGGCGGGACCGGCGCGCTTGCCTTCTTGCTGGCAGCTGAAGCAGTGGCGGCCACTGCCGTGGTCAGCGAATCCGCTTTGGTCTATATCGCACGCCATCGCAATCTGCTGATCTCGCTTTCGATGTTGCTTCTTCAGGCAGCGCTCAGCGTGGCATTCATCCAGATTTGCATATATCTTGGCTGGGGTCCACTATATCAGGCTGCCGCTGTCGCAGCGGCGCTTATGGCGGCGCTGGCCTATGCGTCAGTCGTGAAGGCCATCTTCCTGTCGAAACTGCTCGACGCGCCGGTCAACGGCTGGCGCTGGACTTTGCTGATTGCCATCGGCGTCGCCAGTGCGGTCGGCTATCTCGCGACCTATCTACCCGAATGGATGGAATTGATCGTCGGCATTCCGATGATCCTTGGCAGCTATGCCTGGGTCATCTGGAAATGGGGCTTTGGTCCGGAAGACCGGACATTATTCAAAATGAAAAGCTGATCAGCCGAAACGGTTTTGTACCAGTTCCCGCAGATCCGCTTCCGGACGCGCGCCAAAATGCGAGATCACTTCTGCTGCCGCTATCGCGCCGATGGTGAGGCATTCTTCCATCGGACGCTGCTCGATATATCCGCTGAGAAAGCCAGCCGCGAAAAGATCGCCTGCACCGGTCGTGTCGACAATATGGTCGACCGGCTCGGCGGCAACCGCGTAAGTTTTGCCGTCTCGAACGGCGATTGCCCCTTTTTCACTTCGTGTCACGATCAGCGTTTTCACCTTGGCTGCGGTTTGCGCGACCGCAGTGTCAAAATCCTCGGTCTCGTTCAACATTTTGATCTCTGCCTCGTTGGCAAACAGGATATCAATCTTGCGGTCCTCAATCAGACCGACGAATTCCGCCCGGTGCCGGTCAACACAAAATGTGTCAGACAGGGTGAAGGCGACCTCACGGCCATTTTCCCTGGCGATATCGATACCGAGCGCCATCGCGGCCTTGGGTTCGTCGGCGTCCCACAAATAACCTTCCAGATAGAGAATCGAACCGCTGGCGATCAGCTTTGCATCGACCGCCGCCGGTGGCAGGAATTGGGATGCACCGAGAAAAGTGTTCATCGTCCGCTGTGCATCGGGCGTGACGAAAATCAGGCAGCGTGCGGTCGGCGGTTCCTTGCCGAGCGGCTTCACGTCAAAATCAATCCCGGTGGCACGGATATCATGCGCGAACACTTCGCCCAACTGATCGTCGGCCACTTGCGCGATCAGCGCGCATTGACGACCCAATGTTGATGCTCCGGCAAGCGTATTTGCACCCGAACCGCCACTGATTTCCCGCGCCGGGCCCATGTCGCGGTACAATTCCTTCGCCCGTACGGTATCAATCAGGGCCATGCTGCCCTTGACCAGTTGCTCTTCGTCGAGAAAATTGTCGCTCGCCTGGGAGATTACATCAACAATCGCATTGCCGATGGCGACAATATCATAACGGGCTTCGGTGGGCATAAAATGTCCTTCTCGGGCAGATTTCTGTCTTGGGAATGCGTTAGGGGTTTGCCCTGATGCCATCAAGCAGAATTGACGGTAGCCACGCAATCATGACATGAAGTCCGGATGTTACAGGCTTTCGGACATTCCCTTGCACAGCTCTCCGACCGGAGCATCTTGGCGATCCTGTTAAAAGTCATTCTCTTCACCCTCCTGCTTTTTGCCCTGCTCGGCATAGCTGCCTATTTCGGGCTGGTTTGGCTGTTCGCTTGGCTGGGCTGGACCGAAGGTGGTTTCGCTGCAGCGACGACAGCGGCAATCATCGCCATTTTAACCGGATATCTGTTATTCCGGATCGTCGCTATTTTTGTGCTCAACATCTTTTCCGACGACGTTGTGGATGCCGTGGAACGACGATATTATCCCGACCGGGCGGAAACGGCGAAACCACCAAGCTATGCACTGGGATTCAAAATGGGTCTCGCTTCCGTCGGTCGCGCCTTGGGCTATAATATTCTCGCCGCGCCGCTATATGTTCTGCTGCTGGTGACCGGCATAGGGGCTCCGATTGCTTTTTTTGCGATCAATGCGATTTTACTCGGACGGGATCTGCAGGACATGGTCGCAGCACGACATATTACGGAATTTCAAAAATCTGATACATCATGGCTGCTTTCCAAGATGGAGCGCTTCCTTCTCGGATTAATCACGGCCCTTTTGCTCGCCATACCATTCGTCAATTTTCTTGCGCCGCTATTGGGAGCCGCTATGGCTACCCATCTGGTTCATCGGAAGAGGGAAAGAGAATCCGCATGAAAGCCAAATTTCTAATATTGCTCAGCCTGCCGACACTGGCTGCCTGCGCCTCGACAACGGCGACTACCGGTCCCAGCCTGCCAGCCGCTCCCGCCTCTCCGCTCAAATCGGTCGCCGGCTTGGATATTGTCATGGGCAAAACCGCCGGTCAGCTGATTCGTCTGTTTGGAAAGCCTCAACTGGACATATCAGAACCACCCGCACAAAAACTCCAGTTTGCGAGCGGCGCGTGCATATTGGATGCCTATCTCTATCCTTCGAAAAACGATAGCACCAACCGTGTCACCCATATTGATGCCCGGCGCAGCGATGGCGCGGCGGTTGATCGGGTCAGCTGCGTAAACGCTCTACGGTTGCGCTAACGCCAGCTGGTCGAGCGCCCATTCAGCGGCTTCCCGAACCACCTCGTTATCGTCATTCAGAAGCGCTTTAACCGGCGCAATCAGCGCTTCATCACCACTATTACCCGCAGCGATAAGGGCGTTGCGCACCATCCTGTCGCGGCCGGTGCGTTTGATCGGCGATCCCGCAAATATCTGACGAAAGCTCGCATCGTCGAGCGCCAGCAGATCGGCCAGCGCTGGCGCGGTCAATTCCGCGCGCGGCAGGAAAGCTTTGTTTGCTGCGCCCGCCTGAGCAAATTTATTCCACGGACAAATCGCCAGACAATCATCGCAGCCATAGATATGATTACCCATTGCCTTGCGATACTGAAGCGGTATCGGGCCTTTATGCTCGATCGTCAGATAGGAAATACAGGCTCGGGCATCGAGCCGATAGGGTGCGGGAAAGGCTCCCGTCGGACAGATGTCCTGACAAGCGGAACAGCTCCCGCAGCGGTTCCTGCCCGGCGTTGATGGCTCCAGTTCCAGCGTCGTGTATATCGCACCCAGAAACAGCCAGCTGCCGTGATCCCGGCTGACGATATTGGTATGTTTGCCCTGCCAGCCGAGGCCTGCGGCTTCCGCCAGCGGCTTTTCCATGACCGGCGCGGTATCGACAAATACCTTTACCTCGCATTCCGCCTGTTCGATCAGCCAGCGGGCCGTCCGCTTGAGCGCGCCTTTCACGACATCATGATAATCCTTGCCTTGGGCGTAGACCGAAATGCGGCCATGATCGGAAATAGCCTCAAGCGCGAATGGGTCGGTCCCGGGGGCGTAGCTCATTCCCAGCATGATGATCGACCGGACATCCGGCCACAAATGCACCGGATCAGACCGTTCATCCGCTCGGCTCTCCATCCAGATCATGTCACCGTGACTGCCGTCCGCCAGCCATTGTTTCAGCCGCTGCCGGGTTTTTGGCGCCAACTCTCCCGGAGCGATGCCAACGGCAGCAAAACCCTCTTCCTTCGCCTTTATTTCGAGCATTTTGCCCAATCTTAACTTGTCATCCGGCATAGGCTAACCCTATCAAACACTACTGCCAGATATGAAAGCCGTAAATGCACGCGCCCCATCCCGAATTTGCCATTGAGACTCGCAATATCGTCAAGAGATTTGGTGGCGAGACCGCCGTTGACGGCATTGATCTGACGATCAAGAAGGGCAGTATATTTGGCATATTGGGACCGAATGGAGCGGGCAAGACGACGACGTTGCGGATATTACTCGGGATCATCGACCCTGATGAAGGCGAACGCTTTCTGCTTGGATCACCGGAACCGATTTCCATGGCGCATCAGGTTGGCTATCTCCCCGAGGAGCGCGGTCTTTATCCATCGATGAAAGCATTTGATGCAATTGCGTTCATGGGTGCGTTGCGTGGGCTGTCGCTTGCCGAAGGGCGCAAGCGCGGCCGCGCGATGATGGAGGATCATGGCCTTGGTGACGCAGCCGACAAGCAGATCCGCCAGCTATCGAAAGGCATGGCCCAGACGGTGCAGTTGCTCGGCACGCTCGTGCACGACCCCGATCTGATCATTCTCGACGAACCGTTTTCCGGTCTTGATGCCCTCAATCAGGGCAAGCTGGAACGGTTGATCCGGGCGCAGGCCGACAAAGGTGTCACAGTAATTTTCTCGACTCATGTGATCGCTCATGCCGAGCGTCTCTGCGAAGAAATAGCGATTATCGCCGATGGTAAAATTCCGTTCAAAGGCAAGGTGTCGACTGCGCGCGACCGTCTCCGGCCCCAGGTTCATCTCGAAACCCGGAATCTGGATGGTCCGTGGCGAACGGCGATCCCGGCGGATTG
>Ga0209345_10005954_pt1 | contig 11149 bp, 6 predicted proteins | sample Cruoilmetagenom7_FD_187294 | JGI IMG/M metagenome (GOLD analysis project Ga0209345, IMG submission 187294) | Oil polluted marine microbial communities from Coal Oil Point, Santa Barbara, California, USA - Sample 7 (SPAdes) (version 2) | ecosystem: Environmental > Aquatic > Marine > Oil seeps ...
ATCCGCTGGCCGGTGTGCTGTCAGCGCTGGGTATGGGGCTGGCCTCGGTCAGTGCGCTGGCTGATCGGAGTCTGGCCTGGCCAATGGGGTCACTGGACGAGAAAGCTTTGAATGAGCAGTTTGCCAGCTTGAAGGCTGAGGCGCTCGGGCATCTGCCGGGGAGCGGGTCAGGTAGCAACTCGGACCCGTTACGCTTACTGGAAAAAGTTTATATTCGCTATGACGGGGCAGATACCTTGCTGGCTGTGGACCGCGCCAGCGGTGCGGCAATGCAGGCAGCGTTCGAGCTGGCTCATCGGGAGCGCTTTTCATTTTTGCACAACGGCAAGGCTTTGGTAATTGAGAGTATTTCCCTTGAAACGATAACTGAGCAACCGACGCAGGCCCTTAATGAGACTGAGGCCCGGCCGTCGCAAAAGGCAGAATGCTTAAATTTGAGTGCGCAGGTCTACCGTGGTGATCGCTATCTGTCTACCCCGATTGTTGGGCGTGAGTCCCTATCTAGCAGTACGTGCTTAAACGGCCCGGTAATGATTGTAGACAAAAATTCGACTACCCTGGTTGACTCAGGCTGGCAGGCTAAGGTCGTGTCCGATGGCATGTTGGCGTTGAGTAAGACGGGGCAAGCCAATGTACAGCGTAAGGTCTCCGCAGAGCGTAACCCCGTGCATTTGGAAATCTTTAACTATCAGTTTATGGCGATTGCTGAGCAGATGGGTGGGGTGCTGGCCAACACCGCCCACTCTGTCAATATCAAAGAGCGCTTCGACTTCTCCTGCGCCTTGTTTGATAACGACGCGAATTTGATTGCTAATGCGCCCCACGTGCCTGTGCATCTGGGCTCGATGGGGGAAACGGTGACTCGATTGATCGACAGTCGTGCCGGCAAAATCCAACCTGGCGATGTCTATTTGGTTAATTCACCCTATGCCGGTGGCACCCATTTACCCGATTTAACCGTGGTTAGCCCGGTGTTTAGTGAGGCTGCCTATGGGGGCGATGGCTCACAGGCTGCCAGGCAAGCAGGTGAGTTGAATCGCGAGCCGGACTTCTTCGTGGCAACCCGCGCTCATCACGCTGATATTGGGGGTATTACACCGGGTTCAATGCCTGCTGAAAGCCGACACATTGATCAAGAAGGCGTGCTGATAGACGACTTTTTACTCGTAAAGGCGGGTCAGTTTCGAGTGGCTGAGGTGCGCGGGCTGCTGGCTAGCGGCCCCTTTCCTGCGCGCAATATCGAGCAGAATATTGCCGACCTACAGGCTCAGGTGGCTGCTAATACCTATGGGCTTTGTGAGTTGCAAAAGTTGGTGCGACACTATGGTCGCAGTGTTGTCAGCGCTTATATGCAGCATATTCAAGACAATGCCGAAGAAGCAGTGCGCCGCGTAATTGCCAAATTACACGATGGGGCTTTTGAATATGCGATGGATAACGGCGCGTGCGTGAAGGTTGCGGTGCGCATTGATCGGCAAGTGGGGCGTATGTGCATCGACTTTAACGGAACCTCAGCGCAGCTGCCCGGTAATTTCAATGCCCCGGCCGCAGTGTGTCGAGCCGCCGTACTGTATGTTATTCGTACTATGGTCAGTGAGCCCATCCCGCTCAACGCCGGCTGTCTGCGCCCGGTCGATATTGTTATCCCCGAGGGCAGCATGCTTAGTCCTGTTTACCCAGCGGCCGTGGTTGCCGGTAATGTTGAGACCTCACAGTACGTGGCGGATACGATTTATGGTGCGCTGGGAGTGCTGGCTGGCTCACAGGGCACCATGAATAACCTCACCTTTGGCAACGAAAAATATCAATATTATGAAACGATAGGCGGTGGTGCTGGGGCTGGCGATGGCTTTGTCGGGGCCAGTGCGGTGCAGGTGCATATGACGAACTCACGTTTGACTGATGCAGAGATCCTGGAGCTTCGCTTTCCGGTGATACTCGAAGCATTTTCTATTCGTCGTGGCAGTGGTGGTGCAGGCCGCTATTACGGTGGCGATGGCGTTGTGCGAAGGCTACGCTTTCTCGAGTCTATGAGCGTGAGCATATTAAGCGGCCACCGCCACGTGCCAGCATTCGGTTTGAAGGGTGGTGATGCTGGTATGCCGGGTGAAAACAGTGTTGCAAAAAGCAATAGGGTCCAGCAGGTACTACCGCCAACACATAGCTTTACTGTCAATGCTGGCGATGTTTTGACGCTGGCTACCCCTGGTGGTGGCGGTTGTGGTAGTGCTTTGTAAATAGTTAGTGTTTAAGCAGGATGCTGTGTGGCGCAAACGCCGTGCGCAATTAGTGTTGAAGGCGGCGAAATTCCTCTTCCTTTTAGACTTTGAGTTTTCTCAAAAAAAAACAACAAAAACAGATAGTTAAGACTTGTTTCAAATATATGTAAATAAGATGATGCTTATCATGGCAAATTGCTTGACACCCCAGTTAGCACAGATTAACGTTCGCCCATAGCCGCGATTAATAATTGCTGGTTGTTTCTTATATAAACAAGAGTCATAAATGGGGGGTGTCACTTGAAGTATTCCAACTTCAATTCAGTTAAATCAGTTAAATCAGTTAAGAATTATTCGGCCATTGCCAAAACGACGACCGCTGCAGCAGTTTTGCTCGCAAGTACTCAGGCACAGGCTTTTCGATTTGAAGTCGGCGAGTGGGAGGGGTATGCCGATACAGTCTTTACTGCCAGTGCAGCGATGCGGGTGGAGAATGCAGCGCACTACGGTACTGCAGATCCGACGGGCAATCATAATCTGTTTCGCGACGCGGGGGATGTGTATTCGACGCCAGTTTCGTTGTTGACAGATTTCGGCATGAGTAAAGACGGCTTTGGCTTTTTAACCCGTTTTAGCTATACCTATGACTACACCATCATGAATAAGGACTGTACCAACTGTGAGCGGCCCAATGTCTGGCCCTATCCCGCTGGTGGTACTGGATCGCCTGATAGTTCAGGGTTTCATGGTGCGCTAGATAGTGTAACTGCACCAGAAACGATTGATGGAATTGCAGACAACGCACAAAATCTGGCAGGGAATAAATTCACGCTGTACGATGCTTTCGTCTACGGCAGTTGGGATGTTTTTGGCGGCCACCCCCTCAATGTCCGTATTGGTAAACAGGTGATTAATTGGGGTGAAAGTAACATTCAAGGTGGTGGTATCAGTCAGATGATGAACCCGACTGATTTATCCAAGTCAACCACGCCAGGCACTGACGTTAAAGAAACGCTAATCCCACAAGAGTCCATCTATTTCAATTTCGGCTTTAACGACGATATTAGTTTGGAAGCTTATTACACCTGGAACTGGCGCGAATCTACGTTCATCGCCGCGGGCACTTATTTTAGCCCCTTCGATTTTTTGGGCACGGGCTATAATCCTGACCTCTTCGTTCGGGGTGTTGAAAGGTCGGGTGAACAAGAGCCTGACAGCGGTGGTCAGTACGGTATCAATATGCATTTCATTATTCCTTCTTGGAACTATGCAGACCTGGGTATCTACTACGTTCGCTCTCACGCATTTAATCCCTATATTGGTTTAGACCCCGATTATGTACCCCGTGCTGATCCGGCAAATCCCGGTTATGACACCTTGGCTGGCTACCAGTGGATTTATGAAGAAGATCAAGACACCTATGCTATTACATTAAACGGCGAAGGCCCGTTTGATTCATCTTTTGCTTTAGAACTGAACTACAAGCCTGATTTTTATGACACGCGAGAGGCGCGAAATCTGTTCGGGATCAGTGGCATTACAATACCTTATACAATCCAAACAGCTAATGGACCTCTTCCACCGAATACACTTCAAGTTGGGGAGGCCTTTGGATTTGGCACTCCTGATGGAACCGTTGGGCGTTTTGGCGACATCGTCGATGGATACGGTGTAATACCGGGAAGTGAGTCTGGGGCTGCTGATGTCTGGACACTTTTGTACAACTTTACCCGGTCGGTGGGTACTGATTTTCTTGGTGCAGATAAATTGAGTACGATTTTTGATGTCTCCTTGGTATGGATCGATGGTTTGTCTTTCGGTGATAATATGGATAGGATTAATAATTCCCCTGAATCACCAACTCGACAAAGTTACTCTATCGTTGATCCCGGCAGGTTTGATGGTGTGGATAATCTAGATCGCCCAATTACCGATTTTTCCTGGGGTTATACAGCCGTTTTTGCGCTGGAATATAATGATGTGTTTGCTAACGTTAACGTTAGCCCTACAGTGATTTTTGTTCACAATGTAGAGGGCTATACGCCTTTTAATGCAGGCGCAATGGTAGAAAATCAACGTACCATAGTGTCAAAAGTTAGCTTTAGCTACTTGTCGAGCACGACTCTAGACCTTCAGTATGTAACATGGTTAGGAACAGCGGGAACCAATCAGGGGCGAGATAACGTCTCAATTGTTTTCAAGCGTAGCTTCTAATAATTCCGGATTCCGGTGAGGTTTTCACTGGAATCCCGTCTATGGAGGCCCGTTAAAGAAAAAATACATAAAAATAATATGAGGTAGGAAGTAACTATGTATAACAATAATCAAATACAGAAAAAGAGCAGACTAAAAGAGCTTGTCGCGGTGGGTGCTTTCGCCCTCTGTGCAAGCTCGTCAATGACCTTTGCTAAAGTGGGTCCTGAAGAAGTTGCCAAGCTGGGTTTCGAGGGCACCGAGCTTACCCCAGCTGGCGCTGTGCGCGCTGGCAATGCCGAGGGGACGATCCCTGAATGGAAGAATGAACGCTTACAGCCCCCTGCTGGTTTTGAACCCGGGACCTATCATCCCGACCCCTTTCCTGACGATAAGGTGCTGTTTAAAATCACTGCTCAAAATTACAATGATTATGCCGATAAGTTGAGTGATGGCCAAAAGGCAATGTTCAAAACCTATCCCGATTGGTATATGAACGTCTACCAGACCCGGCGTACAGCTGTTTATGCCCCTTATATTTACGAGGCGGCCATTAAGAATGCAGGCGCTGCTGAAGTTCTGTTGGCGTCTGATGCAGGTCAGGGCATCGTTGGCTTTAAAAATGCTCAACGTGCCTGGGCTTTTCCTATCCCTAAAAATGGTAATGAGTTATTGATTAACCAGGCTAGTCGCCCCGTTAATGTTTGGGTCGATAGTATGGAGCTAACGTTGGCTATAAGCTCAACAGGTAAATATACAGTTAACCAGCTTGCGATTCAGCAACACTATAAATACAGTGATCCTGAAATTGAAGATTTTGACCCTGAAACGGATCATTTTCATTATTACCAAACTTTATTGGCTCCCGCCAAGGTTGCAGGGCAGGTGGTTTTGGCAAGAGACCCGGTGTCCTTTACCAAAAAATTTCGTAGTGCCTGGGCATATAGCCCGGGTCAACGTCGCGTCAAGAGAGCGCCGCAGATTGTCTATGACAACCCACTAACGGCAAGTGATGGTCTGGCAACGACCGACCAGAAGTTCGGTTTCAATGGGCCAAATGACAGATTTAACTGGAAAAGTCTCGGTAAGAAAGAGATGTATGTCCCTTACAATGCGTACAAACTCCATGCGCCTGATGCTACCCCTGAGAACATCATCACTAGTGAGGGGCGTTTGAACCAGGATTACGCCCGCTATGAGCTACACCGTGTATGGGTTCTTGAGGGAACACTAAAAGAGGGCACTGGCCATGATTATTCAAAACGGGTGTTCTATCTCGATGAAGACTCCTATTTCATTATGACCGCTGATAGTTACGATCGTCGTGGTGAAATTTGGCGCTACTGGGAAGATCACGATGTTATGTACTACGATATCGGTTTTATGGCTCCTGCTGCGGAATTTCAATACGATATGTATGCAGGTCGTATGCTAGCCTTGCTTTTTGATAAGAATAACCCGCCGGACTTCACGGGTCGTTGGGAAGATAAATACTTCACACCTGCTTCTATTCGGCGTCAAGGCGTAAGGTAGTCCTAGTCGTAATAACAGAAAATGGTAGGTGCTTTGCATCTACCATTTTTTTTGTCTAAAAATTGACAGTTACTGCGACTGATTGAGGGAGGCGTCGGATACCATCACTGATTAATGTGGGCATTTAGTTGGAAAATAATTAGAGTTTATAGGATCAATAATTTACACTATGTAAATCAGTTGTCATTTGCAGGCTTTGGCGAAAATCATCAGCATAAATAAGCGCCAAAGTTGTAAGTTTTTGAACGCTGACTATAAGAAGATTGGTTAGAATAAAAAGAGGTGGAGAGCTTGAAATATTTCCAGTTTAATGGGAAGAGTGTTAGGTCTAAAAGGCCTGGTGTCGGCGTGCTGAGTCGCGTTTTCATTGGCACAGCACTACTATCTGTCGCCAGCTTCGCTATCTCGGAGCCGTCATTGCAGAGACCAGTAATGAAGTCGGAACGGGTTAGTCAGATACTGTTGACAGACTCAGCCCACAGTGGCGGACGTTTTCTTGCGCCCGGACTCTATGGGAACATTATTTCTTCGAGTGACGGGATGAGTTGGCAACAGTCGAATTCGCCGACACAGGCCTTGTTAACGACTATCTTTTTTATTGATGACAAAGAAGGCTGGGTTGGTGGCCACGATACTTTAATTCTTCATACCACTGATGGCGGTAATAATTGGGAGATTCAATACGAAGACCCAATTACTGGTGGCGATATTCCCAAACCGATTCTCGATATCGTCTTTAAAGATAAAAATAATGGTTATGCCATTGGAGCCTATGGCTTGATGTTGATGACCAATGATGGTGGTGATAACTGGGAGGTGATAGATACCTCCGCAGGCCTTTATGACTTGCTGGAAAGTAAGGAGATGGAGCCAGAGCCAAACTTTAACAATATGATTTTATATCAAGATAAGCTGCTCATAGTGGGAGAGCTTGGGACTATTCTTGCTTTTGATGGTACAGCAGAAGGTGCTGATCGTTGGCAGGTCATTGATTCCCCGTATACGGGCTCTTTCTTTGGTGTAAAAGAGTTGAGTTCTGGTGAGCTATTTGTCTATGGTTTGCGAGGCAATGTGTATCGCTCGTCGGACGGTGGAAAAAGCTGGGATAACATTGAAACGGGCACCATTGCGAATATTTTTGACTGCATTGAAACTGCAGATGGGAAATTAATTTTTGCAGGTGCTAGTGGCACAATATTACGAATGGATAAAGGGGCCATGGCTGCAGAAAAAATGCCCTACCCTCACTTCGATTCACTGATGTCTATACAAAAAATAAGAGACAGTGAATTGCTTTTATTTGGTAGTTCCGGTGTGAAAACAATTTCACTGCGATAGTTGTTTAGTTTTTTTTCAATGGCTCCATTAAAGTGAAAGCCGCTTGTTGTCGCGAAATCGACGGTGGCAAGTGTTTTTATTTGGCAGAATAAAATAAGGTAGTAGTAATGCTAAAAACTAAGATTACAGCCTGGGTTCAGGATAAGCTTTTTTCACATCGTATTTTAATTTTGTCAATATTTTGCCTGGTGACTCTGTTTATGGGTTATCACGCATCGTCATTGAGAATGGAAGCAGGTTTTGAAAAATTACTGCCTTTAAAGCACGGCTATTTACAAACGCTTATAAAATATAGAGAGGAGTTTGGTAGTGGTAATCAATTAATAATTGCCCTTACTCAGGACGAAGGCGATATTTTTAATGCGGACTTCTTCGAAGCATTAAAAGCAGCGAATGAAGAGGTTTTCTTTTTGCCTGGTGTGGCACGACACACTGTGACTTCTATTCTGACGCCCAATGTTCGCTATATTGAATTGGTCGAAGATGGTTTTGCGGGGGGCAATGTGGTGCCCGCTGAGTTTCGACCGACCGATGAATGGTGGCCAGTATTACGCAATAATATTATTAAGTCAGGTAGGCTCGGAAGTTTGGTTGCCAATGACTTTTCTAGCGCTTTGATTCGTGTTGAATTGCTGGATATGGATCCGTCAACACGGGAGCCTCTGGATTATCAAAGTGTCTCTCGAGATCTTGAGGATAAAATTCGCAACGTTATTGAGACCGATAATATTAGTGTTCGCATAATTGGTTTCGCAAAGTCTACTGGCGATATTGCTGACGGTGCCCGCATCGTTATGCTGTTCTTTGGTGCCACGTTTATTTTTACTGGTTTGTTTCTTTACGTTTACACCGGATCTATCAAGGCCACCGTATTACCCTTATTAAGTGGCCTGGTCGCTGTTATTTGGCAAATGGGTCTGTTGCCGTTGATGGGTTTTAGCCTTGATCCTATGAGTATTTTGGTGCCTTTTCTGGTGTTTTCTATTGCTGTTAGCCACGGTATTCAGAAAATTAATGCCTGGCTTTGGCAGACAATGTACGGTGGTGCTGAAGATGACTGGGGCAATCCGGTTGATCCTCCACCCGAAAAGGCGGTTGGTGTTAGCGGAATGACTGCTGCCCAGCGCGCTTTCCATGCGCTCTTTATTCCAGGCATCATCGCCTTGATTAGTGACACGGTTGGTTTTTTAACAGTGCTCTTAATCGATATTGGTATTATTCAGGAAATGGCTATTGCAGCTACCTTGGGTGTGGCATCCATTATCTTTACCAACATGGTATTGCTGCCGATCTTACTGTCTTACATCAATCCCAGTAAGCTTGATAAGTTGCGTGCCAAGCACGAACGGGGTGAGATTCGCCGCGACAAGTGGTGGCGCATTCTTGGCAAGTTGACTCATACCAAGCCTTCAATTGTCGTTATCGTGCTATGTGCTATCGCGACGGTCTGGGGAGGCATTGCCAATAACGATTTGAAAATTGGAGATTCTCAAACGGGTATACCTGAGTTGCGCGAAGACGCACGCTACAATGTTGATAGCCGCATTATCACCGAACGCTTCTCTGTAGGTGTCGATAAACTTAGCTTAGTTGTCGAATCGCAAGATAATGCCTGTGTCGATTTTGATGTAATGAATGAGATCGATCGCTTTGCCTGGCATATACGCAATTTGCCGGGGGTGAAGTCGGTGAGGTCTTTGGTCGACAACATGAAGGTGATTTTAACGGCGAATAATGAGGGTAGCCCCCGTTGGTTTGCCCTGTCGCGTAATGCGAGCACCATGTCTTCCTCTCTTTATCATATGGGTGCTGGCGGTGATGAATTTATGGACGCGGCCTGTAAAGCCATGCCAATGAACATATTTACTGTGGATCACAAGGCAGAAACCATTAATACGATTATTAAAGGTATTGCCACTTTTGAATCAACGTTGCCTATAGAAAAGTTTAATCCGCTGCTGGCAACGGGTAATGTTGGTATTATTGCTGCGACGAATGACGCAGTTGAGGAAGCACAGTTGCCCATTATGTTTTGGGAATATTCGGCTATCATCGCTCTGGCTATCCTTACTTTTAGATCCCTCGGTGGCATGCTTTGCATTGTCCTACCCCTGACGATGGTGTCGATACTTTGTTACGCATTAATGGCCATTTTGGGTATTGGGCTTAAGGTGAATACCTTGCCTGTTGTCGCACTCGGTGTGGGTGTAGGTGTTGACTACGCGGTGTATATTTACAGTAAGCTTGGGCATTATATTGAGGAGGGTGAGTCTATAGAAGACGCCTTCATACACGCTATGCATACAACAGGGCGCCCGGTGATCTTCACCGGTGTGGTTCTCGGTGTTGGCGTTGGTGCGTGGATATTTGCACCCCTTAAATTCCAGGCCGATATGGGTATTATGCTGACCTTCATGTTTGTGGTTAATATGTTGGCTGCCATTATCGTGATGCCCGCACTGGCTCGCTGGTTGTTAGTACCTAAGTACAAAGCTGCTCAGGCTGCTTTAGCAAAGGGTGCAGCCTCTAAAAGTCATTAGTCATTAGGCGTGAACAAAAAAGCCCGCAAAAGTTGCGGGCTTTTTTTATGAGAACTGATCTGTGCGTTGTGAATAGTCTTTCGATCTAGCTCAGTTGTTAATAATATGAAAATGGCGGACAAGAATTACGTTCTTTAACTATCTTCAATGAAGGGCGTTAAAAAAACGCCGCTTGAATGGCGGTAGGTGGTCTAGCAAAAAGATGGCGCCCCCGGAGAGATTCGAACTCCCGACCAATCGGTTCGAAGCCGATTACTCTATCCAGCTGAGCTACGGAGGCGTAGTTGGACCTAAACCCGCCAACCGGCGGGCCGCTATTGTGCCAGCTTTGGTAGGTAAAAATCTATCGGATTTTACTGCGTGTTGAAAAATCCTGGTTGTCGTTGAAGCCTGGGTTTATTCAATAATGCATAGCCTGTACTTGGGCTGTTTATTTGCCCTGCCACTGCGGTTTGCGTTTTTCAGCAAAGGCAGCTGGGCCCTCTTCAAAATCGGCACTGCTTATCAGCGCTTTAACAGAGGGCAGAGAACGTGAGTCTTTGATGGCACTCTCCAGGTCGAGTTGGTCCAGACCGTGCATGACTGCATTCTTACTGGTGCGTATCGAGACTGGCGAGCACTGTAATATCATCTCTGCCCAGCGTCGTGCTTCGTCCATTAGTTCTGCTTGGGGTACCACCGCATTGACATATCCCAGTGCCATGCCTTCTTCTGCGCTGACATGGCGACCTGTAAGTATCATGCCCATTGCAGGCTTGAGGCCAATTTGGCGAGGCAGGCGTTGAAGACCGCCGGCTAGTGCGGCGAGGCCTACTCTGGGTTCTGGCAGTGCAAATTTGGCGTTATCAGAAGCAATAATCAAGTCGCAGGCCAGAGCAATTTCAAAACCGCCACCCATGGCCATGCCATTGACGGCGGCAATAATGGGTTTGTCGCAATTAAAGCGCGAGGTCAGCCCGGCAAAGCCGGTTGTTGGTGTATCTCGCGGACTACCACTGGCATGGTATTTAAGGTCATTGCCAGCGCTAAAGGCACGATTACCGGCGCCGGTAAGAATTGCCACCCACTGCTCGGGGTCTTCAGCAAATTCGTTGAAGACGTGTTCAAGCTCAAAATTGGCGGGTGGGTGCAGCGAGTTCATAACCTCGGGGCGATTGATTGTCACAGTGAGTATGTGGCCACTGAGTTCTACATGGCAAAATTCAAAATCTTTGTTATTCATGGTGGGTTACCTGCGCTTTATTATTGTTGTCGGGTATTCTCTAAAGCCCCTTACGCCTTACGCCTTACGCCTGATTAGCCGGGCGCGGGCGTTGAGCGATAGTG
>Ga0209345_10005955_pt1 | contig 11149 bp, 11 predicted proteins | sample Cruoilmetagenom7_FD_187294 | JGI IMG/M metagenome (GOLD analysis project Ga0209345, IMG submission 187294) | Oil polluted marine microbial communities from Coal Oil Point, Santa Barbara, California, USA - Sample 7 (SPAdes) (version 2) | ecosystem: Environmental > Aquatic > Marine > Oil seeps ...
GATCTAGCCGTTTCAGCAGGTGGCGGCGTGGGTTTCCCGGATTTACTCCGCGACGGCCGCGGTTTCGCCCCCAGACGAGCTGCTACCTTCGCAGCGCCCGTGCCAGTGGCTGGGTCAGAGGTATTAGATGCGACCTGAGATTTTGATTTGGGTGTGCGAGCCATGACGTGAATATGGCGCGGAGTGCCCGAAGGATCAATGCACCAGTTAAAAACCGTGACCATTGCCTCGGTGTCACCACTATGGCCAGGGAATCAGAGCATCTCTATCTAATAGAGGCAGGTCGACTGACCAACGCCTTGTTGCTCGGTCGACTAACCTCAGCCGAATTTACACGGCCAACCCGCGGGGGCGGTGAGGCCGGGCGGTAATTTGGTTTCCTTGTCACCGCAGGACAACACGAGTTGTTCTTGCGTCAGCCCTTTGGTTTTCGAGAGATCGACCCCCTCAAGTCGTGTCCGGTAGAGATAAGCCAATGTGAAGTCTGTGCCCACCAGCGATGTCAGCCGCAAGTCAGCCCGTGAGAAGTTGGCATACTTTGCCATCACTCCGTCCATATTGGCGCCCTCAAATACGCCGCGATAGAATTGTGCCCCACTGAGATTGGCGCCACTGAGGTCTGCCGCCGTCAAGTTTGCACGGGGGAGTTCGACTTTTTGCAAACTGGCTTTGTGAAATGAAGCCCTATCCATATACGCTCTTGCTCCGTATGCGCCATTGAGGTTGGCGTGTGCAAGTTTGGCATTGCGCAGCACGGTCTTGGTTAGGTCCGCCTTGCGCAAAATAGAATTTGTGAGGTCAGCCCCCATCAGGTTGCTTTGCATTAGGTTTGTGCGCTCAAAGTTGGCCCCGCGCAGATCGTGCCCCACCAGATATTTGTGCATTTTGAGACAGCCGGACCAATCCATATTGTGACCGGGGGATTGGCCACAACCGGCCAAAGCCATGCTCGATGCTAAAGACATTAGCAAACCAGCCAAGATGAACCGCAACAGCCAACTGCCAGTCACCCATCCACAACTCAAATGAACGACATTGGAGCTTCTCTGGGTTCCACCACTTATGTCTCTCATGTGTTCCATGCTCTCATAATATTTTGACCGTTGCAGCATCTTGATGGCCGACATCATAATACCAATGATGCACTAAATATGAGATCAACAGGCAGCCAACGCTAGCCCCCTGTGTTTGGTGCTGAGGTCATTTCTCCTCGAGGAGGTCTCAAAATGGCCGGCTTCAAAAGCCAGATCATCTTTTGGGTCAACGAAATGTGACAATCATTGACCTCTTTTTCGGGTGTTAAGAACCGTCGGCGCGGCTTGCACTACCAAAGTTGCCGCAAACATCATGCTGGCACCAACCCAGCCGATTGGTGCTAGTGTCTCTCCCAACAGCATTGCGGCGCAAAGTGCGGCAAACAATGTTTCCATGCTCACCAGGATCGTCGCTTCAGCCGCCGGCGTATGTTGCAGTGCAACCGCCAGCAAAGTAAACGTCAGTGCGCTCGAGAGAAATCCGACGTAGGCAATTTCGGGCCAAGCGGCCCAAAGAGCACTCACTGAGATGGTTTCAAAAATGCCCGCCCCCAAGAGGGATAGCAAAGCAACCACACCAAACTGCATGGCCGTGAAGCCAATCGGCCTGGCGTATCTAGCTGCATGCGCCACGATCAGCATATGGGCGGACCAAAATAACGCCGAGAGGGCAACCAGCCAGTCACCGCGCGAGAACCCTTGAAGGGTGCCACCACCCAATAGCCATGTGCCGGAAAATGCGAGGACAACCGCGGCCCACACATAAAATCGTGGTGCCTTACTCAGAATCCCCCACATCAAAAGCGGAGTAATGACCACATAAAGCCCCGTCAGAAACCCCGTGTTGGTAACGGTTGCCGTCACCAATCCAATCTGCTGCAGGATGCCGCCAAGAAAAAAACTCACCCCGCCAACGCATGAGATAATCCAAAATCCGGCAGGCGGGCGGCTTCCAAGTTTGCGGCTCTCAGCTCGTCCGGGATAACTCAGCGTCACTGCTGCTAGAATGGAACGAGCGGCCAAAAATAGGAATGGCCCGATGTGTGCCATCGCCGTCTTTTGGAATACGAACGCAAGCCCCCAAATGGCGGCGATAAACAGCAACATGAAATCTGCATGGAGGCGGCGCATCAACAGGGCATAACTAAGTGAAGCGGCCGCCGCAATTGATTTCATCCTCGTGCACCAACGCCAAGCCGCTTGCCTTGACGGAAACGAGACTTCATACCCTTTGGCGCAAGCAATGAGATTCTCCAAGGCGCTCAAGTTATGCCAACGCCCTAAATTCACGCATGAGCCTCAATCGAATATGGGCCCATCACACCCCATCCAAAGGAAACGCAATGGTCGGCCTGGACGTCTTCGCCGCGCTTGTTGCTGTAACCTTGCTTGGTGCCGCGGTTCAGGCAGCCACCGGCTTCGGCTTTGCGCTTCTGGCAGCCCCCGTCTATCTCACGGTTATGGGCTCAAGCACCGCCATGCAAGTTCTCGTCGTTGTTCATCTGGCCCAAAGCGCTATGATCGTTCCCGGCTTGTGGCGGCATGCGCCACGCCGTCTCACCTTGCTCCTCGTGGCTGGCAGCTTGATCGGCTTTCCTATTGGGCTTGCGGTATTTCTGACACTCAATGTAACCGCGCTCACTCTAGTCGTTGGTGGAACTATGCTGGCGTTCGCGGTGCTTCTTGCAGTTCGTGAACTTGGCTGGTGGCGCTTTGGCGCACAGGGCAATTCCGCACCCGGCAAGGTTGTCGTTGGCGCCGGTGTCATAGCCGGCGTGCTGACCGTGGTTCTGGTAACGCCAGGCCCGCCGGTCATCCTTCTCAACGGTTGGCTCAACCTGCCAAAAGACCAAAGCCGCGCGCTGTCGCTGACGTTCTTCGCGTTTTGTTATGTGATGGTAACTGTGATGCAAGGCATTTGGGGCGGAATGACAATGGCCTCATGGCAATTGGCCGCCCTGCTTAGTCCTTGCGTTATTTTAGGAACGTTAGCTGGCTACCTGGCTGCCAAACGCATGAGCGAGGAGCGCTTCAGATTGGCGGTCTTAGCCATAGCAGCCGTCTCGGGACTATATGCGCTTCTCTCAGTGCTTTTTGGATAAAGCGCTTTTGCTTCGGTCAAAAGCATAAACCAGCATCTAAAACAAATACTAAGGCACGCGAAATGGATCCTATGCGAGTCCATCAAAGCTGAACGTGCTCTAGAAGCCTGAGCGGGATCTGTATTCTATCGAGGGACTATAACGAAGTGCCTGCGTGCCAATCAATAGTGTGCAGGGCATTGCATTGCGCGCTATAAGCCGCGGAACACGTTGCCGACAAGCAGCACCATGTAGGCCGTGATTGCCAGCCAGTATTCCTGATGAGGCAGATAACGTGGAACCGGAATATAGCCTAGCTTCGTGACCATTGCCCCAACAGCTATGATCAGTGAAATAAGGAAAATAAGCACAGTTGGCGGATTAAGCCGCATAACATAAATTCTCCTGGAACCCGCCCACATAAGATCCTTTTAGACGAGATGCCCTATGCGGCGATGCGCAATCATCGCATTCCTGGTGCCACATTTTCCCGTCGGAAACAAATAACACAGTAAAGCGTCCACTAAATCTCTATAGATCTTGCTGCGCATTCACCTGAGCTGCGCGGGGCACCGAGCGGCCTGCCTCAACAATGAATCGCAGCGGTTTAGCAATGCTATTCTGAAGGTCGTGACAGGTGACCAACAGCAAGCGTGGAGAGGGCGTGGACCCAACAGCCTGCACAACCGATGGAGAAATTTCTCGAATATCCCGAACCGTAAAGATGCGCTTGCCACCATCGCGGCTCGCAATCGTTAATTGATCGCCTAGTTGGATGGGCTGAGCCGCTGATGCAACTCCATTGAAGCCGCTTCTCTCATTAACCAATCGGACATGCTGCCCAAGCCTGCCACTTTGCGCGACAGCAACCATTGTGTCCGTCTCTATCGCCGTCGCAGGCAGGGCTGCCCGCACGATGCTTGTTGGACTTACCGATGCAGCCATCACTATAGCACCCGCAGCCACCATAAAAGGCAGCGCCATCGAGAGGCCGTGAAGCAAATTAAGGCGATATGGTCTCATTAGAACCTCGGATCACGAGAAGGCTGCACCTAACATAACAATCCCCTTAATATAGGTGCGGTGAGGCGACTTGCGAACCCCCAGACAGGGAGTTGCTAAATCGTCCCTTCCTCGCAGCCCTCTGAACAATACTCAAATGCCTGAAAATGGCGAGATTGAACGCTACAATCGAGGCAAACAGCACCGCCATCAGGCTCAATGCAATTGATGGTGAGATTGGAGAGGGTGAGGATGAAAATGCCAAGGCCGGAGGCGCCGAGATTGGGCGAAGCGCAAAAGTATAGCCACTAACTTCGCGGCCAATAGCATCCCACGCTTGTAAGGACGGTGCCCCAGAGCCAGTCTCTCCGGCTTGAGCAATCGAGAGCAGTGACAGCATCGGTAGGGGGAGTGGGTAGGTGCGGTCCACGGTCAAAGCCCCAAACAAAACGCCAAACACAGCCAGTGCACAAATAAAATCCCTTGCCGGTTTCGCTACACGTTTCAACATCTTCTTGAAATTCATAATAGTACCCCGCTACTCAACTTCGAGACCCATGTACTCGTTGATCCCTAGATCCCGAATCGGATCAATCGCACGCTCACTCAGTCACGTGACTTGGGCTATCGTACGCTCGCAATATGGCAGCCGTCGTCAAAGTCTAAGGCAGCCATAAACCGCACCCAGCATGTGGCCCAGCTGCAACTCACATATAGATCTTGGTGCTGCGCCTATTCACAAATCAGCATATTATTGTGCCTCTGACTTGTCCCAAATCAGCAACGCACTTGCACTCACAGGCGATCTGGCTAGCTTGCGGCCTACAGCACCGCCAAACTGGCCGGGCCTAGCGGGGAATACTGACGATGACATCTGAGCAATACATTCTGTTTGGAATCCTGGGTGCCTTGTTTGTGCTCTTGGTCTGGGGGCGCATCCGTTACGACATCGTGGCGTTCGGCGCGCTGATTGTGGCTGTCATTCTAAATGTCGTGCCCTCGGCGAAAGCCTTCGAGGGCTTTGGTCACCCCGCAACCATAATCATTGCGCTGGTGCTGGTGGTCTCGCGAGGATTGGCCAACGCAGGCGCCGTGGACTTGGTGGCGCGGTTTTTCGTCCGTGCCGGCCGCAGCGTATCAACTCATATTTCCATCATGGCCGGCCTCGGCGCGGCACTTTCAGCTGTTATGAACAATGTTGGCGCGCTGGCTCTGCTGATGCCGGTCGACATGCAGGCGGCTGAAAAGGCAAAGCGCTCACCAGCGCTAACATTGATGCCGCTATCATTCGCAACCATCCTCGGTGGCCTCGTTACGCTTATCGGCACGCCGCCAAACATCATCATCTCCAGCATCCGCGAGCGGGAAATTGGCAAACCTTTCCAGATGTTTGACTACGCCCCCGTCGGCATAGCCTGCGCGGTTGTGGGCGTCGTGTTCGTGGCGTTGGTTGGCTGGCGTCTGCTGCCCAAAGCAACCCGCGAGCGTCAATCGGCAAAGGAACTTTATGAATTGGGTTCGTATCTGGTCGAATTGAATGTCGGTGCGGAATCAAAAACGGTCGGCAAAGCGCTAAGCGATCTCGACGATGAAAGCGACGAGAACGGTGTTGCCGTTGTGGCGCTGATCCGGAATGGCCAACGAATGCCGGGTTACGCGCGATGGCTGAAGGTGATGGCAGGCGATGTTTTACTTGTTGAAACGCCGGCTGAAGCATTGGACGGGTTCGTCAATGCGCTTGAGCTGAGTTATGTCGATCCGGTTAAAACCGAAGCTGAAACCGAAACCGAAGCTGACCCGAAGAGCCCTCCCGGTCGTGTTGTCAATCCTATGCAGCCATTAAGCACCGGGGCAGGCAGTGATGGCGTGAAAGATGCAAACGATGAGAAAGATGAGAAAGATCCAGAAAAGTCGCGCGAACTCGAATTGATGGAAGTTGTGGTTCGTCCTGGCGCGATGATCGAAGGCCGGACGGCGGCCGGTGCGCGTGTTCAAGAAGCCCATGGTGTATGGCTAATTGGCCTGTCGCGCGAAGGCCGCAAAATCACAAACCGTGTCCGCCACATGAGCCTCCGAGCAGGCGACATCCTGTTGCTCATGGGCGCTGAAGACCGCTTGCGTGGCGCATCGGAATGGATGGGCACATTGCCTCTCGCCGCGCGTGGCCTTCAGGTCACAGACTCGACCAAAGCCGTTCTTGCCGGAGGCCTGTTTGCGGCTGCAATCACTCTCTCCAGTATTGGGTTTCTCTATCTTCCCATAGCGCTTGCCGCCGTCACGATTATCTATGTACTCTTGAACATCGTGCCCTTGCGTCAGCTCTACGATTCCATCGAATGGCCGGTTGTCGTCTTGATCGGCTCACTCATTCCAATCGGAGCGGCACTTGAATCGTCTGGCGGCACTCAATTGCTCGCCAGCGGGCTCGTCGAGGTTTCCCGAGGAGCACCGCCCTGGGTCGTGCTGACAATCCTGATGGTCGTCACCATGACCCTCTCAGACGTGATGAACAACACCGCCACCGCCGTCATTGCAGCTCCCATCGCAATCGGGGTTGCCAAAAATCTCGGTGTCAATCCCGACCCCTTCCTGATGGCCGTGGCAATTGCTGCTTCGTGTGCCTTCCTCACCCCCATCGGCCACAAGAACAACACGCTCATCATGGGGCCTGGTGGCTATCGCTTTGGCGACTATTGGCGCATGGGCCTGCCATTGGAAATATTAGTCATAGCTGTTGCTGTTCCCATGATCCTCTATGTCTGGCCTTTTTGAAAAAATACGGAAACACTCTAGTTTCTATCAATGTCCAAGTGCTGGCGGATCTTCGCGAGCGCCGGCAACGTCGACGATAATTCCTTAGTCGATATCACTTGCGAAAGTTCAGCCATCAGCGGCGCGACACTTGCCACGCATCGCGCTCGCATGTTGCGCCCCGCATCGGTGATTGTCACAAGCTTTCCCCGCCCATCCCTCGGGTCCGGTACGACGTCAACCAGTCCCCGTTTCTCAAGTCGTTGCAACGTGTTGGTCATGGCCCCCTTCGTAACTTGAAAGGCGCTGGCAAGCCGCCGCGGGCTCCACTCGCCTTCCAATTGCACGAGGTGGTTTAAGACCGAAAATTGAGATACTTTAAGCCCATCCGGCAGACAGCGTTCAAGCCGATTGCGGGCCAGTTGCTCGATAATTCCGATCTCTGTGAACAGCCGAAACAAAGGTGGGTCTTTGGTTGGTTTCATCGTTAACTTTTTTTCAATCTCGTTTCTAATGGCCACCGTGGGGAGGGCCCGGTGTTTGCAGCGTAACCCAGCCGGGCCAACATCTGTAGTCGCGCGCCAGGTTTCGCAACGAGCTTATCATGAGCCGCCGCATAGTAAGGCTTCATTGCAGCATACTCCTGCAGCGATTGGCTCATGGGTTGCATCGCAAGCCCCTCGGCGCTCACCTGCAGCGCAACCCGCATGTAGGCCCGGCCCGCTTCAATCTGTGCCGTTCGGTCATTGCCTGTGGTTGAAATCCACACGAATCCCATCGCCGACATGGCACCTTTTTCCATCATATCGCGGCCCATTTTATAAGAGCTGGATGTTGGATCGACCAGGCTTTCGCGGGTCAACGCTCCAACCATATACAAGGTTTCCAGGAAGGCCCCCTTCAGCGAAATACCATCCGGGTTGGCTTCAATTTCGGCTCGCCCAATGCGCATCAGGTCAATGCTCTCGCGATAGGCGTCAGGTGTTGCCATCTCTGCCCACATCGCATCTCTGGTCAGAACTCTTAAACTTGCCAGCAGCGCACCGGTGTTGGCAGTGCCAATTTCAACATTGCCTGCCCAGGCACCGCGCAAACGCTGCAGAGCACTATCTTCAATCGGGCGATCAAGATCGAACGGACCACGGTTGGTTTGGCGCTTTAAGGTCTGGGCAAATAGCGTTCTTCCCGTCACCTCGGTTTTGTGTTTTTGCTCACTCAGTCCCACCTCTGTTTTCTTCAGTAACAGGCGGGCTATCGGCCGTTGGTCCAGTTGCTCTGTGTGTTCGCCCATTGGGAAATATTGAATTTCAGTGCGGTAATTCTGCTCAGCCGCTGCTAGTGAAAACAACTCCAAAAAACATCCCAACCCAATCACGATTTGCCTGCTGAACGGGTCTGTCACCGGCAATAGACGATCGAGATCACAACTCAAAACTGCCTCGGTGTCGCTCTTCAAACTAACCACCCACGGTTGCCTGTTGTGCGGATTGGGCGCCAAAATAGCGTAGGAGAGCGCCCGCCGCATTGGGTCCGCGTAAAGCGCGCCTACGTTTTTCCATGCAGTGATGGCCCCCAAAGGTTCGCGCGTCGCTGCAAAGCCAACGCCGCCTGCCGCCAGGATGACGCCACCGCCTCCAGCGATCTTCAGAAATTTGCGTCTGTTCATGCCTGGTTCCTCGTCGGAAACTCTGGCTCTCTTTCCATGTCGCCAGCTTTCGAGAAGTCGAAGTGATAGTCGCTAGAAAGCTTACCGTTAAACCAATAGTAGTTTAACGATAAACAATCAAGAGAAAAGTTATCTGCCGCAAGCTTGCTTGATTGACCAGAAGCCTATCTGCCCTGCCGGGGCGGGCTTTGATCTAGAGCGAAGGTCGTGAAATCATCAGCCACAGAATTGACAGCACTGCGAAGAACGCTGGAAAACCGCACGCAAACCAAATGCGATAGAGACGGTAATACTGCTTGGGCAGTGTGGCGTCAGTCCGGTAAGCCTCTCGTGCCAAGTCGCGCATTTGGTGCTGTATCCACACAACCGGGAGCCAGAATAAACCAACCAGCACATAGAGCGCGAGCGACACCAAAACCCATCCCTCGCTCAGCGACCATCCCATCGCACTGGCCAGCAGCGCACCGGTAATTGGCTGCAACACAACCGCAGTCGCCGTGAACAACCAATCGGCGATGACCACGACGCCCGCCGTATGCGCGATAATTTTTGGCTCTCCCGTGCGGTGCGCCATCACCATGAAAAATGCAATGCCTGCTCCCGTGCCCATCAGCACAGTTGCACCGATAACATGCAACCACCGCACAATATGCAGCCACTCCATCACCGCTCCTCAGCCATTGCTGATACTGCCAGTGCCAGCCCGATCACAGGGCCTATTTTCACAAGCGCCCCAAGCGGATCGGCCCAAAGCCCAGGTGCGAGAATGCTGCCTGCCAACATGTAACCACCGGCCAGTGCAATGCTCGCAATGCATGATGCGCGCAGCCACCCGCGAAACAAAAGCCCAACCCCAATCAAGATGTCGAGTAGCCCTCCAACAATGACCAAGCCCAACGCCAGCGATGAGCCAAGCTGCTCGGAGACAAACAACGCTGCGTCCCGGTACTGCAATAACCCAATCACGCCCGACACAATCCAAAATCCAGAGAGCATGCAAACCAGCAGCGGAAACAACAAAGCAACGCGCGCGTAGACCCGTTCCTGAAGTGTTGCAGGCATTTCCTTCAGTGTCTCAGGTAATGAGCGCAACGTCTGCCCAGTTGCCAGTCGCCATGGTTCAGGGTTCCCCACCACCCCCGTTGCGAGCACGTTGAATGCTGTGGAACGCAGCGGCGAGCGCCAGCCAAGATATCCCGCAATGTCCGCAAGTTTTGCTATTCCCCGTCCAAGCCACTGCGGCAATCGCAGAATGAATATCGCGTTAGAGAAACCTAGCCAAGCCCGGAACGTGGCCACAGTTTCTTCCAAACTGCGCGCTTCAGGCTCGATCAGATCGAACTCCTGGCCACCCAACGACCCATGCTCCATTTCCCAATCCGCCAATCCATCACCGGGCAGGGTTGCCTCTCGCACGCAGTGCAAAACGGCCTCCGCAACAGCCTCCACCGACACCGTTTGCACGGGGACATCTCCCATCACAATCGGCTGCACCATGGGAAACGCGGCCAACATGCGCAATAAGCTGGTGCCACCATAGGCAGTGCGGGAAATCACCAATCCAGGCTTCAAGATCACCCAGTCCAGTTTGCTCTCCCGCAGTGCCTGATCGGCTTGGCCCTTGGTGCGCAAAAACTCTGTCTTACTTCCAACTCCAGATTCAGCTCCAGGCGCGGAGATCTGAACAAAGGTCCCAACACCGCTCTGCTCACATGCTGAAATCAGCGCGCAAATCGCATCACGTTGAACAGCCCCAAGGTTATCAAGCGCTCCGGACTGCAACGCGCCAGAAGCATTCACAATTGCATCGATACCGTCGAGATGCTCCAGCCAATCCTCGGGGCGTGTCGCTGTCGCAAGGTCGAGCCCAATCCATCGGACGCCAGGCACCAGGCGCTCACCTTTATTAGTCGACCGCCCAAGTGCCACGATTTCTACGATTTTGTGGGGCGCGGTTTCACGCAGCGCGGCGCGCACAATCTCAGCCCCAATGAGGCCATACCCCCCCAGCACAAGAACCCTCATAACGCTCTGGCTCCCTCCGTCTTGTCCTCTCTCAATGATCCTCTAGAGGAACGAATGAGCGTTCATAAGCATGCCCGTCCCACACCCAAAGGTCGAGAGGCTATGGTGTGCACGATTGTGGATGATGTCATGTAGCTTAGCTGATGCTTAATGCATGACCTCGCGGTTCTGTGAACCGAGTTGTTCAGCCTCAGGGTAGGTTACGGATGGCTGATCTGATTTTATATGTCATTAAGAATCAATTTGAACATTGGGCTCACTAGGTGTGCCGGGTGTGTATGTATCAACCAGCTCTGGTGCAAAATATTAAGAGATACGGGAACACATTCTGGCGATCATCATCAAAAACAACCTGGAGGCATGTCCCGCGCTCGTTCCCTCGGCACTTGCCGTGGTTATAATGTATCTGCTGGCCGCTCCTCTATCCCACGCAGGTGATCTTAAAGCTAAAGCTCTTAGCAAAGCTTCCCGAGCCAAAACTTCCCTGGCCAAAGCTTCCCCGGCCCTGACCCGCCAGTCCATCAAAGTGGCCATGCCCCCGGACATTTTGCTTCTTGGCGATTCCCAACTCGCGTTCGGTGCGGGCCCGG
>Ga0209345_10005956_pt1 | contig 11149 bp, 9 predicted proteins | sample Cruoilmetagenom7_FD_187294 | JGI IMG/M metagenome (GOLD analysis project Ga0209345, IMG submission 187294) | Oil polluted marine microbial communities from Coal Oil Point, Santa Barbara, California, USA - Sample 7 (SPAdes) (version 2) | ecosystem: Environmental > Aquatic > Marine > Oil seeps ...
TGGAAGGATTGCTGGCAAGGCACACAGAAAACCTTGCGAAATTGGATGCGGACCAATCGCTGGCTTATGTGCAAAATATGTTGGGGCAGGGAACTTTATATTTTGAGATGTTAAAACAAGGGGTGTATTCAAAATAAACCACCATTGAATTAATTTAAGAGCGCATGTTCTTCAGGATAGGGACATTTTAAAAATACGGTAGCGGAGAAGAAGTTTCGCTCCTGATTTGGTGATGACATTTTTCCAGAGGGAGAATGGTTTTTATTCCCAGCAGGTATAAGAGTGATAAAATTATTTAAAAGGGACAATCATTCATGCACTATCAATTTCCGGGCTTTACAATAGCATATGTTGTTTCAGCAACGCTTTGTTTTTTGTCGGCTGGAATGGCATGGAAGCGGCAGACAAACCCCGGTTCTTTTCCGTTCGCGTTACTGATGCTGTCCTTAGCCATATGGAGTTTTGCTTCGATCTTTGAAGCGGGGGCAATGACTGCCAACGGAAAAATCTTCTGGTCAAAATGGCAAATATTTGGCGCCACAACAGTTACTCCCCTATGGTTAATTTTCGCGGCGGAATACACAGGTAAAAGCGAATTCCTAACCAGGAAAATCCGGTGGATGATCTGGGTCATCCCCATCGCGACATTGTTATTAGCATTCACGAATGAGCTGCACGGTTTGATTTGGACTGATGTTACTGTAATGTTGGATGTATTCCATCTGGGTTATTACACACATGGAGTCGGATTTTATATGATTGTTGCTTTCAGTTATGCTTATCTGCTGATCGGAACAATATGGTTGGTTAAAGACTTACTGTCTGGCCAAAAAAGCCGCCGGTTTCAATCAGTGATTTTCATTATCGCTGTTGTTATTTCATGGATTGCTAACATTTTGTATATCCTGGAACTGAGCCCGATACCCGGGCTTGATATCACCCCATTATCATTTAGCTTAATCGCGTTAGTTATGTCCTGGAGCATCTCGCGCTATAAGTTATTTGATCTTGTGCCGGTTGCCAGGAACACATTGCTCGGCAGTATGGTGGAAGGGGTGATCGTGATTGACTCGAATGACATCATTCTGGAGATAAACCCGGCCGCAATTGACATCACTGGCTATAAAGGGATACACCCTTTAGGACAGTCAATTTGGGAGGTGTACAGTAAATATGGCGAAGTGATTGAGCAGTTTGGAGATAAGACAGACCTGAATGAGGAGATAGAAATAGCGGGGGATCAAACCAGAATAGTCGATCTGCAAATCACGTCAATTGATATTGAAGGGAAAAACACATCCGGCCAATTGATTGTTTTAAGAGATATTACAAAAAGAAAAGAGGCGGAAGAAATCAAAAGTGAACAGCGAGATTTTGCGGAAGCGCTGGCTGACACTGCCGCGATAATCAACAGTTCATTAGATTTGAATGATGTGTTGGAAAAGATCTTAGGGAATGTGGCGAAAGTTGTGCCGCATGACGGAGCCACAATAGCTTTAGTTACTGATCAAGGAACTGCCAAATTTGCAGCAGTAAAAAGCCCTGATAAATATGGTCCTATGGAAACTCTACTTTCCCTTGATATTGATGTAATGGAGATAAAGGATTTTAAGAGAATGTCTGAAACGAAGAAAGCGATAATCATTGCGGATACGTACGAAGACAAAGATTGGGTGCATAATATTAAAGAGAGCGAATGGATCCGATCATATTTAGGCGCGCCTATTGTGAATCAAGGAAAAGTACTCGGATTTATCAACCTGGACGTTGGGACTCCGAACTTCTTTAAGCCCAAGCACGCAAAGCAATTGGAGATATTTGCGAATTACGCAGCAACGGCGATCATGAATGCAAAACTTTATTCTGAAACCAGGGTCCGTGCGGAGGAAATGTCTATTCTCTACGAAATTAGTTTTGCTATTGCCGCGGATATCGGGCTGGAAAAGACAACCAAGGCAGTATTTCAGCAGATCAAGAAAGTAATTCCGACCGATCTTTATTTCCTGGCATTATTTGAACCGACGGGAAAGATAGTGTCTTACTTCATGTATCAGCAAAATGGAGAGCGGATTGATATTGAACCGTTTCATCTGATGCAGAAACCCTCCCTTACGCGGTATGTGATCCAGAAAAGAGAAACGGTATTCATACCAGATATCAAAGCCGAAGATGCTGAGGTAAAAGAAGATGAATTCATCAGAGTGCCCGGTTTCGATAACCGCACATTCCTTGGTATTCCGCTTATCCTAAGGGATGAGGTGATAGGCGTTCTTTCCGTGCAGGCGGCACAGCCAGACGCATATGATCCCAGGCAGATCCGGTTGGTAGAAACAATTACCCAGCAGACCAGTATTGCCATAGATAACGCGAAACTATTCGAGAAAACACAAGAAATGGCGATCACTGACAGCCAGACCGGATTGTACAACCGGCGTTATTTTTATATGGTTCTTGACAATGAAATTGAACGGGCTAAACGATATCAATCTCCTTTGTCTCTGATCATGATGGATATTGATCATTTTAAACTGGTTAATGATAAGTTCGGGCACTTAGCGGGAGACGAAGTGCTGCGCTCTATTTCAGGGATGAGCAAGAAACTACTCCGACATATCGATAGCATGTTCCGCTTTGGCGGCGAGGAATTTATATTCATCCTGCCGGAGACGAGCCAGGAAGAAGCGTTGCATGTCGCTGAACGCATTCGCAGCACTATCGCGGAGGCTGCTATAAAAACAAAAAAGGGAAATGTTAAGCTAACGGTAAGTATCGGGGTATCTGAATATGGGGAGAACCATTCTGCACCCAATGAATTTATCGAATCAGTGGACAGAACTATGTACGAGGCGAAGAAAGCCGGTAGGAACTGCGTTAGTGGTTTTAATGAAAATTAATTTTTGCTTTAATTATCCAGATGGATTTATTGGGGGAGTGATATTCTTTTAAAAGAACCGGGAAATTGTTGAACCTGAGAGGATTCTAAAAGACCGAATAATTAATTCTCCAATATTTTATGATTTTCTATTAGAATATCAACACATGAAAATCGTGAAAAGTGGTTTGATTATTACAGCATTACTGCTATCTGCATGCCAGCAAGCGATAGGAATGGAAACTACGGCCCCCTCTCTTGTTGATATTTCTGATGATGCCGGTACGGCAGTTCATTATGGAGAAGTGGAATATATTGAATCTGTGCTTGTGGTGTACCCTCCCGCCTGGCCTGAGAAAATACAGATTATTGTCAACGGGTTCCTGCCTGATGGCTGTACGGAAATATATATGATCAATCCTGTTCGCTCGGAAAATGAATACATTGTTAAGATCCATACAGAAAAGAAAGTTGGGATTGAGTGTACAGCTGCACTTGAACCCTTTGAAGAAACGATCACCTTGGATACAAGCGGGCTTAACAGCGGCAATTACAGCGTGGATGTGTATGGCATATCGACAAATTTTATGTTGGAAATGTCTACCGATTCTAATGATACGGGCTGTTGATAAAAAAATATTTAGCCTGCATGGAGTGCAGAAAAAATGAGAAGATCAGCAATAATATGCATTGCCCTATTAATGTTTTTTATAAGTTGTAGTCGGATGCCGCTGCTTTCAAGCATTCTTGATTCATCATCTGAAAATAACTCGGATGAAGGAGTTTTATGGGATGATTTTTCTGATAAAAAAAGCGGTTGGGAACACCTTCAACTTGATGAGGGGTCAGCAGGGTATGTGGGAGAAACATACCAGATTGCGGTTGATGCGCCTAACACGGACATATTTATGACCTATGATAGAACATCTGTGAATAGTGAAATTACAGTTAAAGCAGCCCGAATTGAAGGCTCCGATAATAATAATTTTGGCATAATCTGCCGATTTCAGGATTCAGAGAATTTTTATGCCGGGCAGATAAGCAGTGATGGCTTCGCCGGGATCTTCAAGGTTGAAGATAGTAAATATCAACTGTTGGGTCATCAGAGTATGGTTCCTGTTCCAGCTATAATGGGCGGCAGCGGGGAAAATGAGATTCAGTTTGAGTGCATCGAAAATACATTAACATTGTCGGTAAATGGCGTGCTTGCTGACAGCCAAAAGGATGATACGTTCAAATCTGGTGAGATTGGGTTGATCGCGGGTACCATTGATGGAAATATTGGTGTTTTCCAATTTGACGATCTTAAAGCATCTGCCAGGTAAATATTGTGATTGGGGTAGAAAGAGTATGAGGAAATGATAGAGCGAAATCAAATTCTTATCTTTTCAACTTTATTACTTATATCACTGGGTATTGGTGCTTGCCAACCACAGACGGGAATTCCTGACGCGGATACAGAAGAACAAGCACTTGGCATTATCCGCCCTACAGAAACATTGAGGATCTGGGCGACGATTGCACCTGATGATGTGGCTACACCTTCACCGACGCCGACTATGAGACCGGTAAGCGTTCAACTACGGGGGCGCATTGCTTTTCAGTCAGACCGCGACGGCAGCCTGGAAATTTATGTGATGAATGCTGATGGCACAGCGGTTAGCCGATTAACCAATAATCCCGCAGTAGATGTATTTCCTGCCTGGTCGCCAAAAGGGGATAAGATTGCCTTCACATCCGACCGAGATGGATATCCAGACATCTTTATCATCAACTCTGATGGAACAAATCTGACCAAATTGACAAATACAACTGCTAATGATGCCCTACCTTCCTGGTCTCCAGATGGCGAGACAATCGCATTTGTCTCCGACCGTGATGGGAATGATGAAATCTATACAATACGCACAGATGGAAGCAACTCCATTCGCCTGACAAATGAACCTGCTCAAGACCTGTTCCCAGATTGGTCTCCGGATGGAGAATGGATTGTTTTCACCTCTACCAGAGATGTCAATTCGGAAATCTATAAGATGAGAAAAGATGGCGGGGAATTAATCCGACTCACAGATGATCCCGCTGCGGATTCTAACCCTGCCTGGTCACCAGATGGAACGCGTATTGCTTTTATTTCCAGGAGGGATGGATTTGCCAATTTGTACGCAATGAATGCAGATGGATCAAACTTGATTCAGCTCACCCACTATAAATCCATTGTTGAAGTGCCATCCTGGTCTCCTGACAGCCAGGCGATCGCATTTACATCGGATATGGAAAGCAACCGCGACATTTATATTATCAATGCAAATGGGGCAGGTTTGAACCGGTTGACTGATCTTCCCCAGGAGGATTTCTACACATCCTGGTCACCGCAACTTAGTTTTTTAGAAGCATCTCTCACAGAACCAACCGCGGCACCAGAAGGAGTGTGTGTCAATTCGGAAGATTCCTCATATGGATTTTCACCGGAAAACCCCATCAAAATCGGTTTTGATCCCCGTGATGGAGGCATAGTGGAAAGCGCGTGCCTACCGTGGCTTTTGGGACCACAAGGCCAACCAATCAGAACAGACCTACTGGAAGAATTACGGGTAGATAGCGGTAAATTATGCATGGTCTCAGTCACTTATGAGGGTCAAGAAACAGAGGATATTTTATACTTTGACGTTTTTAATTACGAACAACCGAGAGCTCCCCGGGGATATACCTGTGGATCACCGCTTGAATATTTAAAGGCGGTTACAGCAGCGCGATATTGAAATATTCATACCCGCAACCCGACATATATTTTTTCGTACATAAGAATAAAGGAGCGTGGCCAATGAAAAGACTTTATAGAAACAAATCAGATGTAATGATTGCTGGTGTATGCAGTGGTTTAGGAAAATATCTCGATGTGGATCCAACTGCGATCCGGCTGGCTTTCGTGCTATTGTTGTTTGTAGGATTTGGCGGGTTATGGATATACCTGGTTCTATGGATCATTATGCCATTGGACTCGGAACAAGAAAATGATATCAAAGAGGATAAACTAGAGAAAGAAACCCCTGCATCAAAAAAGGTTGCAGCACCCAAGCAGCCAACTGCAAAAAAACAGGTAACAAAAAAGACGCCAGTAAAGAAACCTACTCCGAAAAAACCAGCAGCAAAAACAACTTCTACGAAGAAACCGGCAGTTAAAACCAGCCCGGTAGAAAAGAAAAAAGAATAAAAAGAATACCAGTGGATTTTTCCACTGGTATTTTTAATCGCCTCATTTTCCAGCTTTCTTTTTCTTTTCCTGATACATATGCTCATCTGCCAGTTTGAATACATCTGTCAGCAGGTCGCCTTTATTCGCAGTACCGCATCCTATTGAAATACTTAATTGCATACCCTTGCTGTTTGATTGATTATAAAGAGCAACCTGATCAAGTACACGCTGTTTTACTTGTTTTGAGAGATCCTTACTGATATTGGGCAATAAAATTGAAAATTCATCCCCGCCAATCCGTGCAATCACATCTTCTGGACGAAAACATTTCTTAAAAATATTTGCCATGTGCTTCAACGCGGCATCACCCGCCTGATGCCCTTGCAGGTCATTTATCTTTTTAAGGTTATCCATGTCACCGATAAGGATGCTGACGGGGCGCAGTCTACTTTTTCCCATTCGCTCCATTTCTTCTTCAAAGAAAGCACGGTTATAAAGGCCGGTCATCATATCGTGCAGGCTGACGTAGGAAAGCTGCTCCTCCGCTAATTTTCGTTCTGTGATGTCCACGTTTGAGAAAAGGATTCTATCCCAGCTCTCCTCAGATCCAGGGAGAACTGAAAGCTTGGTAATCACGAACAGTTTTTTCCCTTCCAAACTTTCGTATACCATTTCCTTTTCCAATGTGGTTTTTCCATCCAATAAAGAGCAAATGGTATTTATTTGTTCTTTACGAGATTCACTGCTTACGATTGAGCAAAGGTTTGCCTGGAGATCTGCCTTATCCTTCGCATGGAATAAAAACAATGAAGCCGCATTCAGAGATATTATTTTCCCAAGATTAGACATTGTGGAAAATTCATCAGGGTGTTCTTCTAGGAATTCGCGGATATCCTTTCCTGATTTTTTCTGCATCTCCATTACCCATTGCTTTTTATCTGAAAAATCTTGCAACCATAGTGCAACAGGAGAATCTTGAAACATCCGCCGAAATCGTCCTTCGCTCGCCTGCAGCTCTTCTTTGGCTTGTTTTTCAACTGTGATATCGCGATAAAGGCCTAATACTCCAATGCGCTTTCCATTTATATTAATTGGCTCACCTAAAATTTCCACATCAACAAGTGTTCCATCTTTGCGCCGGCGCTTGCCGAACTCACGCATGGTTTTTCCTGCCAGAACTCCTTTAGTGATATCATGCGCTTCCTGTTCGTTAGCGGGATCGCTGACAATATCATCCAGATTCTTTCCTATTATTTCATCCATACGGTAACCAAAGATGTCTTCAAAAGCCGGATTGATAGAAATAACTTGATGATGTTGATCTAATGTGACAATCGCGATGGGGCTGTTTTCTACTAATGCTTCATAGAATAATTTTTGCTGAAGGATTTCATCGGACCGCTCATTTACCAGATCTTCTAAAAGGTCCGCCTGGTCTAACAGTTTCTGCTGGCGGATGCCTACCTGATACCCAAAATAACCGAGTATTAAGAGGGCAGTATCTATGATCCACAACAGCGGATTCTGCTGCTGCACAGACAAAAAGGCGGGAAAATTGAACGGTAAATCATGTTCGATAATCTCGATGCTGGTAGATAGGAAAGGAAAAAAGATACCAAAAATCACGCCAGCGACAGTGTACTTAATTACCACAGAATGGTTTTTTTCACTTTTCATAATATTTATTAACAAACATATTATATAAATTAATCATAAATAAATATACCAGAGAAATCTTTGTTACATACATCATGCATCTCGAACGTAGTTATATTGTTTAAATGAGTTTGTTGGAGGAAAAATTATTGACATACAAAAAATATTTGCAATCGTTCGACCGGATTGGAACTTCCCGGCAGGCACAACGTAACGGGAAGACGCGAGGTTCTGCTACTGTGGTTTGATCAGCATCCACGCTCATAGATCGCCTCCTGGTGCTTCCACCTATGAAAACCTGGCTATGGAGATAAAGTTTGGATTCTTTCTTGAGCTGTAATACGAGTTAAAAAATCGGGTGATACAATAAATAGTGATAAAACGCTAAGAATCTCCACTTGACAAGCTGTATGTTTCAGTACACAATACGGCGGTACTATTCTGCAGCCAGTTCAGTACTGGCACCAGAATGGAGGAAATATGAAAAAGAACCTGAAAAAGTTAACAATTGGAGCGGCGCTCACTGCTGTACTGCTGGTTTCGGCGTGCGGCACAGGTGAACCGCAAGAACCAACCCCTGATATAAATGCTATCAAAACGGAGGCTGTGCAGACAGCGATGGCTGAAATGACTGTGCAGGCAGCGCTTTCCCCATCAAAAACCGCGCTTCCACCAACACTCACACCGCTGTCGACTGCTACTCTAGACACTGACGCGACCCAACCAGCGGGAGGATCATCGTCCAGCAGCGGAAGTAGTTCTGGTGGCTCATCAGCCCCAGCGACCCCAGCCTGGTCGTCGCTTGTTTATAAATGCGCTGTTGTAGATGAATTCCCTTTGGATGAACCCATGCCCACAGGGGCAAGTTATGACAAACATTGGATCATTGAAAATATCGGGAAAGTACCATGGACCGTGGGAGATTTTTATGTGACATGGACTGGCGGAGATAACCTCAGCGGCGCTGTACGCGGGAATCTAAATTTCGATCTACCGCATGATGTCGCAGTCGGCGAAACAGTTGATATCTTTGTGGATATTGACCTTCCTAAAAAACCTAAAATTTACCCTGGTTTGGTAACAAATTTTGGGATTGTTAACGACAACGGTGAGGTGTTTTGTAAGTTTTATCATCACATTACCGTGGTATATCAATACATGACACCCATACCGACGGCTACCCGAATTCCAGGGCCAGATTAAACAAAGAAAAACTGGTTTCGCGAGAAACCAGTTTTTTTATTCTAGATCTCTACTGGCGTTTATATTTATACTGGTATCAAGCGCGTTCTCGATGATCACCTGTCTGATCTTTTCGGGAGCATCAATTTGTACACCACGAATCTCATGCAAGAGGTTTTTTATCTTACCCTTGGGAAAAGGAGATTCGGTATACACGGGAACCAATGGATGTAGGCTATATCGTAGGATCATTTCACCAATATTCACATACTGATGAACGGCACATTTTTTTAAGCTTTAAGTTTTCTTTTGATCCGGGTTTCTTTTTACGAAAGAATCTAATCGCGCCCGAAATAAAGCACGTTCAAAATATAATCCATCTGGGGATAATGTATGATAGTTCTTTTTAAACAGGACATGCATTAAGGGGAGAAGCTGCTGGCCATAATGACGCATACAGGATTCCGGATGAATTCCCGGCCAGGAATAACATGAGATCACCCTACGCCGATTTTTTGTTGGAATGCTCTTTGGGATTGTTTTTTCCCAATTTGGATCATCTTTCTCAAAGACAAACTGATCTAAATTTCCATGTGGAATACCTTCAATTCCCTTCACCACTGGTGGAATTGTTTCAGGTGTATAGGGATCCACTGAAAGATCCACAATGATCGCATGTTCAGGTAAATATGCGATCCACTCATTGGGTATGATTGGTTTAGATGGGTCATGTCGTTGTGTAGTGTCAACGATGATATCAGATTGAGCAAGTAAGGCGATCATCTGTTCTGCGCGAGCTGTAATATTCCGGCCAACGGAATTAACGATGGCACCTGGCCCTCCCAGTCGAATATGCTCGTTATTCCTTTCCTTCCTACCCAGTTTTGAAGCGGCTTCCACCGCCTGCTTCCCAACCATTCCTGTTCCAATGACCAGTACCTTCCATGGAGTTCCATCTTCTCGGATGAGGTTGGGAATGTATTTTTCAAATTGCGTGTAAGCTGCTTCTAGACCGTTCCAGGCAACGGATTTCATATTCTCCACTAACCTCAGGTTGAAATCATCCATGATGCTGTCTAGGGAGATTGCCTGGATGTTATTTTCACCCATGAGTTTCTGACGCGATGGGTGAGTTGGGTAATGAAGCATCGAGATCAAACAGCTATTTTTTCCTAACAATGTAAATTCATCTTCATGCGGAGAACGAAGGATGAGCACGTAATTCTGTTTAAAAACTTCTTCTCGTTCTAAGGGGTGTATCCGGGGATTATCGTTTTTATAATCATCGAAGTAAAAATTCAGCGAATTACCATACCCTTCTTCAATGAAGACTTCAAAGCCGATCTCTGTCAATTTCCGGATGAAATCAGGTAAGAAAACTCGTTTTTCACCGGGCTCTTCCCGCATGATCGGAAATCCAATGCTAATCTTGTTGCTCACTCTATCCTCCATATGAAACTGGTAAATAACATCATTCAACCCAATTTGATAATAATGCCCTGCCGATAGCACGTTCGAAATAACGCCCATTCGGATCGATACCATTCAGACCGCCGCGGTTTAATAACATGCGCATGATCGGACGGAGCTGCGGGCCATATACCTGCATGCAGTCCTGGGGGTGTATCCCGGGCCAGGAATAACAGGAGACCACATTGCGATGGTGTTCTGTGTGTACAAATCCCGGGATTTTTGCGTAAATGGGATCATCAGGCGTAAATATATATTGGTCTAAATTTCCCTGAGGAATTCCTTCGATACCTTTTGTATAGTTGTTGCCTTGGATTTGCTGATACGGGTCAACGGAAAGGTCAAGGATCACAGCATGGTCAGGAAGATATGCCAGCCATTCATTGGGAATGATCGCACGGGTCGTATCCAACCGCGCGCTGGTATCCACAAGCATATCTGTTTTAGAAAGAAGCCCCAGCATAATATCTGCGTGGTTGGTAATATCATAATCAACCGCGGTTACGATCACGCCAGGCACTTTCTCTCGCGCTAATCTTTCCTGAAGGGGAATGTTGCCGTAGCGCACAGCAGCTTTGACAGTGTGCGCGCCCAAAGCACCTACACCCAATAAGGTGATCTTAATGGGCTGCCGGTTAGGGCTAAAGAATCCGGGCTTTGGATAGGTGTCCTGAAGAACCTGAAAAGCCGCTTCAAGCCCATTCCAGGCGACCGCATGGAAATTCTCAATTAAACGCCGGCCGGAATCATCTTTGATCGAATCGAGAGAAATGCTG
>Ga0209345_10005957_pt1 | contig 11147 bp, 11 predicted proteins | sample Cruoilmetagenom7_FD_187294 | JGI IMG/M metagenome (GOLD analysis project Ga0209345, IMG submission 187294) | Oil polluted marine microbial communities from Coal Oil Point, Santa Barbara, California, USA - Sample 7 (SPAdes) (version 2) | ecosystem: Environmental > Aquatic > Marine > Oil seeps ...
TTCGGCGGCAATGCGGGCTGCTGTTGCTGGCGCGGTCGAACCTGTATTATCAGCCGAAGGGCGAAAGTGCCGAAAATTTGCGGTTCATGGGAATTATTGACAAGCAGTTCTTGGATACACCTTGGTACGGATCACGGCAGATGGCCCGATATATGCAGCGGCAAAACCACAAGTGCGGCCGCCATCGTGTGCGACGCTTGATGCGCCTGATGTGTTTGGTTCCAATCTACCAGACGCCAAACACCCGTTGCCCGGCAACACATGCTTGCATGTGTGAGAGGGGGCAAGAAACATCCACAGCACAAGATTTACCCGTACCTGCTGAGGAAATTGCCAATTGATCGACCAAATCAGGTGTGGTGTGTCGACATCACTTACATTCCGATGCAGCGCGGGTTCCTCTATTTGGTCGCCATTATGGATTGGTACAGTCGCAAGGTTTTGAGCTGGCGTTTATCAAACAGCATGGAAGCGGATTTTTGCGTCGATGCCCTGAACGAGGCTATCGGCAAATATGGCAAACCTGAGATCATGAACAGTGACCAAGGCAGCCAGTTTACGGGTTTTGAATGGACGCAGGCGCTGGCAGATGCCGACGTGAAGATATCCATGGACGGAAAAGGGCGCTGGGTTGATAATCGGATGATCGAACGGCTTTGGCGGTCTCTGAAATATGAATGCATTTATCTCAACGCTTTTGAAGCCGGATCACTGGCACGCCAGGGGATTGGAAAATGGCTGGCATACTATAACGCCGAGCGCCCGCATTCGACCCACCGAATATTGACGCCAGATGAAGCTTATGAAAGAAAAACAGAGCCAATGAATTTGGCAGCCTAAATGAAACCCTGATCCATCTTAAACGGGCTGCTAACTGGTCGAAAAAGTAGGACCACCTCTGGGGTCTAAACAACGGTTACGATGAGCCGCAAACCTGTCCGAAAAAGCAGGACCACTTCAGGTGCAGCAACCTCAAGGACTCCGCGCAGGCTGGAGGAAACTTGGGGCGAAGGTCAGGTGGACGAAAACACTTGCGGGATGCGCTTTACATGCCTGCTGTCGTTGCTGCACGGTACAGTCCAGATATGAAGCGGTTTTATGAACGTCTCATCAAAGCGGGAAAGCCTGCAAAAGTTGCCTTTACGGCCATTATGCGTAAGCTAATTCTGTTGGCAAACACCTTGATAAAACGAGAGTGTCCGATCTTCTGTGTATGAGTAATTTGGTCCATGCTTCCAAACTGAAGGAGCATGACGACAATGACGATTTCCAAGGAATTACTAGACGAGCTGCTTAGCGGCGTTGAACGGCCCGAAGATTTGTTGGGTGACAAAGGTCTGATGAAGGAACTGAAGGTCCGGCTTATGGAGCGGATGCTGGGCGCAGAGTTGACCGAGCATCTGGGCTATGAGCCGCACGGCGATCCAACCAAACAACAGGTTAACCGCCGCAACGGGGCCACACGCAAAGTGCTGAAAGGCAATGACGGGGCGGTGCCGATTGACATCCCACGCGATCGGGATGGCAGTTTCGAACCTGAGCTGATCCGCAAGGGGCAGACTCGGATTGACGGCATGGATGACAAGATCATCGGGCTGTATGCCGCCGGATTGTCCACCCGCGATATCCGCAGCCACCTCGAGGAAGTCTACGGATTACGAGTTTCTGCCGACCTGATCAGTCGTGTGACCGACGCTGTTCTAGAGGAAGTGTCAGACTGGCAGAACCGGGCTTTGGAACCGGTTTACCCCATCGTTTTCCTTGATGCCCTGCGTGTTAAAATCCGCGACGCAGAAAGCCGCCAGGTCAAAAACAAGGCCGTATATGTGGCCTTAGGCGTTACGCCAGAAGGCGAACGCGAGGTTCTGGGCCTGTGGGTCGCAGCTAACGAAGGGGCCAAATTCTGGCTCTCAATCATGAACAACCTCAAAAACCGCGGACTGGAAGATATCCTGATCGCCGTGGTGGACGGCCTCAAGGGCTTCCCCGATGCCATCAATGCGGCCTATCCTGATACCACCGTGCAAACCTGTATCGTGCACCTTGTGCGCCATTCCCTGAACTTCTGCGGCTGGAAAGATCGCAAGGCTGTCGCCAAGAGCCTGAAGCGTATTTATCAGGCTGTGGACGACGAGGACGCCGCAAAGGCCCTTGATGATTTCGAGGCAGAATGGGGTGGCAAATACCCCTCAATCGCCCCAAGCTGGCGACGCGCTTGGCAGGAGGTGATCCCGTTCTTTGCCTTCCCGCCAGCGGTGCGCAAAATCATCTACACGACGAACGCAATTGAAAGCCTCAACAGGGTGATCCGAAAAACCACCAAAACCCGTGGCAGCTTCCCAACCGACGATGCCGCGACAAAGCTGATCTACCTGGCAATCCGCAATTTTGAGAAAGCGGGACGGTGCGTCAGAGAGTGGGTTGCAGCACGAAACCAATTCGCTATTCTATACCCCGAACGGTTCAACAGATGACCCGTTTTAACCGCATGGGCTAAACCCCATACACAGAGTTTCGGATACTCCCGATAAAACACGACCGCATGTGGACACAAATTAAAGCTTGATTAAGATGGATACTATTCAGAAAAACACCGCTTATGCTATGACTCTTCTCGTTCAATAACGGGATATTTCTCCAACAATTGCGTAATGGATTGTCGCTCCTCTTCACTTTTTGTCAACAAAACCCTATCATATGCAATTGTTCCGCCGAGTGTTAACACTGCTTCATCCTCAAATTGACCTTGTGATAACATCACCTTTGCGGCTGTCTGATCGACCTCGGACCCGATCACTGCCAATTGCGCCCAATCTTCAGCACGCCATGTTGCCAATTTCTGGTTTTCCCCGTCCTTTAACCGCCGGTATTCTTGTGCTGCCGCCAAATATTCGCCCGAACTTTCATAAACCAACGCCCTCACCTTTGCCGCCTCGGCGCCCGTTACATTTTCCAGTATTTTCAAGACATAGTCTGTCTGGCCTTTCAGGGCCCCCGCGCGTGCAAGAATAATGCGATCATCAGCCGTTGGTGACAAAGGTGCAGCAAGCATCATCTCGGCCTTTACAGGCCACCCTTCGTTCAATAACCGTAAAGCCAGTTTTCGACGTGTCTGGCGCGAAACATCCTGACGTGCCAACTTATCTTGTGCAGAAAAAACAAACTGTAATAGCACTGCTTCTGGTGCTTGTAATACCAGGTTTTCAATTACCTTTTCCCATGTTTTAGCTATTTTCTGCTTATCCAGTTTCTCATATGCTTCCAGCTCATAAAGAACGTCCAACGCCGCCAAAAAATCACCCGCTTGTCCTAATGACAGAGCAATCAGTTTCTTCAGATCTGCAGCTATTTTGGTGTCTTGTTGCTCGAATATGTAGGATTCTGCGGTTGCCAAAACTTGAGGATCGATTTCCACCCCCTTTTGTAGTAGAATCTCCAGAAGCTCAATGAGTGCTCTAGGTGCAACCCCTTGATCACTAACAATTATGTCTTCCAGCTTTTGTTCTGCAGAATTTTTCATCCCTCGCTCAACATCCAATTGAGCATCGAGAAGGTGAAATTCTGCACCAGCATCTCCAGGGGCGCGCGCAATTGCATTTCTTATGGCGCGCGCTGTTTCAATATCTCCTGATTTAACGAATTTTTGTGCCAGCACAGGGCCAAGAAGCCGTCGGAGGTGAACAGGCAAACCAGAGAAGGTTCCAAGTATTGATACAGTGTTAATCTGGCCCTGTTTTGATAGCGATGGTGCAGAGAGCGCCGCCCACATTGCCGACGCGGAATCGCAGCCCAACTGTTTCGATAACTCAGCATGGTAGTCAGGGATTTTGCCATCAACAATCTTTGCCATTGCCTTAAGCGTATCCTCTTCCTCCAACATCACATCAAATGAAGAAATAACGCGCGATGCCTCTGCTCCAAATCCGACATAGATATAGGCCTTCACCAATCCTTGCACAGCCAACAGATCTATCTTGTCAAATTCACCCGAAACCTTCCGCCGTTGTTCAGAAATTCCGGTAAACACAGACTTTTCATCACCCCACGCCGAGACATTAAACAATGCCTCCGGTAGGCATTTACCTCCACTGTCGGTCATCTGTTCTTGCCTAAGGAAGTTTTCAAATTCACGATCAATACTACTCTCAATATGGATATTGATATGAGGCTCGGCTATTGAGGAGGGAGGAGCTTGCGCGATGGTTTCTCCGACGGCTTGATCACTTGGATTTGCCCTTGTGGGATTCGAAATATTGGCATCCAACAGGCCTTGCGATGCAGCACGACCAATCTGTTGAAGAATTTCTGACTGCATCTGCGAAACTTGTTTTATTGGTATCTGCATTCTCTCTTCTGAATTCACCCCAAATAGGCCAACTCGCGGATTAGTCAGGATATGTGCCGCAGGTAAGCTCAGCGGAAGGACCACTGCTGGTCTATCTGTTGTGAGTTCGGTTGGTTTGGGCAAGCTGTCTTTAGGTACTTCAATGCCCGTGTGTTGGCCTGCAGCTAACTCATCCGAAACAAATAATTTCTCGAATCTGGACGCTGCTAGTGGCTTCCCGTCTTTCACATCCACAACCAGCAAACCGGGCCTGAATTCAAATGCATCCGCGTGACATTCACAACCCAGATCAAGTGCAATCCGCGTATTATCCCCAGAAACAGACAGGCTTTTTATCCTGTCGTGAGGAATTCGACGAAACACATCGGAGATATCAATCTCGGCCGTAACGTCTTGCAACCTGATCTCATAGCCATGCTCTACACGGCCCATTTCCCATTTTACTTGGCCCGAAAACTCAAATGCCAATCGCGAAAAATCTGCATGTTCTCCAGATCGAACTGTGACACGCTGTGCAAAAACTGCCGCTGGTATGCAAAGCAAAAGCAGGAGAATAAATAAACGTCTCATGCCGCGTCCTGCTTTACAGCTTTCAACGCCTCTTCCAGTTGGCCATAATCAGGACGGCAATGGCCGGGCACATTTTGACGCCCAACCTCAATGCAAATATTGGTGGCGTGTTTATACAGGTTAGCAACCAGAACCTCTCGGATAAGCAGGTAAAAATGCCCGTCTTCCTCAACAATGGCTTTCACTTTTCCGGCAAATGGACCAACCAAACCATAAGCCAGAAAAATCCCCAGAAATGTCCCAACCAGCGCACCACCAATAAGTTTACCCAAAATTTCTGGCGGTTGATCAAGCGAACCCATTGTCTTGATAATCCCCAGAACCGCCGCAACAATCCCCAACGCAGGTAGCGCATCCGCCATATTCTGCAAGGCATGGCTGGAATGAAGGGCGTGATGCATAGTCGTCGTCATGCGCTTTTCAAGCACCTCCTCGACCTGATACGGATCATCATAGTTCATTGATGCCGAGCGAAGCGTGTCGCAAATCAATGCAATCGCTTCTTTGTCATTTAGGATTTTCGGGTACCGCGAAAATATCGACGACTCACTTGGCGCCTCAATATGTTCTTCCAAACCCACCGGATTTTGGCGGGCAAACCGGATCAACTCAAACAGCAAACACAGCAAATCCTGGTAATCTTCATGTTTCCATATCGGCCCCTTAAAGACTTTTCCCAAATCTTTGAGAGTCTGTTTAATCTGCGAGATATCATTACCAATTATAAATGCACCAACGCCCGCACCACCAATCATAGTCAGCTCAAAAGGAGCTGCCTTGAGGATGATTCCCATCTTACCGCCAGCGGCCAGAAAGCCACCAAAGACCATGACAAAAATCATGACTATTCCAATAATTCCAAACATTCAGATTTCTCCGCATATACGACCTGTCTTGCGACAAATCTCGCAGATGGGCGTTAAGAAACCCTCATTATTCCGTCGGAACCTGTGCATTTCTTCCGGCCAGAATGATGCTAATGGAATAGGCTTTGGCAGGGGTCAGCCCAGCAAGTATAGATGCTGCCACATCCGGCCGCATCCGGCCCAGAAAACCTGCTGAAAATTGCGGGTCCATTTCTTCAAACAATGGGATCGCATCTTTCGACTTCATGTTTTCATAAACAGATGTCAGGCTCGAAAGATCATCTTCGGCAGCAGTATCCGCTAACGCCATCGTTGCTTTCAGGTTGTTTTCGGCTTCAATCAAAGCCGCCAGATTTCGCTTCATACTGACCTCGGCAACACCCAGCGCCTGCAACCTGTTTGCGAATGTTTCTTCTCGCTCTAAAAGGCGCATCTCACGTTGTTTAACGGCCAATAATAGTTCGCTTATTCCCTCGCTGGTTTCGCAAATTTGTGACACTTGCGCCTCTTCTTTTTCGCTGTTCGTTAATGCCTCGACCTCTCGCGCGATAGCGCTGCCCGTCCCAGACCCCAACCGCAACAATCCAGACGCCAAAAAAAACCCGGCAATCAGGACCAATGCACTGCGACTGCCTTTGCGTTTCATTTTTTGCTTGTCCTTAGTCATTCCGCCGCCTCCATTACCCTGTCTTGATGTCGCAAAAAAATCGGGCTGCTTTCTGAATCTTCGTGAGGTTTTATAGTTGTTTCGCTCGGCTTAGGCAGATCATGCATAGACGCCATCAACAACTCTAGCCGCTTGGCGACGTCCTCGGCTTTACCTGTCAAACTCTCTAACGACGATGTTGAATCGCTTGCTGCAAGCCGTGCCTTCTCAAGAGTTTTAGTCATGTCGTCAACCTGAACCGACAATATCGCTACAGCCCCGCCAACACCTTTTTCCAGATCGTTAAAACGGTTCAAGCGGCGCGATAATATCATGCAATAGAACGCAGCGCCCAAGGCACCCGCGACAAGTAAAATATCGGCAATCAGTGTCATATTTCGCTCCTAGTTCAGCACAAATTCCATTATCAGCAAATCTTTCACGCGCCCTTCGCCTGTTACGATCTGGATCCGGCGTAACATCTGGGCGCGCAAACGGATCAGCGCAGTCGGATCTTCTAGGTCGCGCATATCAACGGCACGTAAATACCCATTCAAAATATCCATTACACGCGGCAACAAAGTGGTCACTTCTGCCTCAAATGCACCGTCAACTTCCAGCTCTGCACGAAACCGCAAATACTGATTCTGGGCGGTTTTCCCCAAGTTAATGATAAGCGGCTCCATCGGCACAAACACCACATCCGGTAAGGTGATCACTTCCTGATGCGAATCGGCTTCAACCTCGGCATGGTCGCCAAATAGCATGCCCGACTGCACAGCAAAAAAGCCGCCGCCGCCGCCCGCCAATGCCAATACCAGCCCTATTATCAAAGGCTTTTTGGATTTGTTCTCTGGGCCTTCGCCTTCTACGTGTTCTTCTTCTGCCATCTTCACACCAGTTTTATTCTCTCACCCCACTAATACCTGTCAGGAGCTAACCGATTATTAAGCCTGTTCGAGGAAACATAGGGCAAGGCTTGGGTAGAACGCCCACCTGTTATCGGAGGGTTGTCTTGCAACACCTACTGTCAGTCTGGTCCAAACTCGAAGCGCAACGCCGCGTTATTGTTGTGCTTGCCACCGCCGCAATGTTTGCCGCTGTTCTTACCTTATCAAAGATGGCGTCATCGCCCGGCATGTCTCTCTTATATGCGGGACTTGAAAGCAGTGCGGCAGGCGACGTTGTGTCGTCGCTTGAACAGCGTGGTGTCTCATACGAAGTGCGCGGCACTTCTGTCTTTGTTGATAGCAGCAGGCGCGACGAATTGCGCATGACGTTGGCCAGCGAAGGGTTGCCTGCAAACAACGGCACCGGTTACGAGCTGCTTGATTCGTTATCCGGTTTCGGCACCACATCACAAATGTTCGATGCCGCCTATTGGCGTGCAAAAGAAGGCGAGCTGTCTCGCACCATTGTTTCCAGCCCCCATATTCGCGGGGCAAGGGTGCATATTGCCAGCCCGTCATCGCAACCTTTTCAACGCAAAGTGCAGGCAACCGCATCGGTCACCGTGACCACATCTTCCGGCACGCTCTCCGCGTCACATGCCAAGGCCCTAAAGTATCTGGTTTCATCCGCGGTCGCCGGCCTAATGCCCGATGATGTTGCCGTGATTGACGCACAAGGCGGGTTAATTCTGGGCGCTGACGATGCTACCACAGGGTCCGGTGGCGCTGTGGATCGTGCAGCCTCGCTTAGAAAGAACGTCGAGCGGTTACTAGAGGCACGGGTCGGCTATGGAAATGCCATGGTCGAGGTTAGCGTTGAAACGGTAACGGATCGCGAATCGATTGTGGAACACACGTTTGATCCAGATTCACGCGTGGTGATCAGCACAGATACCGAAGAACGCTCAACCACCTCCGAAGATGCGCGTGGCGGAGCGGTGTCTGTGGCCAGCAACCTGCCCGAAGGTGATGGTGCAAGCGATGCAAACTCCTCTAGTCAGAATAGCGAAACCCGCGAGCGGGTGAATTACGAAGTCTCGGAAACCCAGCGTGAGATTGTTAGATCACCAGGGGCGATCAAGCGACTGACAGTGGCTGTTTTAGTCGATGGCAACCAACAGATCGACAGCAGCGGCGGACAGATATTCGCACCCCGCAGCCCAGAGGAAATGGAGGGGTTGCGGGAACTGGTTGCAGCGGCGGTCGGGTTTAACGAAGCGCGCGGCGATGTGCTCACCCTGAAATCGATGGAGTTTAAACCGATTGTCGAGCAAGGCAGTACGGCTGCGCCTGGCTTTATGCAGTCTCTAAACCTCAATGTCATGTCACTCATCCAGATTGCGGTGCTCGGGATTGTATCATTGATACTTGGCCTATTTGTGGTGCGCCCAATTCTGAACAGCAAACCATCCCCCATCTTGACAGAGCTTCCGCCCCCCTTCCCCGAGAGCGCTGGCAACACAAACCCATCTTCTTTACCAGCGCTGACGGGCGAAATTGATGACGGCAATTTTCTTCCGCCAGCAATGGCCACTGTTTCAGGTTTTGAAATGCCTGAAATGGCGACGGCATCCATTGGGGATATCGGAGCCGCAGGGGATATGGGCGAGTTTTCAAATGACCCCGTAGCACGGCTTCGCGAGATGATCGAAGAGCGACAGGATGAAACCGTCGAGGTGCTACGCGGCTGGATGGAAGAAAGCGAGGAAACTGCTTGATGCATATATTCCAATTAGAAGAATTCAGCACCCGCATCGTTTCAGATGGCCCGACACTTTCGTCAAATGTCAGTCTGGAAGAGCACCGGCTAGAAGCATTTGAGCAAGGGTATAAGGCCGGTTGGGATGATGCTGCTGCAGCTCAATCAGAAGACCAATCCCGCGTGGCTGCGGATTTTGCCCGCAATTTGCAAGAGCTTTCATTTACTTATCACGAGGCGCGTGGCCAAATACTGGGCGCCTTAGAGCCATTGATGAAAGAAATGGTGTCAAAGGTTCTGCCAAATTTGGCGCGCGAAACCTTATCGCAAACCATCGTTGACGAAATTCTATCTGTCTCCAAAATCCAGACCGAAGCCGACATTCAGGTTGTGATTTCGCCTGTCAACCGGCCCGCGCTGGAACAGCTGATCGAAACGCAAGACCACCTCGATATCACAATCGTAGAAGAACCCTCAATGGCCGATGGGCTTGCGTATTTGCGTTTTGCAGATACCGAAAAGCAAGTTGATCTGGATAGCGTGTTGTCCAGCTTTTCCCAATCCGTAGAGGGGTATTTTGGACAACAGGAAAAGGTAGCAGTCAATGGATGATTCAATGATTGGTGGCAGTGTAAGCCCGTTTGGCCAAGTTCCAATCGAAATCACAATCTCGGTTGGCAAAGCTCACCCAAAAATAAAGGAGCTGCTGCAACTGCAACAAGATGCAGTCCTGCAGCTTGATCGGCGAATTGAGGATCCGGTGGAATTGTACGTCGGGGATCGGTTGATCGCGCGGGGGGAATTGCAAGAGCTAGAGGGCGACGAAAAAGGGCAACTTGCGGTTCGATTGACCGAAGTCGTTGATCTTCAGGGTGGCCTGTAAACCATGAACGAAAATTTTACTCGCCATATCACACTTGGAGTTTTCGCCATTGCGTTAACCATGTTTTCCGAGCCTGTTCTTGCCCAAGAAATTTCGATCTCGCTGGGAAATGAGGGGTCAATCGCTGCCCGTAGCGTTCAGCTACTGGTATTGGTTACAATACTTAGCATTGTGCCGGGCCTTGCGATCATGATCACTTGTTTTCCGTTTATTGTAACGGTGCTTGCCATTTTGCGCCAAGCAATCGGATTGCAACAATCCCCACCCAATATGCTGATCATCAGCCTTGCGCTGTTTTTGACGTATTTCGTCATGGAGCCGGTGTTCACACAGGCATGGGTCACTGGAATCGAGCCACTTATTGAGGACAAAATCAGTATCGAGCAATCCTTCACGATGGCAATATCACCTTTTCGAGACTTCATGGCCGCCCGTATTGACCCAGATACTTTCGACTCGCTCGTCGCGTTACGCCCAGAGGCAAGGCTAGTTGGCGAAACATCAACTCAGCCGCTGTCGCTTTTGGTGCCATCCTTTTTGCTATCTGAAATTGAGCGGGCTTTTGAAATCGGGTTTTTGATTTTCTTGCCGTTCCTGATCATCGATCTTGTGGTGGCCGCTATCCTGATGTCGATGGGGATGATGATGGTGCCACCTGCCATCGTATCGCTACCCTTCAAGCTTGCGTTCTTTGTTGTCGCTGATGGCTGGTCCCTTGTGTCGAGCGCGTTGGTCAGAACCTATTTCTAGGGTCGGGCCTTAGCTGTGACCTGCGCCCCAAGTTTCCTCCAGCCTGCGCGGAGTCCTTGAGGTTGCTGCACCTGCCCCCAACCTTGGACCACCTTGGTCTAGATTTTCTCGCTTTGATCAGATTGATGGGCTGGTTTCACCTTCTGATTTTATCCGCATGATCGGGGATTTATTTCCAATCGCGCTATGAGGCCGTTCTTCGTTATAGTATCTACGCCAAGCCTCCAATTTTTCGACAGCATCCGCAAGGCTTAAGAAGTCGTCATTGTTGCGCCATTGGTCCGAGTGTCAATGGCGACGGGCATTCAAACATTCCTGGCGGAACTTTCCGTTGTCTAAATGATGAGGCAATCCCAGGCCCGGGTAACGGCATTTGGAAAGACACCACCATCCGTCGGCAAAGTGACCGGGGCACTGGGGTATTGAACAATGAGGCTT
>Ga0209345_10005959_pt1 | contig 11146 bp, 8 predicted proteins | sample Cruoilmetagenom7_FD_187294 | JGI IMG/M metagenome (GOLD analysis project Ga0209345, IMG submission 187294) | Oil polluted marine microbial communities from Coal Oil Point, Santa Barbara, California, USA - Sample 7 (SPAdes) (version 2) | ecosystem: Environmental > Aquatic > Marine > Oil seeps ...
TAGCTCCATGCTTTTCAAGGAAATAAATGGATAGTACCGCTTCGTTAATCTCTGTACCATCATTCACCCCGCATCCACTTAAAAGGACTCCAACATTGGGCATATGTACCTCCTTCCTACTATAATAAAAACTAATAAAAATTAGTTTTTAAATTGACCCATGATAACTTAGTAACTTTCAGATATCACTCTATTATAGAACCTTCTTTAGATCTCTTATTCCCGAATGCTCTCTTTGTTACACTACCATATCCAGCATATCAAAAGTAGATTATACCAACATCATGTATCTTACAAGGTGTTGTTGCATTCCCACTAAAAACCATGCAAGGACAATGAGATAAGCCAGGTTCAGTATTTTTGACCATATAGTATTGAGCAACGCAACTATTTAAATGAATCTATTATTTTTTCAACGATATCCCAACTAGTTTTGGTACAATCATTAATCCCTATACCATAAAGTATATTCCCCCCAAAATAAAGATCGCCAATTTGATCACTTATGGATTCTATTTCTGATGCTATTTTATTATGACCAATATAATATTGGGGGATAGCTTTATTGTATCTGAAGTGTTTTATTATTTCGGGCTCCCCTTTTATTTGTAAAATATCTGTTATTTCATTTAGAGATATTTGAACAAGTTCATCATCATTTTTATTAATCATCCAATGATTTCTGTCCCCCCCCAATATAACACGAACTAATTTATAATTATCTGGTACCCTCTCCGGGAATATAGAAGAGGTAAATAGTGCGCCAAGAATTTTTTTATTTTCATTTGCAGGGATAAGATAACCAAATCCATCTAAAGTATTGTCCATATCCTCATTTTTAAACCCAAATCCAACAATAAATGAAGGAGCATAAGGGATATCATATAATAAATTTGACAACTTATTATTTAATGGTTTTATAAATTTACCCGATTCATAGGAAGGTGTATTTATTATAACTTTGTCACAAGTAAAAGTCCCTTCTATTGTTGATAATTTGAAACCTTTGTTATCCTTCATTATCTCTGTGACAGCAGTATTTAAATGAAACTCTGTGTTGATGCATTTGCTGCCTATATCCAATATACTTTGATAAAGACCGTTTTTATATGAAGTTAAGACACCTGAAGGACCTGATGGGCCGCTTTTTTTATTTTTTTTCTTAAGAAGTCCCTTAAATAATCCACCATATTCTTTTTCAAGATTATATATAACAGGAAAAGATGACTTTAAACTCATCTTTTCAGGATCCCCAGCAAAAATACCTGATACCATGGGGGAAATCAGATAGTCACTAGCTTCAGGGCCTAACCTTCTTTTTGCAAACTTGGCAATTGATTCATCATCATCATTCTTTCTTTGTGGGATAAAAAATTCTGAAAAAATACGCGCTTTCCCTTTTAAAGATATGAGTTCAGACCTTAAAAAGGATCCAGCGCTTTCTGGAACTCTGTGTAGTTTATTACTTCTCATAATAAAACGTTTTCTGGCAGCATCATTGCTTTTTAATAGATTATTTGAAAGTCCAGCATCATTAAACAGTTTTAACGTATATGGTTTACTATCTAAGAAGCCATTGGGAGCAGATTCAATTGTAAAACCGTTTTCATGGCGCGTATCTATACAACCCCCGAGTTTACTTTCTTTTTCAAACAGATCTATTGATATATCTATACCAGTCTGCTTTGCGAGTGAAGATAACCAATATGCTGCAGATAAACCTGATATTCCTCCTCCTATAATGGCAATTTTCAACATAACCTCCCTGATCAATTATTGCATATAAATCTTTTGTCCTCTATTTTTTCAAAAGGTAGTATAAAAAAACTCATATCATCATATTTTTGTATTATTCCACATATCGCATTCATTTCTTGGACATCAAAGGTACTTTTATCTTTGAATGATCTGATCTGGATCTTTGCAATAACTCTTTCGTTGTTTAATATGTCATTTGTAAGTTTACGTATAGTGCTGTTTATAAACATGGCAGTATCTAAAAAATTAAGTTTCATCTCTTGCGCAATCTGTTCATGATACAACATTATTGAATAATATTTTATGTTTGAATTAAAAATTCTATTCAATGATTGTGAATACCACTCTAATGCTTGTGCTGGCATAGTAGGTGTTTCATAAAATATGTTTATCGCAAAATCTATTCCAGGATCAATTTTTTTTACTTCCATAATAATTTCATCAAGAAAATAATTTAATTGTTCAGTTTTCCACCTGTTCCATATATAGAATAGATCTTTCTTTGTGTCGTTATTATAAAAAAGAGTGTTATAGGTTGCCAATTGTCCACAATCTACCTTAAACCTTTTTACTGCTTCTGCGGAGGCACCCTCATTGTATTTTAGTATAAAATCGTCCTGAATTAGTATCCCATCTATGTCATAAAGAGCCAGATCTCTAAATAGTTTGATTATCTTATTTCTTACACGCCCATCAAAAATATTTACACCATAACCTTTTTCACTTTTATTTTTATACGTGAATCTTTTTTCCAAACCAAATTCTTCTTTAAGAAATGACAAACTCCTGGTAGCCATCCAGGCGTACACTTTTATCCCATAGGACTTTGCATGTGAAATTATATCAGGAAGAATATCCTTTATGGAGCATGCCATATTAGTTTTAAAATACACGCCTGTATCACAATCTGAATTCACTGAAAAATGATATCTATCACCCTTGTTATGGAAAACCCTAACAATGATGCAATTAATATTTTGACTCTTTAATTCATAAAAGTAAGAGTCAAGATCATTCTGGTAGGTAGGATCAAAATTAAATATTTGCACCCCTACCAGTCTATCATATTTTTCTGTTGTTAATTGAATGGAATAAACAGAGGGAGTTAATACAATGTATACTAATAATGTGTATACCAATAATATATATAATCTCATTACCTTGTTTGAACTACTATTGCTTTTATGCCGAGATTATCTATAATATACTTCTGTGTTTTCTCAGCCTCTTTCCTGTCGTCCGTATTGCAGCATCTGGCACTATACCATATCCCAGAGCTAGTACTCCACCTTGTTATGTAAACACCACCCATTTTGTTTTTCAGTGACTTAAGCATCTTCTTCGCAGATGCTTCACTTTTGACAGATGCCAGCTGGACAACATAGAGACCCTGTTTTGATGAGTCCCCTCTTTTATTCTCTGATTTAGCAGCTCTAGATGCAACAGGCCCATCATCTTTTTTTGTTTGAACTACTATTGCTTTTATGCCGAGATTATCTATAATATGCTTTTGTGTTTTCTCAGCCTCTTTCCTGTCGTCCGTATTGCAACATCTGGCACTATACCATATCCCAGAGCTAGTACTCCACCTTGTTATGTAAACACCATCCATTTTGTTTTTCAGTGACTTAAGCATCTTCTTCGCAGATGCTTCACTTTTGACAGATGCCAGCTGGACAACATAGAGACCCTGTTTTGATGAGTCCCCTCTTTTATTCTCTGATTTGGCAGCTCTAGATGCAACAGGCCCATCATCTTTTTTTGTTTGTACTACTATTGCTTTTATGCCGAGATTATCTATAATATGCTTCTGTGTTTTCTCGGCCAGATTATAGTCATCTTCCTCACAACATCTAACCTTGTACCATCTGCCTTTTTTATCAGAATCACCACTATAAATATATAAATTATTTACTTTTTTTTCTAATTTGTTCACAGTTTTTATAGCATCTGATTGTTTTCTGACAGATTCAAGTTGTATTACATATGTGATGTCGCCAACCTGTTCCTTATCATTATTTTTGGGGCTTGTCGAGGATCTGTTATTACTATATATTTGCCCGGTTTTTCTATTTTCAGTTGTTGGATATTTTTTTGCTGATGCTTTTTTTCCATCAACAGTGGGGGTATGATTTACAATAACCTTATTTTTCAGTTCATTTAATGTATCAAAATCTTTTGTCAAAGCTTTGAGTTTTATCTTTTTTTCCTCAATATCATAAACAAATTCACTACCTTCGTTAGGATCTGTAGTCATTGTATCGTAATTATTTTGTTCAGCAACGCGCAAATTTTTTCTTAAATTGTAGTAATGAGTGCTTAGGGATATAATAACAAAAAAGAAAAAACCAAATAGAGACAAAAAAATCAGGCCTATTATAAATACGGACTTGAAGCTGGGTTTATTATTTTTTATCTTTATTTTATCTAGATCTTTCACAATGAACTACATCCTTTCTGGAGCGTCTACCCCAATAAGATTAAGCCCCTGTTTAATTGTTTTTGATACCGCATAGGACAAACTAATCCTTCCTGAGGTCAATGTCAAATCATTTTCTACCAGTATCTTGTTGTTATAATAATAGTTATGAAATAATCCTGCGAGTTCATGAAGGTAATATGTCAGCCTGTGTGGTGTGTAATTGATCGCCGCTTGTTCAGTTGCGTCCTTAAAGCTATAGATCTTTTTGATTAGTTCGATCTCTTCTATTAATTCTAAACGTTCTAACCCATTCCCCAATGTATAGCCTATCCCTTTTTGCATGGCATTCCTGAATATGCTTTTTACTCTTGCATAAGCGTATTGCACATAATAAACAGGGTTGTCAGATGTGCGGCTTTTTGCAAGATCCATATCAAAATCAAACTGGGAATCATGTGTTCTCATAAGGTAGAAATATCTGAGAGCATCTTTGCCTACATTATTTATTAGCCATTTTAAAGGGATAAATTCGTTTCTCCTTGTTGACATCGATACCCTTTTCCCTTTTTCGATAATGTTAAGCATCTGTATCAATATTACATCAAGATTTTTGTCATCGAGTCCCAGCGCTTTAATAGAAGATTTTAATCTTTTTATGTACCCATGGTGATCAGAACCCCATATGTCTATTACTTTATCAAAACCTCTTTCAAACTTATTTAGGTGGTAAGCTATGTCTGAAGCAAAATATGTATAATCTCCATTGGATCTTTTTAATACTCTATCTTTATCATCATTAAACGATGTAGATCTAAACCATACTGCACCCCCAGAGGTATAAACAAATTCGTTTTCCCTTAATAAGGTAATAGCTTTTTCTACATATTGATCATCATAAAGAGATTTTTCACTAAACCAGATATCGAATTTGATATCTAGCATTTCTAGATCATGCTTAATGATATCGATCATATACTTTTCACCAAATTCTGAACATTCTTTTATTGCATCACGGGCAGGTAATTTTAATAATGAATCTCCTCGTCTATCCAAAATAATTTTCGCAATATCTGTAATATAATCTCCTTTATAACCATCATCGGGGAAGGTATCGGATATATTCAATAATTCCTTATATCTAAACATAATACTGGCGCCGAGATTATTTATCTGGTTTCCAACATCATTCAAATAATATTCTTTTGTAACTTTATAACCGCATACAGTTAATATCCTCGCCAAAGAATCCCCTATTACAGCTCCTCTGCCATGTCCTATGTGAAGGGGACCTGTTGGGTTGGCGCTTATGAATTCTATCTGTATCTGTTTGTTGTCCCCTATATTAGAGTAAAAGATACGTTCATCTTTTACTACTTTATCCAGATAACGATAAAAAAAAGAATGGCCCACAAAAAAATTTATAAAACCTGTCCCTGCTATTTCTACACGATCAAAAGAGGATCTGTCCATAAGGTTAATTAAATTTTTGGCCACTTCTATTGGTTTTTTACGTATAAGATGGGACAAAACAAAAGCAATATTTGAAGCAAAATCCCCATTTTTATTGTTTTTTGGCACTTCTATTGTGTATTTTATGGGACCTATCGTATGGCCTAACTCCAGCTTCAAAGAATTAGACGCATCATCTATTATTTTTTTTATCAGTTCTTTCATAAGTGTTATCTCTTTAATATTATATAATTAGATTGTCTCTAGATCTTTTAGCAGGCAATTGTTATATTTTCAACAAAATTCTTTATTAGGATTTTAATGTTGCGTGAGCCAATTTATTATTATAGTATCAAAGCTATTATAATAAATCGGCAACAAATATAAAAAAATAATCTGTAGCCATATGATTAAATTATACAATGTATCAATGATCTTTGAACATGAAAAAAGAGCTTTGGATAATATATCCTTGCAGATAGGTCACGGAGAATTTGTTTATATTACCGGTAGTAGTGGTGCAGGGAAAACAACATTATTGAGGCTACTCTATGCAGACATTATCCCCAGTAATGGTGTTGTTATGATAGCTGATAAAGACGTTGGCCGCATTGAACGTGGTAGTATACCTTACTTAAGGAGGAATTTAGGTGTTGTTTTTCAAGATTATAGGCTTATAGAGAGTAAAACTGTTTATGAAAATCTAGCTCTATCTCTTGAAATTTTTTATATGGGTAGAAAAAAAATGAGTAATCTCATTTTTTTTCTATTAAAAACACTGGAGATATTTTCGCGAAGGAATACCGTTGTAAAATATCTTTCAGGGGGGGAAAAACAAAGGGTTGCAATTGCAAGAGCTTTGATTAATAATCCCCCCATAATTTTACTTGATGAACCTACATCTAACGTTGACGAAAATAAATCTGACGGTATAATTAAACTTTTGCAAAAATTATCAGGTGACAAAACAGTTGTTGTGGCTACACACGATCAAAATTTAATAAATAAATTTCCCTCAAGAAGGATCGGCTTGAACAATGGGAAGTTAGTCTTTGACTCGGCAAAGGAAAATGAAAAAATTATTTTACCTGATTAATAAGAGTTTTGTATTATTTAAAAAAAATCTCACTTTTAATTTCATCTCAACATTAACAATATCCACGGTTCTTTTTATTTATTTCGTGTTTTTTCTTATGAGTTATTCAGCGAATAAGTTTTTTGTGAATATGTCAAAAATACAAACAGTTCGGGCATATATTGCTATGAACAATAAAGAGAATGTAAACAACTTAATTGCCGATATAAGAGATCTGAAATCTGTTGAGAATGTAGTATTTTATTCTAATAGTGATACATACAGATATATTAACGAGAATATGAAAAGCATTACATATATTGGCAAACTCCCGGAAGAATTATTTCCTAGTTTTATAGAAATAACATTGGGTGAAGAATACAGGAATATAGATTATGTCAGAGATCTTGAGTCTACCTTAAATGACCTGGAAAATGTTGACTCTGTTTCCTATGGAGAAACATGGATATTAAATTTTCTTACCATAAGATTTGGAGTAGAATTGTTTACTACTATTATAACGATATTACTTTCTATCTCTATTGCTTCAATAATTTATAACACTGTTAAGCTTAATTTGATTCGATATAAAAAGGAGATAAAAATATACAGTTTAGTAGGTGCGACTAGAACGTTTATTACTGTACCTTTTTTATTCTCAACTATCATAGAAGCCCTCATAAGTTTTTTTGCTGCCTATGGTGTTGTTTTTTTCATTTTCAAAATATTGGATACGAAAATTCTGAAAAAATTATCTATAGATTTTCTTTCCTTTCCTCCATTGTCTATTTTTATGCTTTTATTTATATGTGCACTCATTATAATTATTGCATCAAGTTATTTAAGCATCAATACGTTTTTAGATTATGAATCCAGTTTTGATGAGTAAAGTCATTATAAAAACTATCCTTTTTGCTATATCATTGCTTGTTATTATACATACTAGGTTGCTATGTGCTTCGGGAATAGATGAAATGGATAAGCATTTTAAAAATATTAAGAATGAATTAGAAATTGAACTAAAGGAACTGGATATTGTAGAAAGCACAAAAAGGAATATGGCAAAAGAATTGTCTTTGTTGGAAGATAAACTTATGCTGGAAAAAAATGAACTCATAGGGTTAGAAAATAAACATAAAAAACTTTTGAAAGACAAAATCAAAATAAAAAGAGAATTAAAACACGTCCTTTTAAATATGGGAGTAATGAAAGAGCAATTGTATAATAGTAATCTTTATCTTTTAGACAATCAGAACATGGTAAACACAAAGACCTTGTTTTTTACAAATGCTTATCATAATGTGTTGAAAAACTTAGAGATACTGGAGCATATTAATGTGAGTGTTTATGAAAAAGTTGAGCTATATCAAAACAATATAGAAAAACTCAAAAAATTGCAAAAATCCTTTGATGATCAACTGCTTCGGATAAATCTTGTGAGCAATCAAAAAAGGAGAGTTTTGAACCAATATAATAATGAAAAAATAAGATATGACCATACTTTTGCTATAGTTATGGAGGATGAGTCTAGTAAAAAAGATTATATAAATATTCTGCAAGGTAAGCAAACAGAGCTGGAGTATAAGATAAAGGAGTTGGAAAAACAGAAAGTAGTTGCAGAGGCAAACAATATTTTCTTAAAATATAAAGGGCGTCTACCATGGCCATTGTGGGGAGATATTATAGAAAGATACGGACCCAGGGCACCTGCAGGTTTTAATGGCACGATCTTTAATAAAGGTATTAAAATAAGAGCTGTTACTGACAGTGTGGTTAAAAGTATATTCAGAGGGAAAGTTGAATATAAAAACTGGGTTAAAGGATATGGCAATATTATTATTATTAGGCACGACAATACTTATTATTCTCTTTATGCTAATCTAGATACTGTATATATAGATGTGGGAGAGAATATAAAACAAGGGGATGCTGTCGGTTTGATCAGTGATATAGAAGACACTAAATCGTATCTTTATTTTGAGATAAGGGAACATGATAAAGCGGTAAATCCGCAGGAATGGCTAAAAGAATATGGAGGTCTCAATGAAAATATATAAAAAAATACCATATGCTTTTCTGATTATAATTTTATTTCTGGTTATCATATTTTCAGGCATAAAATTTGATGTTAAAAGTGTTTATGCGGATAAAGATAGTAAGTTGGAATATTTGGATATTTTTTCAAAGGCGTTAACGATAATTGAAAACAATTATGTTGAGCAAACAGATGCCCATGCTTTAATTTCTGGAGCAATCAAAGGGATGCTTACTGAACTTGATCCACATTCATCTTTTATGACGCCTGAATTATATAATGAGTTTAAGGTTGAAACAGAAGGGGAATTTGGTGGTTTGGGTATAACAATAAGTTTAAGGGAAAATTTGCTGACGATTATATCACCTATAGAAGATACTCCCGCGTATAAAGCCGGTTTGAAACCTGGGGATATTATTGTAAAAATTGAGAATATGTCAACATCAGGCCTCACTCTTGAAGAAGCTGTTAAAAAACTCAGGGGTAAGTCAGGCACAGATGTCACAATAACAATAGTTCGCAAGGGAGAACTAAAACCATTTGATGTTAAACTGACTAGGGAGATAATAAAAATCAAATCAGTCAAATATTTAGTATATGACAATATTGGGTACGTTAGGCTGATACAATTTAATAATAATGTTTCGAATGAATTAATAGGAGCGCTAAAAGAATTGTCAAAAAATAATATAAAAGGGATTGTTCTCGATCTTAGGAATAACCCCGGGGGACTTCTAACAGAAGCTATCAATGTTTCAAGTATTTTTTTACCTAAAGATAAAACAGTTGTTTTTACCAAAGATAGAAGTGTGAAAGAGCAGCATTATAAAACTGAAAATATAAAACATAAGGAAAAAAATATCCCTGTAGTTGTCCTGGTAAATGAAGGGAGTGCCTCTGCCTCTGAAATTGTTGCTGGTGCACTTCAAGATTATAATAGAGCTGTGATTGTGGGTGAAAAAACCTTTGGTAAAGCTTCTGTGCAGACGATTATTCCCATGCCTGATTCATCAGCAATAAAATTGACCACTGCAAGATATTACACGCCAAGAGGAAGATCAATCCAGGGAGTTGGCATAGAGCCTGATGTATTGATACAGCAAGGCAATGTAACATTTACCGGTCCTAAAGCATTCATAACTGAGAGAAGTCTGCAAGGCCATTTGATAGGTGAAAGTGAGAATGATGATGAGAAATTGCAAAAGCAGACAGGTGGGAACCTGTTAGAGAATTTAAACAATGACTTACAGTTAATGTTTGCAATTGATATGCTTAAAGGACTGATTGCAAATGCCTCAAAATAGTAAGAAGAGACCTACAAAAAAAAGGCCAAGTATAAAATATAGAAAAAGTAATAAAAAAAGAAAAACATTTATTGTAGTATTGGGTATGTTATTTCTGGTTACTACATTAATATTTTGTGCGCTCTTCTTTTTTCACAAAGAAAAAGTGGAAATTAGTTATAAAAACGAGGTAGAATATCTGAATACCAACATAAGATCACAGTTATTTGGATTGAATATTAGTAATGATAGTTTGTCGGAATATAATGTTATTCGCCAGAACAATTTGGTAAATATGCAGTATAGAATTCAGGTCAGCAAACATAGATATCAATCAGTAAGAAATGCTTTGGTAGACCTTTTAAAAAGTAGTGGGTTTAATGTTTCTGTTAATGCATCCATTACTGCCATGAAAAGTAATCTTAATATATTCATAGACCTCGAGGCTAAAAAAGTAAAACCACCTATCATTGAAAAGGAAACACCTAAAGAAGAGCCTACAGTAGTTGAGAAGATAGGTAAAATTGCTATTATAATAGATGATGCTGGCAATAACCTAATGCTTGCCAGACGTGTTGCAAACATACCATATCCAATTACTGCTGCCATCCTTCCGTATACTCCTTATGACAGTGAAACATATAATATTCTCAAAAATGCTTCTAAAACGGTATTACTGCATCTTCCTATGGAACCCCTGTCATACCCTAAGGTGGATCCAGGAAAGGGTGCCATAATGCTGGACACCCAACCAGATTTAATTGGATCAATTATTGATGATGATATTGGACAAATAGGTAAAGTTGATGGAGTGAATAATCATATGGGATCAGCAGTGACATCAAATGCTAAAAAAATTGATCAGGCTTTGAGAAGTATAAAAAAACATTCATTGTTGTTCATAGATAGCCATACCTCAAATGATACAGTTGCATATGATATATGTAAAAAGTTAGAAATGAAATGCGGCCTTAATAGAAAATTTTTAGATGTGCAGGATAATAAAGAATATATAAGAAAAATGTTAGATGAAAGTTTTGCTCTGGTGAAAAAATATGGAAGTATTATAGTAATTGGTCATCTAAGACATAATACGATTGAGGTTCTTGAAGAATATATGCCCG
>Ga0209345_10005960_pt1 | contig 11143 bp, 9 predicted proteins | sample Cruoilmetagenom7_FD_187294 | JGI IMG/M metagenome (GOLD analysis project Ga0209345, IMG submission 187294) | Oil polluted marine microbial communities from Coal Oil Point, Santa Barbara, California, USA - Sample 7 (SPAdes) (version 2) | ecosystem: Environmental > Aquatic > Marine > Oil seeps ...
GCCGCGACGAAGAAGCAACCCGCGCTAAGGAACGGGTGTTTTCATTCCGCACCAAGACCCATGGCTGGGATCCGAAAAATCAGCGCCCGGAACTCTGGAGCCTGTATAATTCTCATAAAAATCCCGGTGAAAGCATTCGCGTTTTCCCTATGTCAAACTGGACGGAATTTGATGTCTGGCAATATATTTATGAGCAAAACATTCCCATCGTGCCGCTTTATTTGGCTGCAAAACGTCCTGTGGTCGCGCGTGATGGTATTTTAATCATGGTTGATGATGACCGTTTGTCGTTGTTGGACGGGGAAGTGCCCATGCAGAAAATGATAAGGTTTCGCACCCTAGGCTGTTACCCACTCACGGGTGCCGTGGAGAGTACCGCCACTACTTTACCGGAAATCATCCAAGAAACATTGGTCGCTCGTGTGTCAGAACGTTCAGGTCGGATAATTGACCATGACCAAGCCGCCAGTATGGAAAAGAAAAAACGTGAGGGGTATTTCTAATGTCCCAATCTATAAATGCAGCCGAGAAAGCTTCTGCTGAAGTTAAAGAATATATTGACGCCCAACGTCAAAAAACGTTGCTGCGGTTTATTACCTGCGGCAGTGTTGATGACGGCAAATCCACTCTTATTGGACGGCTGCTCTATGAGAGCAAATTGCTGTTTGATGATCAGTTGGAGAATTTGCAAAATGTATCAAAAAAACTTGGGACCCAAGGCGATGATATTGATTTCGCTTTACTGGTAGACGGTCTTGCGGCGGAGCGCGAACAGGGCATTACGATTGATGTAGCCTACAGGTTTTTCAACACTGAACAGCGTAAGTTCATTGTTATTGATACGCCAGGCCATGAACAATATACCCGCAATATGGCGACAGGTGCGTCCCAAGCTGATCTTGCGGTTCTTATGGTTGATGCCCGCCAAGGCCTAACCACCCAGACCAAACGCCACGCTTATATTGTACAAACATTGGGCTTGAAGCATATTGTTGTCGCGATCAACAAAATGGATTTGGTTGATTACGGTCAAGTCCGATTTGAAGAATTAGTTGAAGAGTTTCGTGCGTTCAGCAAAGAAATTGATATGGAAGCGTTTACCGCTATCCCCATGTCGGCGCTTAAGGGTGACAATGTCATTGATGCATCCGCGCAAATGGCTTGGTACACAGGGCCAACCTTGATGCAGCATCTTAACACCGTATCGGTTGCAGACGAGGTGGCGGAAAAGCCATTCCGTATGCCCGTACAATGGGTCAATCGTCCTGATTTGAACTTTCGTGGTTTCGCGGGACGTGTGGTCTCGGGCTCTTTGAACGTCGGTGATAAAATCACGTCGATGCCGTCGGGTAAGACATCGAAAATATCCCGTGTCTTCACTATGGACGGCGATATTGACAGTGCACAAGCTGGGCAATCTGTTACATTGTGTCTTGAAGACGAGATAGACGCTAGCCGAGGTGATCTTCTGTGTGCGGGCGACGAAAATTTGCCGCAATTGGGCGATAATTTCCATGTAAAAATTCTCTGGATGTCAGAGCAAAAACTTCGGGTTGGGCGGACTTACCGCATGAAAATTGGAGCCCATACGGTTAATGCTTCGGTTACCCAAACCAAACACATAGTTGACGTCAATACCTTGCAGCATTTAAGTGCTGAAACCCTTGAGCTTAACGAAATCGGTGAATGTATTGTGCGCACCGAACGTTCCATTTGCTTTGAGCCGTACGCGGACAACCGCGAAATGGGTGGGTTTATTTTGATTGATAAAATCACCAATGCCACAATGGCTATGGGCGTTATCGAAGCCGCACAAGCCGGCGCAGATCTTGACCAACGCACCGAAGAACTGACAATTGACCGCACGGCACGCGCCGACCAAAAACGGCAAGTTCCTCTGACACTCTGGTTTACGGGTCTCAAACGTTCAGGCAAAACCTATATCGCCAATGCGCTGGAGCGAAAATTGTTTGCGTGCGGTCACCATAGTTTCATCCTTGATTCTGGTAATGTGCTGTCGGGTATGAGCGAAGACTTGGACTTTGAAAGCTCGGACCAAATTGAAAATGTCCGCCGCGTATCGCATATGGCAAAATTAATGAACGATGCCGGGCTCATTGTCATGACCTGCTTTACATCACCGCTTAGCTTTGAAAGACGTATGGCGCGGCGCATTATTGGCGCGGATAATTTCTTGGAAATCCATATGGATACCCCCATTGAGATTTCCCTCGCTCAAGACAACCAAGGCTATTACGAAAAAGCTAGACGCGGCGAGATCAAAAATGTTGCCGGGATCAATATGCGCTACGAGCCGCCCAAGGCAGCCGACATGACGTTTAGTTTACGCAAACATTCGCCGGAAGAAGCCGCGGACGAGATCTTGACTTACCTATCCAACAAAGGCTTTGTGGATATCTAGGTGGTTATTGTAAAGGCCATGTTTGCTGTCTTGGGTTGGTAGTATAATCATAGAATCCTTTTTTGGTTTTTCGGCCTAGCCACCCAGCTTCAACATACCGCACTAATAATGGGCAAGGGCGGTACTTAGTGTCAGCAAAATCTTCAAAAAGAACGTGCATAATGGATAAGCATGTGTCTAGTCCAATGAGGTCAGCTAACTCCAATGGCCCCATGGGATGATTGGCGCCCAATTTCAGAGCACTATCAATTGCTTCTACATCTCCTATCCCTTCATGCAACGCATAAATGGCCTCGTTAATCATAGGGATAAGGATACGATTTAATATAAAGCCTGGAAAATCTGCGACACGCACTGATGTTTTGTCAAGAGTATGAAGTAGAGCCAAAATTTGCCTTTCAACTTGCTTGTCTGTTGAAAATCCACTGATCACTTCTATCAGCGGCATGATTGGGGCAGGGTTCATAAAGTGAATACCCAAAAATTTGTCTGGTCGGTCAGTGCTTTGTGCAAGTTTGGTAATGGAAATGGAGGATGTGTTGCTAGCAAGTATGGCAGTAGATTTTAGATGTGGACATATTTCTGAATACAGCTTCTCTTTAGAAGAGAAATCTTCAGTAATGGCTTCAATAACCAAATCACAATCCTCAAAATCTTGAAAACCGCTGGCATATGTGACACGGCTGTAAATAGTTTCTGCTGTTTCCTGACTATCTGTTTTTTTCGCAAGGCGGTCTTTATACCTCTTTGCAAACGTTTATAGCCACGGTCAAAAGATTCTCTTGATGTAGATTTAATGATTACCTCATGTCCTGATAAAGCAAATATTTGTGAAATACCAATTCCCATGATCCCAAATCCGAGCACACCAATTTTATTAAACATTTCATCATCTTTCATATTAATACTAATAAACCTTATTGACCTTGTGTTGCACAAGTTTTCTTCCTAGTCTTAATAAAAGGCTCTAGATCAGCAAAAATTATGTTATTAAAAAATATTCAGTTTGCTTTTTCCCAAGCCTTGTACTCATGCAGGGGAAAAATCTTTTTATCGTTCCTCTTGCACTTCATTATGTCAGTAGCAACGGTGGTCGGCATTGCCTTGATAAGTCTGGGTGCTCGCCTGACTTTAAACGGCGATACGGAGTTTCTGGTACGTTCTTTAAGGATTCCGGCTGCACTTATTGAACGCGACAATATTTATTTTGTTTTTGGAGCCGGCTTTGTCATGCTGATGACTTCAGTTCTGTTTTCTTTTATTGCACGGAAGATTGCTCTGGATGTCGAAAGTGACACATCATCCATGCTTACGGTAAAACTCCGCAAGGATATTGTAGCGCATAAAGAATTATACCGCATATTCCTTTTTCAAAAAAACATTGATTCTGGGGAGGTTAAAAAAGTTATTTCAAGTGGGGTGCGGATTATTGGCGGCGTTGTTCGCATCGGACTTTACCAGTCCGCTAATCTTATTTTTTTACTTGTGACTGCTCTTATCTTACTCACTTACTCTGTGACCGTCGCCGTTTCGCTACTTGTTGTCACTGTACTTTTTTTGTTTATTTTACTAAAAAGGAGTGAAAAAGCACGCGAAATAGAGAGCGAACTCAAAGATACGAAATTGGAAATCTCCAAAAATTGCCGCAGTATTCTTGATAGCTCTTTTCAACCAATCACTCTTGAAGAGCCGAAAAATGCGGGTAAATTGGCTGAATACAAGAAACTAGATAGCCATGTCGGGAAAACAATAGGTATATTAGATAGCTCAAGGCTTATTTTTGGTGTATTACTAAGTGCTTATTTTGTTTTACTGATTTTGTATATTTTTATGTTCGGTATCAAAGATAAGGAAATTCTGTTTCCAATTATTTTTCTGGTTATTGTTGTGCGCCAATATGCCGTTAGTGCCATAGCGGTTGGTGTGTATTTGATTGCTGTTTCGAGGATGTCGAACCAAATTCTAATGGTAGATAAGATTAATGGTGAAATTAGGGACATCAACGAAAGAGTATCTCGGGAGTTAAGAGAGCAAACCAAAATTAGTGCATTAAAAACGCCTGATTTTATTTCTGAAACTGTGTTTTATTTTGCAAATGATGCAGAGCAAGACTCATGGACGCTCCGCATTGCGGCAATGTTCGATGTGTCGAATTATTCCGAGTTTCAGTACCTCCAACAGGAGCTGCAAACTCAAAAAGAACTTATGAGGGGCACTCGTGTACTCGAAGATCAATCTTTGATGCACACCCGGAAAATAATCACACGCCTTAAATGGCAATTACCTCGAAATTTTTCAACTGGTTTGTGTTTGGATAATGAAAACTTTAAACCCGCCTATATTCGCACTCAGGCTTTGTTGATTTCGCGACTGTTTAGTAGCAATTACAGAACAGACACGAATGCCATTTTCATGCCAGCGGCGCAATACGTACAGCTACGCCAAGATGTTAAGGACATTATACAAAGTGAGTTGGACAAACCTGTTATTGTCTTCGGTAGGTGGTCAAACCACTATCTAAAAATGACAGAATTTACAGGGGGGTATTTTCTGTCTGAGAAATTGAACCCAAGCTTTATTGATAAAGATGCCCTACAGCGTATGAAGCCAGAAGATATCAGGAATTTATATCGGCAAGAGCAAGTTGAAGATATAGCGCTGATGGACACAATGGGGCTGTAGAAATTCCCGTCAGTAAGTATACGTTCTAATGTCTAAATACCGTTACCTTGAACACGGGCATTGAGTTCTTCATATATTGTGCGCCCTCTTGCAGCTACAGCGGCTGGTGAATGGTGTGAGAGAGCATATTCCTTACCTGCAGCACCCAAAGTTTCCCACTGGTCGCGGCTATGAAGAAACTCCCTAAACCTTTCTTTGAAATTGGTCATGTCAACTTCCCATATGGGGGCGTGAGCAATGTCATCATAACGTTTTTGACCGACAACAGGTAACCCAGTGAGCATAGCTTCCAGTCCCGTATTGCCATATGAACCCATTAATATCTGATCTATGACTGCGTCCATCCGAGCCAAGAGTCTTGGAATGTTATGTGGTAGAATAGGGTAGGCGCCCTTTCGGCTGGAAGAATCAGTGGCAAGGTCGGGGAAAAATTCGCCAGCGTTTTCAGAGGTAACTAAATGGAATTTTTCACCTTCTTCAAGCAATTCATTTAGCTCATGAATAACAAATTCCAACCCTTTCCACACAGCGTTTCTATGATAGGGCACGTAAATATAAGGGGTATCACTATTGGATGGCTTACGCGAAATGTTTTCAAAAGCATCAGGTTCGCGAATGCCGGGAAGCCAACGGACAAAATCACCTTTCAGATAGGCCCCTTTTTCTGGGGAAGAGTAAACCACAGTGTTGTCCTTGACATTAATGCGGTCACCCTCAATCGGATAAGACTTAATAAAGTAATTATGCGCACCAGGTTGTTTGGCTTTGACCATGAACTTATCATATTCCTCGCTTGGCAGAACATCTTCACGTTTGACATAATGATGCACAAAACCCGTTGCTCGCCAAATATGGCGGATGCCAATACACTCATTAATCCAGTCATAGCAATCTGCCACTCCCTGATGGATCGGAAAAGTAGATGATTGAATAAAATCATATTTCTTGAAACACGTTTTCAGGTAATTGATCCATTCGTCATTGTTGTATACACCATACACATTGGTTTCATGGGGCGCAAACATGGACGAGCGGGGTGCAAAACTGGCAATAACGCAGTCGGCATGAATATTCTCATGCAACTGTAGTGCACTAGCATATCGTCCCATGCTCCCCCCCATACTATTGAGTAGAAGAATTTTCATGCGGAATTTAGCATAGACTGGCGCTTTTTCGGGTACTGGGTATTCCGCTGCCCTAAGATCCTGCCCGGGCAATAGTAGCCCAGATTTTTTTATTGCGTTAAGTTCAGTGCGGGCATCTTTAAGCTCCTCCCTAAATCTTTCTTTCATATCTCTGAGGCTATCTGTACGTAATTTTTGCTCATGCAGCTTAGCTTTGAAACCGGCAGAAAGTTGCGCTTTATTATGGCCAACGACCTCCAAACGCTTTCGTAAATGGTCGGATTGTGTAGGAAATTTATCATTTCGTATGTGTCGGTTAGGATCAATACGAGCTATAACGTCAAATGCTATATCTGGTAAACACAAGACGATCAGGCGCTTAATAAGGCGCTTTGAGCTGCCTTTTATTTTTGCAATCAAAGAAGGTTGTTGCATAAATCAATGTCCGTTCATTATTTGGATTTGGAAAGGTTTTTAATAACGCGGGCTGGAGTTCCCGCTACTAAAACGTCTTCAGGAATGTCTTTGGTAACTGTTGCACCAGCTGCGATGAATGCGCCTTTCCCAATTCGAAGAGGTTTCTCCCGGGTTCCGTTAATAATACTGACGCCCGTACCTATTCTAACATAGTCTTCAATTTCTACACGGCCAGAAATTGCTGTAAGAGGAGACATGGAAACACAGTCGCCTATACGCACATCATGACCAACAGTACAATTTAAATTAATGGAAACTCCGACACCAAGTACGATATCACATGTAAGAGAAGCATTCGCCTGTATAATGCAACCTTCCCCTATTTTGATACGTGGTCCTAGAGCAGCAGAAGGGTGAATAACAGTCGTATGCGCAAAGCCGTCAGCGCGTGATTGGCTTATTTTTTGGTTGCGTGTGCGAGGGTTCCCAATTGCATTTACCATTTGCCAATCATTGTATTTTGTCAAAGCCTCATCATAGCGAATGACTTCCCAGCCGGCAACTGTGGTTGCTTCTGATGAATCATCAATAAATTTAACTTCTAGGTCGCTATTTTTATGCATTTCTTCAATTGACCAGCAGACTTCTCGTGCGTAATCTCCAGCAGAATAAATAAGGATTTTATTTTGCACAAATCACTCCATACCCATTAATGCATTGCGGTATTTATACAAAGGGACTATAGGCTTGTAAACACAAAAGAGATGTTGTTTCAACACGCAAAAAATAGGGTACAAAAATGGCTGAAAAGGCACAAGATAAATATATGAGCACACTTGAGGAGCAAGTGAAAGAAGCTGAGCTGAGAGCGCGAATCTACGAGGCGCGCGCTAAGGTCGCCCGGTTTGGTTACGAGGCAAAACTTTCTAAATTTGCTTCAGAAAATTTGACCAGCAAGAACTTTGCTCAACATATGCCAAAATAAGTAATTTCTGAATTATCCCGCTTCTATCAAGCCTGAACCCTGAGCTGCGTTGAGCATAGCTTCTTGTAGCTTTTCGAATGCTCGCACTTCGATTTGGCGGATACGCTCGCGTGATACTTTGTACACGCCGGCCAATTCTTCCAAGGTTTTAGGCTTATCGGCCAAGCGGCGTTCTTTCAGTATATGCTGTTCGCGTTCGTTTAAATCTTTCATGGCATCCTTCAAAAGATCCATACGGGCATCATGCTCTTGGGAGTTGCCGACCACAGTTTCTTGACTGACATAATCTTTGTCTTCCAGCCAATCCTGCCATTCACCACCGCCGTCTTCGCCGCCAATGGTGACGTTCAAGGATGCGTCTCCACCGCCGCCCATGCGCCGATTCATCGAGATAACTTCTTCTTCTTTGACGTTCAAATTGGTCGCAATTTTTTTGACCTGATCCGGGTGCATGTCGCCGTCTTCAATGGCTTTCATCTCGCCTTTCATGCGGCGCAAATTAAAGAACAATTTTTTCTGGGCCGCAGTCGTGCCCATCTTGACCAATGACCAAGAGCGCAGCACATATTCCTGAATAGCGGCGCGGATCCACCACATAGCATATGTAGACAAGCGGAAGCCTTTGTCGGGGTCGAATTTTTTGACTGCTTGCATCAGGCCGACATTGCCTTCGGAAATAACTTCGCCGATAGGGAGGCCGTAGCCGCGGTAACCCATAGCAATTTTAGCGACAAGGCGCAGATGTGATGTCACCATTTTTTCAGCCGCAGAGCTGTCTTGATGGGCAACCCAGCGTTTGGCCAGCATAAATTCTTCGTCGCGTTCAAGCATAGGGAATTTGCGAATTTCGGTCAAATAGCTCGACAGGCCTTGCTCAGGCGACATCGCAACGGACAAGTTCATATTCCCAGTCGTCTTACCAGCTTTCAAAGTGGTTTTCGCGGTCTTCTTAATCGCAGTATCTGTAGTCGTTTTTTTGGTCAAAATCTTTCCTCCCAATTCCCAATAAAGGGGCCCAGAAAACGGGCTTGAAGTGTATATATAAGAATAACCATACGCGATTTAAAGAGCACGGGACATGAATTTTTTGTGAGGTTAACCATTGTTGCGTCAGATTGGACAAGCACTTGACACTGCAACTCAAAGGTTTATTATTTGAGTAACAAGCAGGGGGCGCATTGTGAGTGAGTTGCAGTACTGCCTTTGCATATAAAACTAAAAAGGGAAACACTATGCTTAATTTAAAAACGATATCTATACTCGCTGTCGCTGCGGCAAGTTTGGCAATTCCAGTACAGGCGCAAGCGCAAGAGAAATATGTTGGCCAAATATTTCAAATGGGATCAAATTTCTGTCCACGGGGATCAATAGCTCTTGATGGACAACTTTTGGCTATTAGCTCAAACTCAGCATTATTTTCGCTTCTTGGGACGACATATGGTGGGGATGGACGTACGTCATTCGGTATTCCGGATATGCGTGGCCGTTCATCTGTTCATGAAGGACGTGGTCCTGGATTATCTCCGGCTCGTTTAGGGCAAAAAGGTGGGAAAGAGGCATCGTCAGTAAAACCAGGCGGCAACGACCCTCAGGTCAATGGGCAACTTTTTAGTGGCCAAAATAAAATTAGTACAAGCGTAGCCAGTCGCGACCCATATCTGGTCGTCACGCACTGTATGGTCACGCAAGGTATTTATCCATCAAGAAGCTAGGGCTGTTTTACTGATGCCCGGCTAAGAGCCGGGAATCTATTGGTCTGAGGTTTTGGCAAAATGTCTGTATAGGTACCTGTGCAGGTAATTGTCTCCTAAATCATCAATCCAACTATGGCTGCGCTAAGTAGATTTGCCAGGGAGGCGGCTAAGACGGCTTTCAATCCAAAAGATGCCAGTTCGCCGCGTCTCTCTGGTGCTAGAGTGCCGATGCCGCCCAGAGCAATGGCGATGGAAGAGAAGTTAGCGAAGCCGCACAAAGCAATTGTTGTGATTTTGGCGGCGCGCGGTGACAGGGCGCCTTCGCCCATACCTATAAAGCTTCCGTAGGCAACAAACTCATTCAGGATAAGTTTCTCGCCGAATAGGCTTCCGGAAATTCCGGCCTCTGACCACGGAATGCCAATGAGCCACATTAGGGGGCTAAAGATAACCCCCAAGATTTTTTGGAATGTTAGTCCCTCAAAACCAAACCAACCACCAATGCCGCCGAGCATTCCGTTCAAAAGCGCAATAAGCGAAATAAATGCGATTAACATAGCGCCGATAGTAATGGCCAACTGTACACCTTCGGAGGCACCAACGGCGGCAGCTTCGATGACGTTTGAATGTTTGGTGGTTTTAATCTCGACGTTTTCAGGAATAACGTCTTCGTCTGCGGGGTCGCTCGGCATAATCATTTTTGCCATCAAAATACCGCCCGGTGCACCCATGAAACTGGCCACAATCAGGCTCTGCGCGTCTACACCCATAGCCATAAGGCCCGCTAGAATGGAGCCGGCAATGGTCGCCATTCCCGTTGTCATAACAAGGAATAAAGTAGATTTCGGCATGGTCGCCAAATAAGGACGCACGGCAAAGGGGGCGCTGTCTTGGCCGACAAAAATGTTCATACTGGCGGCGAGGGCTTCGACACCGTTGACACCAATGGTTTTGCGCAGGACAAAGCCAAGTCCGCGCATCACCCACTGCATAATACCGAGGTGAAACAGGACGGTCATCAAAGCACCAACAAAGATAATAACTGGCAGAACCATTGTGGCGAAGCTAAGCATTACATTACCGCTCTGGGCCCAATCGCCAAAAATAAATCCGATGCCCTTCATGGAATAATTCAGTACATGTTCAATAAAGTTGGTGACATTTTCCAGAACAGTGCGGCCCCACGGCGTTTTGAACACGAACATGGCAATAGCAAATTGGAAAGCAAGGGCGCTGAATATAGTGCGCGGGTTCACGTTTTTGCGGTTACTGGATGCTGCATACGCTATGCCGAGCAAAACCACGACGCCAAGTAGACCTATAAATTGTCCCATAAAAAATTCCCCTTTTGTTTTCAATATGTCTAGGGGAGACCACTCGTAAAAGCGAGCGATTTTTAGCGGTTGTTATTTTAAAAACAATTTAGTGAACACGCGTGCTAGCCACTTGAGCCATCTACATAATTCAGGCACAAGCGGGCTATGAATTTTGGCATGCGCATATTATCGGCGGCGGCGAAGCTCTTTGGGCCTCCGCGAGAGAAGACGGCAGACGCTTCGTTTCGCGATATAGGTGATGCGGGTGTGGCGGCAGCACTGATTGCGTTGGGTGCTAAACTGGCCAAGGCGGACGGGGTCGTGACCAGCGACGAGATAGATGCGTTTAAAAATGTGTTTCAATCGTCGGTAGAAGCGAGCGATGGTATTGCGCGGTTCTTCGATTTGGCCAAACAAACGACATTGGGGTATGAAGCTTATGCTAAAAAGGTCTACCGCCACTATAGATCCCGCCCCGATATATTAGAGGACATCCTCGATGG
>Ga0209345_10005961_pt1 | contig 11142 bp, 11 predicted proteins | sample Cruoilmetagenom7_FD_187294 | JGI IMG/M metagenome (GOLD analysis project Ga0209345, IMG submission 187294) | Oil polluted marine microbial communities from Coal Oil Point, Santa Barbara, California, USA - Sample 7 (SPAdes) (version 2) | ecosystem: Environmental > Aquatic > Marine > Oil seeps ...
GCTTAGTATATTTTTTCATGGGATGACTGCAGTGCCATTTAGTAAAAGTTTTAAAAAAGATAAAATTGAAAATTAGGAGTTTATAATGGGTGATAGAACCTTAGATTACATAGCTTTAGGAATATTGATTTTTGTTGTTTTAACAATAATATATGCAATTATATATATACATGACATCCCATATAAGATGGCAAAAAAAAGAGAACATCCACATCAAGATGCAATTCATACTGCAGGTTGGGTAAGTCTTATTTTAATGCACACAATATGGCCTTTTTTATGGATATGGGCTAGCCTTTATAAGCCAGGAGTAGGTTGGAATATGAATAACACTTCTAAGAATGATAACGAAAATAAAAAAGAGATAGATTCATTAAATAAAAGAGTAGATGAACTTGAAAAATTACTAGCAAAGGAGTCATAAGATGGATTTATTGATACTTCTTACATATTTTTCAATTGTTTGGGTAATTTTTAAAATATTTAAGATACCTGTGAATCAGTGGACAGGTACAACTGTAGTTATAGGTGCCGTTGTTATTTTAGGAACTTTACTAGGTTTAATGGCTTACTTCCATCCTAGTTCAATAACTGCAAGAAGTATGTTTATTACAACTCCGATTGTGCCTAATGTTAAAGGGAAGGTTATTGAGGTTAATGTAAAACCTAATCTGCCTTTGGAAGAGGGTGATATACTTTTTAAAATAGACCCAACTCCATATCAGGCTAAAGTTGATCAGTTAAATGCTGAAATTAAGTTCGTTCAAAAACGTCTAAAACAATCTAAAAAGCTTGCAAAAGCATCAGCAGGAAGCAAGTATGATGTTGAAAAATTTGAAAAAGATGCAGCATCATTAAATGCAAAGCTAGATAAAGCTCTATTTGATTTAGAAAGTACAGTTGTTAAAGCACCTACAAAAGGGTTTGTAACTCAGTTAAGGCTGCGCCCAGGGATGATGGCAGTTCCTATCCCTTTGTCAACTATAATGACATTTGTACACACTGATAAACCACTTTTTATAGCAGGTTTTACTCAACAATCTATGCAAAATATAAAAGTTGATAATGAAGTGGAGATATTTTTCTCCGGTATTCCTGGCAGAGTCTTTAAGGGTAAGGTTGTAAATATACTTGGTGCATTGGCTGAAGGTCAACTCTCTCCAAGCGCTACAATGATAAGCGTAAATCCTAGAGTTCCTGAAGGACTTATCCCTGTACAAGTTGAGATTACTGATGATATGAGCGAGTTTTTTATACCTATGGGAAGCAAAGCTACAGTTGCCATTTACAGTGAAAGGTTTCATCACATAACAATTATGAGAAAAATACTAATGCGTATGGCAAGTTGGCAAAATTTTGTCGCATTACATTAAAGGGGATAAGATGAAAATACTTTTATCAATAAGTGTAATTTTACTCTTGACTGGTTGTGGTGGGAAAAATATTTCATATGATGATGCAGTTGAATCAACTCTAAAAAAAGAGAACTTAAATCAGCCGCAGAAATTTAAAAGTGTTGTAGATAACGGGAATGTAAACAAAGGATGGATAAAAGATTTAAATGATGAAAAACTTGAAAAGTTAGTCAATGAATCACTGCAGAACAATAGACAAATCCGTTCTTTACAAGCTCAAGTCCAAAGATCAAATGCACTTGTAAAACAAGTAGCATCACAATTAAAACCAACCGTAGGTATAGGTGCTGAGTACTCTAGTAAAAATGTTTTAGGGTTTGATGAGATATATGGCGGTGGTTTAAATGCGTCATGGGAAGCTGATATTTGGGGTAGGCTAGATGCTTCAGTGTCATCAGTTACTCAAAGTGCTGCAGCTACACAATCTGATTATGAGTTCGCGAGACAAAGTCTGGTAGCATCTACTGCTAAAGCTTGGTATATGAATACAACTAGTAAGTTGCAAAAAAACTATGCTAAATCTGTTATGGATATTAAAGAAAAAGTCTTAAAAGTTGTAAATGCAAAGTACGATGTTGGACAGGTTGGGATGAGAGATGTTCATCTTGCTAAAGCTGATTTACTAAAATCAAAAGATGCATACTCTAAAGCACAAGCTGCTTATGAAAATTCCCAAAGGGGACTAGAATTATTACTTGGGAGATATCCATCAGCTGAAGTTGAAAGTGCAAATAAGCTGATAGGTATAACTACTTCAATACCTTCTGGGATTCCATCCCAACTGCTTAGCAGAAGACCTGATATTGTAGCAGCCGAGCAAAGAGTCGCTGCTGCATTTTATAAGCAAAAAGAAGCTGAATTACTTCATTTGCCAAGGTTCACTTTTTCTATTGGAGCTAGTGTGAATAATTTGACAAATGCAATAGCAAATCTAGGTGCTGGAGTTTTTGCACCACTTTATACAGGTGGAGCAATAGAAGCAGAAGTAGAGGTTGCAAATGCAGTTCAAAAACAATCTATAGAACAATATGCACAAAAAGCATTGGAGGCTTTTAAAGAGGTTGAAACACTACTATCTTTAGAAGAAAAACTTCAAGACCAAGAGTCTTATTTGAGAGATGTTGTTAAAGAAAATACAAAAGCACTAGAGATGACAAAGGCATTGTTTGAAGTTGGTAAGATAGACTACCTAGAAGTTTCTCAAATAGATAACAGACTAATAGGCTCAGAGGTAGCCCTTTTAGATATCTCAAATAAGAGAGTTTTCAATAGAATTAGTCTTTATCTTGCTCTTGGTGGCGGATTCGAATAGTTATTTATATTATTAAGGAAGTAACATGAAGTATTTAATTGGAAGTATTTTAATAATAGTTTTGACATTTAGTGCTTGTTCTAAAAAAAGTGTTGAATATGGTACAAAAGGAGCTCTTGCAGGTGGGGTGGGGTCTGCTTTTGTTGGAGCACTTACTGATATTGTACTTGATGGTAAGATTAATAGTTCTACGCTAACAAGGAATTTGGTATCTGGATCAATTGCAGGTGCTACAACTGGTGCGATAGTTGGAAGTAAAAGTAAAAAAGAAACAAAAAAAGTTGAGAGTAAACCCAAAGAAGAACTTATGTATAAAGAGAAAATTGGCAGCGAAAACTATACAGCTCTAAAATATTTGGTTGAATGCAAATATAATGAATCTTATCGAACTACAATTAAAACAGAAAACTCATCAAATAAAGATTATAAACTAGCTGCATATGCAATCCAAGCCCTTAACGATAAAGATAGAAAGAATGATATTGGTGTATCTCAAGCAATAAGTAAGTTTATTTCACTTAGTGATAAAATCAAAACAACAGATACGGCAAAAATAGAACTGGATAAACTTTATTCAAGGCTTCTAAATGAAAGACGTGTTAGAGGAATTGTTTGTAATAATAACTAATTAAATGGAGGATAGTTATGAGTATATTGATAGTATTTAATCATCAACCATACGATGGCACTGACGTAGCTTGGAATGGCTTAAGACTTGCCAAAAATCTTTTACTTAAAGGTGAAGATGTAAGAGTCTTTTTAATGAATGATGGTGTAGATTTAGCAAGGGATGCTACGAAAAAACCTGAGTTTTATGATTTTGATTTAGTGGAGATGTTAAAAGAGTTATATGAAAATGGCTTGAAACTAAAAGTATGTGGTACTTGTCAGGCTAGATGTGGATTAAATAAAAATCAACCATATTTTAACAAAGAGATAAAAGGTACTATGGATGATTTGTCTTTTTGGGTAACAGATAGCGATAAGGTTTTAACTTTTTAGTAGTCAAAGCTCTTTTGCATATGAATTTTAATATCTTCTTTTTTTAACTCTTTATTTACAAAAAGTTCATTTGCTAAAACACCTTGACCTAGAAGCATGTCTGCTCCATCTTTAAAAGTTATGTTTTTTGACTTGGCAAGTTTTAAAAATGGCGTTAGTTTTCCGTAAATCGCATCAGCTGCAAAGTTTGTGTTTTTAAGTGCGGATTCTATTATCTCAATAGGTGCTGGTAACTCTTCATCTTTTAGTCCTGCACTTGTAGTATTTACCACCAAGTCGTATTTTTTACTTTTGAAGTTATCCCAAGTATGGCATGTGCAACCGATATCTTTAAAGTATGAGAGTCGTCCCTCGCTTCTGTTAATAACATTAACTTTTATATCATCTTGTAAAAATCTTGCAGCTAATGCTTTAGCAGTTCCACCAGCACCCAAAATTAAAATATTTTCCACATGCCCGAACTCTAGAATTGCAAACATAAATCCGTCTGCATCTGTGTTGTAACCTATGAGTTTTCCATTTTCATTAATAATGGTATTTACAACTCCAACCTTAGAAGCAAAACCTCTTATCTCATCACAAGCTTCATATGCAGCTTCTTTATGTGGTACTGTGATGTTTGCTCCACTAAGACCAAGGTTAAAGAATGTCTCACGAAGCTTTGAGCCATCTTTTAGATGAACTCTTGTGTAGCAAGCTTTATAGTTTAGGTTTTTAAACACAGAGTTGTGCATAAGTGGAGAGCGAGAGTGTGATACAGGGTCACCAAAGATAGCAAATAGTTTCACTATACACCTTTTTCGTCTAAGTCTTCTAGTGAGTGTATAAGCGCACCAAGCTTGTTTTTAACTTCTAAGTATTCTAGTTCATGTTGACTATCAGCAACAATTCCTGCTCCGGCTTGGAGAATAACCTTATCCTCTTTTACCATAGCTGTTCTAATAGTAATAGCACTGTCCATATTACCATCAAAACCGAAGTAACCTATACTTCCACTGTAAAAACCACGCTTTATACCTTCATACTCAGCTATAAGCTCCATAGCACGAATTTTTGGAGCTCCTGTCATAGTTCCGGCAGTGAAAGTTGCCATAAACAAATCAAACATATCTTTGTCATCATCTAACTCTGCTACTACATCTGAGACAATATGCATAACATGAGAAAATCTTTCAATATGCATCATATCTTCAACTTTTACAGTTCCTGTTTTTGCGACACGACCAACGTCATTACGACCAAGGTCTATTAACATAAGGTGTTCAGCCAACTCTTTTGGATCAGCTAAAAGTTCCTCTTCTAGTTCTTTGTCTCTCTCTTTTGTAGCTCCACGTTTGCGAGTTCCGGCGATTGGACGAAGAAGAAGCTCACCTTCGCTTAGTCTGACCATAACTTCTGGTGAACTGCCTACAATATTAAACTCATCATATTCTAGTAAAAACATATATGGAGATGGATTTTTAGTTCTTAAAATTCTGTAAAAACTAAAAGGGTCTACTTTTATATTTCTTGTAAAACGGTTTGTCATTAAAATTTGAAAAACATCACCAGATTTTATCATCTCTTTAGACTTATCTATCATCTCAAAGAATTTTTCTTTTGAGTGAGCAAAACTACCTTTGTCTCTACCAATATTTCTAACTCTATGTTGATAAGTGTAAGTGCCTTTTAAATCATCATGGATATCTTGAAATTTATCGTTATACTCTTTTATCGTGCTAACTAAAGTAATTTGATGATTTTTATGAGAATATACTAAAATCATTTTAGGAAGTATCAAATCTAAATCAGGTGTATTAAGTTCATCATCTAAGTTATCCATACTTGAGCCAAGCTTTGGCTCAAACACTTTAACCATATCGTAACCTATATAGCCTATAAAACCATCTACATAGCCTATTTTTAATTCTTTTGTTGCTTTTTTATATTTTGTTGTGTCAATATTTTTGTAGTAGTTTTTTAAAAATGTAAAAGGATTTTCTTCTTTAGAGTGTTTTACTCCACTAGCGTCTGTATATATTGTTTGCTCATTAATATACTGTAGTCTCTCTCTTGCACCTATACAGATAAAACTGTAGTTACCATCACTTTGTCCAGCACTCTCAAAGAGGTAAGTTATCTCATTATTGAAAATAGCTTTTAGTTTAGCATAAACAGCAATAGGAGCTAGTTGGTCTAGTGTAAATTGTTTGGAATATATCAAAAGGAAACCTTGTAGGGCATCAGCACTTTTTTGTGCTGATATGAAAATTTTATTATAGTTTTATTAAAAAAGCACCCGGCTCGACTTTAGCACGAAGTGTACGTCTTGCATCTTTTGCTTTCGCTGATGTATCAAATGGACCAACTAGAACCTTATTTAGAGTTTTAGAGTTTTTAGTTACTTTATGATACTTGAATGAATAACCTAAATCTGAAATAGATTTTAAAAACTTTTTATTTGGTTCATATTTTGAAAAAGAACCAACTTGAATATAGTAAGAACCAGCAGTAGCAACTTGAGCTTTTGGTGTTTCTACAACCTTAGCTTTTGCAACAGTTTTTGGTTTAGGAATAACAATAGCTTTTTGTTCTTCTACAACCTCTTCAACTACAACCTCTTCAACTTTACTTTCTTCTTTTAATTTCTTAGCTATTTTGTCAAGATTATCATTGTTTTTAGATGTTTCTTCAACAACTTCAACCTCTTCAAATAATGGTTCGTCTTGAGTTTGTTGAGCATCTTGTGATTTTGCTTTAGGTGGAAGTACAGCTTGTGGAAGATTATCAGTTCCACTAGAAGTCAGACTATTCATTAGCATAACTACTATAATAAGTATAACACCAAGAGTAGCTACAGCTAAAATTATTTTTTTATTATTGTTTGCTGAAGTACCTTTATTCAAGATTATGTCATTTAGTTCATTCGTTTCGTTCATAATTTGTCCCCTTTTTAAATTTTAATATCTAATCATAGCAGAATTTACATATGCTTTGACCAAGAAGCTCCTCTTTCTTTGGCATACACTTCATAAGGAAGAGTTAAAATATTATACTCATCTGGCATGTCAGCATTAGGAAACATTCTCCACTGTTTAGGTTGTTTAGCAGCTAATTTCATGCTTATCATTTTACCAAGTTGTATAGCTTCTTGCAGAGTTGTATGACCTTTGTGAATATACACATGAAGGTGACCCTCCGTTTTTGTTTTATAAGCAGTGAAATTTATAAAACCTTCTTCACGAAGTAGAAGTTGAGCTTTATGATAAAAACGCTCAGGATCTCGACCATTATAATCAATTACAATATTTTCAACTTTATTGTGTTTGTTAACAATTGAGTGAGCTATTGTTATCTCACCTTTGATATGTTTATTGATAATTGATTGGTTTAAAGGTGCATTTACTTTTTCAAACTTATTGTAAAAAGTACGCCCTTTAAAAGTTAGTTTATCTACTACTGTGTTTTTTTTCTCCCAGTAGTGATCACTCACCATTTTAATAAGTTTTAGATCCATTGCTGTCATAATTAGTTTACCTTAATAAGTTGATTGGTTATAGATTACAAAGTTTTGAGCTAAAGCTTTTAGCTCTTCTTTGATTGTTGCTTGAAGCTCAGTATTGTTAATATCATCAAGAACATCTGCCATTTTATTAGCGATTAGTTCAAATTCTTTTTCTTTCATACCACGAGAAGTAAGTGCAGGAGAACCAACACGAATACCAGAAGTTACAAAAGGACTTCTTGTCTCACCTGGAACTGTATTTTTATTGATAGTTATACCAGCATTACCAAGAGCAGCATCTGCATCTTTACCAGAAATTTCACGACCTACAAAAGATACTAATATTAAGTGATTATCAGTTCCACCACTTACTACATCATAACCACGTTTAACCATAACTTCGCCAAGTATTTTAGCATTAGCTTTTACTTGCTTCGCATACTCTTTCCATTCTGGAGATAAGTTGTATTTAAAACCAACAGCTTTAGCAGCGATAACATGAACAAGAGGTCCACCTTGAAGAGCAGGGAAGATAGCAGAATTCATTTTCTTTGCTATATCTTCATCGTTAGTCATAATCATACCACCACGAGGACCAGCAAGAGTTTTGTGTGTAGTTGTAGTAACAACATCAGCATAAGGGAATGGGCTAGGGTGTTCTCCAGCGGCAACAAGACCTGCTATGTGAGCGATATCAGCAAATAAAATTGCTCCAACCGCGTCAGCTATTTCACGGAATTTTTTGAAATCAATTTCTCTCGCGTAAGCAGATGCACCACAAACGATGATTTTAGGTTGAACTATTTTAGCTATGTCCATAACTCTTTCGTAGTTAATGCGACCATCAAGCTCTACACCATAAGTAAATGAGTGGTAGTTTTTACCTGAGAAACTTGGCTTTGATCCATGAGTTAAGTGACCGCCATGGCTTAAATCCATACCAAGAAGTTTATCACCAGCTTTTAAAAGACCTGCATAAACAGCACCGTTTGCTTGACTTCCTGAGTGAGGTTGAACATTTGCATAGTTACATCCAAAAAGTTCACATGCTCTGTCAATCGCTAATTGTTCAACACCATCAGCATATTCACAACCACCATAGTAACGCTTTGCAGGGTAACCTTCAGCATATTTGTTAGTAAAAACTGAACCCATAGCTTCCATTACTGCTGGAAGTGTAAAGTTTTCAGATGCAATCATCTCTAGATGGTCTGTTTGTCTTACTAATTCTTTCTCACATAAATCAAATATCTCACTATCGTACTCTTTTAAAAAACTCATTCTGTTTAATTCCTTGTTAAAATTATGGGGATTATACTTAAAGTTTCATAATAAAAGACTGAATAGGGTTTTTATAACCCCTTTTTTTATGCCATTGAAGTTTGATTTTTTCCTGAATTTTTTGCGATAGATAGTGCCTTATTAGCTTTTTTATAAATTTCATCAGTATCATTAATTTCATTAGGTTTAATTATAGATATGCCTGCTGAAATAGTAACAAACATAGAAGCTGGATTTTCACAATGCTCAATATGTAGTTTCTCAACATTTTCTCTTACTATCTCTGCAATAGAAAGTCCATCGTCTTCATTTGATACATAAAAAAGAAGACCAAATTGGTCTTCACCTAATCTAAAAGTATAATCATCAGGACGTCTAAGTGTTCTTTTTAATGCCGTTGCAACTCTTTTAAGAACTTTATCTCCATTTTTATGAGCATAAGTATCGTTGTATTGTTTAAAATAATCTATATCAATAAGGACTAAGGCTAACATTTTTTTAGATCTTCTTGATAGGTCTATTTGCTGTATAAATATATTTTCAAAGTGTCTTCTGTTAAATAATGAAGTTAGCGTGTCTGTAATAGCGATTTCTTCAATCTTTTTTTTATCGGTAATATTTGTTCTAATTGCTGTATAACCAATAATATTTCCATTTATATCATGATCTGCAGATATGATAGTATCTACCCAATAAAAGGAGCCATCTTTAGTTTTGTCTTTTATATCACCTCTCCAAGTGATACCTTTTGTTATTGTGTCCCACATATCTGTAAAAAATTCTTTTGACATATCTTCATGTCTAAAAATTCTATGATTTTTTCCTATTAGCTCATCTTTTGTGTATTGAGATAAATTACATAAGGCGTCACTAATTTCTATGATGTTTGCATTTAAATCAGTATGTGATATTAATACATTTTTATCTATCATTTTTAAATATTTACTAGATTCATCATACTTAATAGCTTTATTTATATAAATAGCCATAAGTGAGACAACTTGTTGTAAAAAATCAATACTAATATTGTTAAACTTATCATCAAAAGCTAATTGTAAAGTACCTACACTTTTGTCAAATTCTAATAATGGTATGGTTACTAGTTTTGTTGAATTAGTTTCTATATTTCCAAGGTTAATATTTTCACTTATATCTCTGATATTTATCTTTTTTTGTAAAATATTTTCAGAAATTATATTTTCATGTAGGTCTAAAGTATGCTTTAATGTATTATGCTTAATCCCATAAGCAGCGCTAAGATAAAGCTTGTCGTTTGTTTCATCAAATAGATATAAAGAGGCATTAATAGCCTCAAATTTATTTACTATAAGATTTAAAGATATATCACATACCTGCTTAAGTGATTGCTCTTTCATATAGGCATCTTGTAAGAGGTTTATAAATTTATTTTTATCTTTTCTTTTGATAGATTTTTTGTTTTCTTTATCTTTGTTTTTATAGTATCTATATATAAAAAATATTGAGATACTAGTAAGTATAAGATAAAGAAAAATATCTAACAAAATAATTCCTATTTTTTTAATATAACAGTAGTTGACTTGTCAAAGTCAAAATACTTTTTCGCTATTGTCTGAACCTCTTTAGCTGTTACTTTTTTAACATCTTCTTCATAAGTTAGAAGTGGAGTTAAATCACCACGAACTAAGTAGCTTCCATAAAGATTAGCGATAGATGTTGAGCTTTCTAGTGAATGAATAAAGTCTGATTTTGTATTTATTTTAACTTTGTCAAGTTCAGCTTTTGTTACCTTAGTTGTTTTCATAAGTTTTATCTGTTTAATTAGTTCGGTTTCAACATCTTCAGCTTTTATTCCAGGGTTACAAACTGCTAGAAATATAAAAAGACCAGGGTCTGTATTTTCCATATTATAAGCATAAACAGTATTTACAAGTCTTTTTTTATCTACTAACTCTTTGTAAAGTCTTGAACTCTTACCAGAGTATAAAATTTCAGATATAACACTTAAAGTAACTTGGTCTGGGTCTTTAAAATCTGGAATATGAAAAGTGATAGCTATCATCTCAACTTCACTATCTTTTTTAATCATAACTCTTTTAGCACCATCTTGTTCTGGCTCTACAAATTTAAACTCAGGGATTTTTGCTGTGTTTTTTATATCTTTAAACTCTTTTTTTACTTTTTTAAATACATCTTTTGGATCAACGTCACCAGTAACTATAAGAATCGCATTGTTTGGTTGGTAGTAAGTTTTGTGAAAATCTTTAATATCTTTAATATCCCATGTCTTAATATCATTCATAAAACCGATTGGTGTCCAATGGTATGGATGATATACATAGGCGTTGTTAAACATTTTAAAGTATAGATAACCCATAGGATTATTGTCTGTTCTCCAGCGTCTCTCTTCAGCTACAACATCACGTTCAGGTTGGAACTCTTTATCTTTTAAGTTAAGATTTTGCATAAGTTCAGCGTAAAGTTCTATAGATTTACCAAGATTATCTGTACTTGATTTTATATAATAGTGAGTATAATCAAAGCTAGTTGAAGCATTATTAACTCCACCTATACTTTTTACCTCTTTATCAAACTCACCAGCATCAAGATTCTTAGTTGATTTAAAATTCATATGTTCAAGCATATGAGCGATTCCAGTTTTACCCATA
>Ga0209345_10005962_pt1 | contig 11142 bp, 9 predicted proteins | sample Cruoilmetagenom7_FD_187294 | JGI IMG/M metagenome (GOLD analysis project Ga0209345, IMG submission 187294) | Oil polluted marine microbial communities from Coal Oil Point, Santa Barbara, California, USA - Sample 7 (SPAdes) (version 2) | ecosystem: Environmental > Aquatic > Marine > Oil seeps ...
AAAATCTGGAACTGGTCCGGGTGCTGCGCGAAGAGTTGGGTCCCGAAGCCGCTCTAAAATTTGATAACCATAGCATGCGATATGAGATTGGACCTGATTGGGTAGTGCAGCTTGCAAGGGACATGATGCAGTATGATCCTTTCTGGATTGAAGAACCAACTGCCCCTGAAGACATAGAAGGATACGCACGAATTAAGGGCGAGACAGGGATTACCATTGCCGCCGGTGAACACCATTTCACACGCTGGCAGATCAAACCCATGTTGGATCGTAAATGTATCGATTGGGTGCAGTTGGATCCGGACTGGGGAGGGGGTATTTCGGAATGGCTGAGAACCTGTGGACTGGTGAAAAAATATCCCGGAGTGAAGGTGGTTCCTCATTGCGATAACTTTATTACAAATGTTCAGTGTGTGGCGTCGCAACCTGAGTCCTTATGTCCGATGGTTGAATACAACGATGGCCAGACGGAAAGAAAAATGAGTTTCCGCACAAGGATCCTCAGACCAAAATCTGAGATTTTGATTACACCGCTTGAACCTGGATTAGGCCCGGACCTTGATCATACAATAATTGAAAGGGTTGCCATGTGATCTATAAAAGAGCAACTGGGGACTCTCCTTATATCGAATGCTAATATTATCAAGAAATATGTCTCGAAACAGTTACTTCCTTCAAAACCTTCAACAAATTGAAGTTAGATATTTCAGTTATCCACACTACTAGAGAAAGCCTGGATCGAAGAATCCGGGCTTTTTTCATTCATGGCCTCAAGTTTGCACGAATCGACTGAATGATTTATTCCCACTCAGAACATAAATAGATACTATGGAGTAAGTACAACCAAAAATATCTGAGAACTTGGTTGCCAGCAAAATCTATTTCATAAGAGATAAAAGGGTGATGCTGGACAGGGATTAGGCAGAATTGTATGAAATCGAAACCAAAGTATTAAACCAGGCAGTACGCAGAAATATCAAACTGGTATTTACCTATCTGGACGAACTAATTGAAAAACAAGAGAATCCTCTTCAGAATTAATGAGGATTCCTTTTTTATCCTCTTGTCTTTAGCAAAGGGATTAAGAATGGAATTTACCGTTAAAAGTCGGGTAAACGGTAAAATATCTTATTTTTACTGTTTATGTGGCGGCACATATAGGATTTACCGTCAAAAAGCGAGTAAACGGCATTTTCTTAGATATATACCGTTTGTGTAAATGTTTGAATATTTATGAAAAAGTAAAAAATGTCAGGAGAATTGTATCATGTGAATCCGGACCGAAATATGCCCTGGAATGATCTTCCGCCCTTACCGATTAAGGAAGAGCTCTATGAAACAGTTGACATTATGAAGAAGCTGGGAGATGCAAAGGCATCCCTGGCCAGGTTACACGGAAGAAGTGTTGTTATCCCCAATCAAGGATTACTTATAAATACGATTAGTCTGCAGGAAGCAAAGTTCTCTAGTGCAATAGAGAATATCTTCACAACTGATGATGAACTTTATAAAGCATATAGTGATCAAAACCAGGAATCATCAGGTGCCTCTAAAGAAGTGCTTCGCTACAGAGAGGCTCTTTGGTCCGGATATAGCTATTTGAGAGATGGAGGTACATTTAGTTGGGAGTATTTCATCATGGTTTTTCAGGTAATAATGCAAACAACAGATAAAATACGTCCAGATTTCATTAATACGACAATAAAACAAGGAGGATCCGGTCCTAATTCCGGGCAGGTGATTTATACCCCTCCCAGGGGGAATGGAGTAATTAAGGAGAAACTGGATAACTTAATCAGCTTCATCAATGACGATGAGCATTCTAATATTGACCATTTACTAAAAATGGCAATTGCTCATTTTCAATTTGAGGCTATTCATCCTTTTCGTGATGGAAATGGTAGGGCCGGGAGAATATTTAATATTCACTATTTGACTTCAAAGGGCTTACTGGACTATCCAATTCTTTTCTTAAGTCGGTATATCCTTGACAATAAAGATGATTATTATCATTATCTACAAGGCGTCTTTCGGAGAGGTGATTGGAAAGCATGGATATTATTTATGTTAAGAGCAGTTGAAAACACTTCAAACATAACTTACTATAAGATCAACGAGATAGTTACAGCGAAAGAATCCATTTTAAACCATATCGAGACAGAAGGTAAATTTCTAAATCCGGAGAAAATTGTTGAAGCTGTTTTTTTACAACCATTTACCAAAGTGAATCATTTAGTAAATGCTGGTCTCTATGCCGAGAAAACCGCCAGGAATTATCTTAACAAGCTTTGTGATATGCAGGTTCTTGAGAAGAAAGTTATTGAGGGGAAACACTATTATTTAAATCTTGAACTATACAGGATTCTATCAGAATAAACCATGGGATTCTTGTTTCAGAGAATCAACCATTCCTTCAAATCCTTAATCAAATCAAGGTTTGATATCTGCTCAGGATCTTTCTGAAAATCATATAACTTATAATTATCCCAAACACCATGGTAGGTCATATGGCTGAATTGCTTTGTGAGAAAGGCATAAAAAATAGGGTTGTTTTGACTTGCTATGCCCATGTTTATAAAAGGCAATTCAGTTGGTGAAAATTTGAAATAGTAGAAAAGCAACCATTTGCGATTAATTCATTTTTCGAATGTGAAGTAGGTATACCAATCACTTCGATTCCTGCCAGTCTGGCTGAAGTAATTCCTCCTATTGAGTCTTCAACAACTAGACAATCTGTATTTTTCAAGCCTAACTTTTTTAAAGCCAACTTATAAATTTCAGCATCAGGTTTTCCTCTCTGGATTTCAAGTCCGCCGGTAATTGAATGAAAATGCTTTCGAATATTTAACGCATCTAAAACCAGGTTTATGCTTGGTGTGTCACTCATGGTTGCCAGTGAAGCTTTTATGTTCATTTCACACATTTTTGTCAGGAGACTTGTCAATCCTTCGATCTCTTTAATTTGGTGCCGATATAGATCTCTATACATTTTCTCTCTTTCCTGCCCAAGATCTTTTACCTTGTCGTATGGTAACCCATGACCAAAAAAATGTCGGATCATCTCATCAATATTTCCTTTATTCTGTGCCAGCAAATCCTCTGCCGTCAGAATAATGTTATACTTTTTCAGAAATGATAACCAGGCTTCAATGTGAAAAGGTATGTTGTCAACAAGGGTACCATCCATGTCAAATATGATGGCCTTTATCTCCTTTGCTCTCATATTATTTATACTTGTACCAGACGGGCCTTGTAGTTCCTTCATTTTCTTCAATGATTCCTTTTAGCCGCTTATCCAGTTTTCGGATGATTGAAGCCAGTTCCGGAAGCTGCCTGATCGCATGCTGTGTAAAAGAGCCATATCCCTGGCCATAAACTATATCTCCCAGAAGGTTGTGTGTCTGCATGGGATCTTTCTGAATATCATATAACTCATAATTATCCCAGACACCATGGTAGGTCATATAGCTGTACTGCTTTGTGCGCAATCCAAAAATTGTAGGGGTCATAACTGCTGCAGGGTCAACAAAATATTCGTAGATAAAGTCCTGTCTCCATTTGACATCTTCAACCATTGCCAGCGGTAGAAAGGATTCTCCCTGCATTGTTACAGGTATTTCAACTCCGGCAATATCCAATATGGTTGGAGCAATGTCTATATTGAGTACAAATTCGGAACAAATACGCCCTTGTTGAATCTTTTCTCCCCAGTGAAAAAATGCAGGCACGCGGATACTCTCTTCGTACATAACACGCTTATCTATCAAGCCATGTTCACCAAGTAAATAGCCATTATCGCTCATATATATGATGACAGTGTTTTCAAATTCTCCCAGCTCTTTCAAGGTGCTTACTACTTTTCCAATACTTTCATCTACACCAAGCATACATTCTGCATAAATTTGTGTCATTCTTGCCAGATCATCACCTTCTACTTTGTCAATATTTATATAATCACGCTCAGCTCCATGCCAGCTATTGCGTTGCTTTCTTAACCAATCGGGTTTCCCATGGTAGTTTTCTTCAGTATTGGCCCAGGAGGCGGGATAGGATATTTGCTCAGTGATATAAGCTTTGTGATGCCGATCAGTTGGTGTGAAATTTTCGTGTACTGCTTTGTGGGAAAGACATAGAAAATAGGGTTGTTTTGAATTACTCTGATCTAAAATATATTCTACTGCCAGATCTGTCAGAACATCTGTCATGTGCCCTTCAATCACCTGTCGTTCTCCATCCACGTTTAATTCAGGATTTATATACCTGCCCTGCCCTTTGAATGAGACCCAATAGTCAAAGTTTTGTCTTCTTTCATCCGTACCATGTCCCATATGCCATTTGCCTATAAATCCGGTATGGTATCCTGCTTTACTTAGTTCCTTTGGATAGGTAGGCGTAGTGGGATTGAGGTCGGTATCATTGTCAATCACATTGTGTTTATGCGCATATTGTCCGGTAACTATGGAAGCCCTGCTTGGTGAACATAAGGATGTGGTCACAAAAGCTTCATCAAAATAAACACCATTTTTTGCCAGCTTATCAATATGGGGTGTTTGGATAAAGGGGTGATCAAGCAAACTGAGGTGATCATAGCGTTGATCATCAATAAGAAAAAAGATGATGTTAGGAGGTTCATTCCCCAGTATCAGCAGTTTGGGTGTGATAATAAGAATTATAAAAAGCAGTTTTTTCATCACGGCATAGTTTACATTAATATGATGGGTTCAGCAGCTAGTCTTTCCCCGGTTCTTATATTTTTCACGACTGCAATTGAGTATCCGATGGTATTTATTTTCTCTATCGGAATGGTGGTTCTGGGATGGATTAGGGATTCTTTATGAATCACCCTGCCCTGGACATCCAAAAACTCTACCTGCAATTGCCTGGCATGTAGTAGCTCTGCTTGAATACGAATATCCACATGCGATTCTTGCAGGTTATGCCTGATTTGGATGCTTTCCTTTATATTCCTTACATCTGCATTCGCTGCACTACTATCTAATTCCAAGTGAACCTGTTGGGTAGGATCGCTGTTCGTGCTATCGATGGTAAATGCCCCCCGTAAAACATTGCCTTCAATATTTGCAACAGCCTCATAGCTTCCAAAATATCCTCGTAGATTTACTTCACCCAGGGTGTTTGTCACCAGGACCTCTTCGGTAGTAAAAAATCCTTCCATCAATTCGATCCAGATCTGGCCATTCACTTTTGGGCTGCCATCATAGTTGAAAAGTGAATAGTCCCGGTCTTCATTACTTTTGCTGTCGGCAAATGTCCAATACCAGAATCCGGTAACTTTGGGATGGCTGAAGTACATGACCATCATATATTCCGTGAGGATTCTTCTTTCTTCATCAGAATATACATGCTTATTTGAGTCATCTCTGATCTCAAACTCGGTGGCCTGATACGGCAGATTAAAGCGGTCGAAATCACACAAACGCTTGTATATTTTCTCTGGTGTAATCAAACCGGCCTTTATGCGCGACTGGAACCCAATGCCTTCGATGGGAGCACCCAGGGCAAGTTGGTCGTCGAGTATCTCTCGGTAGAGTGCAGGCCTGCCGACAGCGCTGTAACCTGGCTTAGTAAAGTTCAGTGCCCATGAGCTAATAGCCGTAATGATCTGGTAGTCATTCTGGTACAACAGCACCTCTTCTTTGCCGTGTTTACTGCGTATGCTATCCGCCAGTTTAAACCAGTGAACATGTGTATTCAGGGTTGGCAACAGATTATTGATGAGGTTATTGGTGATCGGTTCATTACTGACATCCCAGCATTTTACATCCCACTTGGGAATGGCATGTGAGAAATGTTTGCCACATGACTTTAGCAGGCTATCGCCTTTCTCCTGATCCGACAAAGAGATATCATTATAAATATCTTTGTCTTCCGGTCTGATATATTTTATCCCTTCCCATGCCAGGGTATGCCCTCTCACGTAGATGTCGTTTTCTAAAAACCATGGCATAGCAATGGTTTCTGTAATTTCTTCGGTCTGGGTACCTCTGTGTTTGGGCTTCAATGCAATATTAAACCCTGTGGCATTAAAATATTTCAGGAAGGTCTCTTTGTAGTTGTCTGAATATGGGGAGGTGACAAAACTTGGTTTTACCACAGCGCCCCATTTGAAATCATGACGTATTAACTTCACCCTTACCTGTGTATTGGTTGCGATCTCTTGATTCGGGAAATTGATTTTTAGCGTCACATCTCCTTTTCGATGTTGCTCTATGCGCTGAACAGCTTCATTTTTTATGTCTTGATATACTCCCCAATCCTGCAAGTCCTGAGCTAAAAAATCTGCAGGGATAAAGAGGATATAAATGGCAATTATTTGTTTTATAATTCTGATTTTCATCTTAGGTATTGCATTATTTAGTAGCTGTAGTCAGCTCTTTCATCCAGGCATTTATCTTCTCATTGGTCTGCTGTATAATTTCAACGTTCTCGATATCCGGATGTTCATGCTCGTCCAGTAGGCCCCTTGCCCTGGCTTTATTGCGCTGATATGCTCCGCAGAGGTGAAAACCTATACAACCCGGGTTGTAGTAAAGAGCTACAATTTGTTTGGCATACCAGGATCCGTCGGTCCGTTTATAGATGCCTTCACCTTTGGTAATTCCCGATCCATCTGCCAGCAACACGGCTTTCCCTGTTTTTTTATACCACTCTTCAAGATGCAAAGCGGGATCTCTGAAATCCTGGAATGACAGCACATCGACATAGGGTAGTGCGGCTTCGATCACCTCCATCGCAATGGGCGCATTGGCCTCGTAGCGATCTCCAAGGATCAGGTGATTAGGGTCGTATTTCCTAATCGCATCGCGAATGGTTTTATAATATTGAATTGCCATTTTAGATAGTTCATCGCGTCCCTCCTGGGTCTCCAGTTTTGCCGGGTCAAATATTGGGCCTCTCCATTCGTTCTGTGGACGGTCATGTATCCAGGTGGGACAATCGCTGAAAAAATAGCCGATCAAATTGGGATCATCTTTGACTTCGGCACAATAGGAGCGTGCCACATAATCACACCATTCAATCCAATCTTCACTGAAAAAATCATATTTTACTGTATGCTTTTCCCATTGATGAGACTCGGTAAAGGGAAGCATCCTGCAATAGGGCATATCCAACACTTTTAATTCATCATTGGTAAATGACCTTGAATGTTGCCACTGTTTTACAGTTACCTCCTGCTCCCATCCCATGGTATTAAATCCCCATTTCTCCAGGTTGGGTTTTACGGAATTCTCTATCCATTCTGTGGTACTGGAATTGTATTTCTCCTCCCATATATAAATATTCTCAGGATAGCGCAAACTCGCAGGATCGATATGGTTTATTCCAATAGAGAAAAAGGGTTGTCCCTGTGGGGTAATCAACCACAAATTCTCATCAACTTCGCCGAGGGTAAAAAAGCCTTCGGTATTGATTTGAGTTGTATTGCTATTACTTTGGGCAAACGATTCAACCGATATGGCAGTAAAAAATATTGAAAGAATGATACTAATAATATAAAATCTTAAATGTCTCATCTTTATAATCTTAAAATTCCAATTCCCTGCTATTAATGTTCTGGTGAATATTCGTTCGCCGGATATTTGCCAAGCAATGCTTTCCTATCATTTATTACTTTTGTATACCTGCTGCGGACTTCGTGATACTTAAGATCCAATGCTTTGGCAGTTGCTGTATCAGGTTGTGCTATCACATTTTCCAACACCTGCTTGTTTAATTCTTTGGCTGTTCTACACAGGTGATGCTTCGATTCTCCTTCTATGGTAAAAAAACCGGGTTGTCCAAGTTCGTAGGCTTTGTTGGGATGAGATTGGTCAAACAAACATGAGCAAATATCTATTCCAATAAATTCAGGTGCTTTAGAAATTCTATTTGCAAGAATGCCATATATCACAAGTCTGTCTACGTGGTCAGGTACAGGACCGTGAGCGGCTTTTGTCATTAGAAGGTGGGGAGAATATACATTCCCCAAGGGCTGGTCGCTGATAAGGGCGGGTTTTCCAAGGAGTTTCACAATGGGTTCAATGGGAAATGCCTTGCTTACATGCTGAGGAGCAATTACATCGATAAAAGGTGCAACTCTCTGCCAGGTTTCCTTAGTCAATGTTGCTTCCTTTACATAGCTTCCGAGAATCATGTGGTTTTTGTCGTACCTCCTGATTTCCTCATGACCTAATTTATAAACGTGCACTATTATTTCCTCTATTAAATCCTGGGCATCATCATACATTTCTTGTGCTCCTTCTGTTTTTGGCATCTCTGCCCAACCGAATTTGTGACGTTTAATCCATTTCGGATATTCCAAAGTACCGTTCCTTATTAAGTCGCTAAAAGACTCATAATCTGCCCCATAAACTTTATTAAACTTTCTAATATCGCCCTGATATTTTGCTTCAAGAATGCCCAAAAGACGTTTTCTTCCCGGACTGTCTTTACGTTCAAGGGTTGTGTTAATCCATTTTTCTTCGTTATCCCATGAACCAAAACCATAATAATAACCCATTACCCAATTATTGTCTTGGATTTCAGGAACATATTTAGCTACCAAATCCTTCACATATTGAAGATATTCCGTGCTAAATACATCGGGTTGTTTTTCTCCTTCTTTTAATTCAACATTGTGTTTAATTAATGGAAGAGGAAATGCATAAGGAATTTTTGCTTCACTGAATATTTTTTCTGCCAACTCTTTATCTACAAAATCAGATTGAAGGCGTTCCGGTCAGTATGGCCCACTCCACACACAATTGAATCCCAAATCGCGCATTCTTTGGATAGATCCTTTAAACCAGGCTTCCTGGTCACTTCCGAATGTGAAATGTACAGCCGCCTGGGTGAATCCGGTTATTGGATGAGCTATACCAATACCATAAAAGCCATTCCCTTCGGGAGTTACTAACCACCATCGATTGTTTATTTGTTCTGTATGGAAAAAGCCGGTTTTCTCTCCTTTAATATCTAAAAATCCGCCGTACGCATCTGTTTGCTGAGCGAAACCAGCAATGCTTATAATAATGAATAAGCTGATGCTAATTAAATTCTTTTTCATCTGTTTAAGATTTTATCTCGGGAAATCCTAAGGAATCACCATTGCATCCCATTTTTGACAAACAGTTTACTATTCTATTTTTCCAATAACTTATCCACAAAAAACTCAACCAATGATTCATATTTTGTTTCTGCACCCGGATATTTTAAATCAGCTTCGATATTAAGTTCGTCCATTTTTTCTTTGAGTGCTATCCCAAAATCTACGTGATGAACGATCCACCCCCTTACCCTCTCAGGATCGCCAGGTACTTCGGCATCTGGCGACATAAAGTAGCTCATGAAAATTGGGGGGGCGTCAGCAGATACAAGAGACATAGCAGATAAACTTTTTGCTGTTTCATTAGCTTCATCAATAGTTTCAGCGCCATAAGTTGCAATGCGATTCTGCTCCGATTTGTTTTTATCTCCAAAATTTTTTGCAATAAATTCTGGTCCGTATTTGTCTCCTAAATGTTTTTCTATAAGTCCTGCCCAGAAATCAACATCCATCGTTGTTTGTCCAATGTGCGTGGCAACACAGGTTAGCCGGGTTGATTCCCTCTCTATCAGATTCTTACTTTCAGGATTTGCCATATCGTTGCTAAAGGCTAACCACATACAAATTTGTGCCCCCGCCGAATTACCGAATACTGCAATCCTGTCTTTATCTATCTTCCATTCCTCTGATTTGGAGCGGATAAACTGTAATGCTTGTTTTGCATCGTTATGTGGTGTCGGTAAGGGAGCGGTTGTTACATAGCGGTAATTTATTGAAGCAACCGATATTCCGGCTTTTAACAATTGTGATAAATCATTTGCTTTAAGTTTTTCTTTACTACCTCCTCTAAAACCTCCGCCATGAATATATATGGCTAAAGGAGTAGTTTTGGTGGTATCTGCAAACCAAATATCGAAGACATTCCGCTCATGCTCACCATATTTTACAGTGACTAAATCCGGAACAGGTTTATTATTTTGCGCAGAGGTAATAATTACTGCAGTTAACAGTAATATTAATGTGTTGCTTATGCGGGATGCCCTACGGTGGGCATCGCCGATAAAGGCACTGAAGCCCCCGCCTATCATTCCCAGTTTTATCTTTTTCATACTACCTGTCTTATTTTACAAACCCGGCACTGTTCAGGTAATCAAAACTCTGTTTCACATCTTCCATAGGTGTACCGGCGTACTCCTCCACTTCCACATAATAATCCACCATGCCCTGCTCATAGGCTGTCTCGAAAATGGCGGCAAAATCGATATTACCGCTGGCCCCGATGGCATGCTGATCCTTGATATGCAGAACCGGAAAACGACCAGGATAATCTTTAAAATAGTTCACGGGATCATATCCGCCGACAAATGTCCAATACACGTCCATTTGTAAAAATACATGGGCTTCGTCAAGATGCTCCAGCATGAGGTCGTAGATGGGAGTGCCGTCAACAGTGTTTAAAAATTCATAATGATGGTTGTGGTATCCGAATTTCAGTCCGGCTTCGGCCGCCATTTCACCTACTTCGTTTAAATACCTGCAGGTTTGTTTCACATCCTCCATGGTGATGGTGTCCATGCCCCCGAAGGGATAAGCCGGCATGACCATGAACTTCACACCCATGGCAGCATGGGTTTCGATGGCCTTGGACCAGAAAGCCATATCTGCTTCCGGATCTTTGGTTTGGTTTCTTGCCACGTGGGTGCTGGTGACTTTCAGTCCATGCTGCTCCGCCAGTTCTTTGAATGCCAGCGGTTCCATCCCGTAGATCAGTCCTTCGCTGTATCCTGCCAGTTCCACTTTGCTGTAGCCCATCAGTCCCACTTCTTCCATTACTTTCTCAATGCCCAGGCTATCGACATCATCCCGCAGGGAGTAAAGCTGGAGTCCGATTTCTTTGTTTTCAACTTTGTCAGTGCATGCGGACATCAGGCCCACAGAAAGGATGCTTAGGAATAATAATTTTTTCATAAGTTTTTAGTTATTTTTTTAGAATGGCAACTTGTACAGGTCATTGTATGAATATCGTGTCCGTTTTCCGGATCCAGGAAGCTGGTGTTCATGGTCCGTACGTCCAACTTACAGTTCCTTGACACATT
>Ga0209345_10005965_pt1 | contig 11141 bp, 10 predicted proteins | sample Cruoilmetagenom7_FD_187294 | JGI IMG/M metagenome (GOLD analysis project Ga0209345, IMG submission 187294) | Oil polluted marine microbial communities from Coal Oil Point, Santa Barbara, California, USA - Sample 7 (SPAdes) (version 2) | ecosystem: Environmental > Aquatic > Marine > Oil seeps ...
TAGTACCTAGCACCTCGAAATTACCGGAAGAGTAGTCACACTGTCCGAATTGGGGTTCAGATATTGATATACAATAGCATCATTTACCTGCTTATTATCATCCTGATTCTCTCTACGAAGGGGGTCCCCGTCTCCCCGCACATCCCGCCCGGTTTCGCGCTTTTTATTTTTGTGCTGAAAGGGTTGCTTTACCGGAAAATCGTCCATGGCGTATATACGCGAGAGCGCATACAAGACGCCCCTCGCTATTTTGCAACAGAACGAAAGCTTTCAATCCTGGCGATCATCTTCACTGCCATTGATGTCTACCTACTCGATTGCCAATACTATCTGGCAAAGCTCCCCATGACCGATCAGCTTCCTGCTTTGATCAATTTCGGCGGGATCTCGCTCTTCTTTACGTATCTCGCAATAATGTGGGTCTATGCCCGAAAAAGCTACCATGCCGTCTTCGGCAGGATATACAGTCGGAGGTCTTTTCTCGTTAGCAATATTAAGATCATCCTGCCGATCATCTTACCATGGCTTTTTCTGTCTTTGCTTGTAGATATTTTGGAGTTGTTCCCCATCCCTTGGCTGACAAAGTTCCTAAACTCTCCTTGGGGAGAGCCACTCATTTTCCTCTCTTTCCTTCTGATTCTTGCCGTGAGCTTTCCTGTGATTATCACGCGACTGTGGAATTGCACCCCCCTACCCCCTGGTAAAACCAGATCAAGGATAGTGAGTTTTTGCCGGAAACAGCGCGTGGGGTACGCTGACATCATGATCTGGCCTTTGTTTGAGGGCCGGATTTTGACGGCCGGAGTCATGGGAATAATCAAAAGATTCCGCTATCTGTTGATCACGCCTGCCATGATCAATAGTATGACCCCCGAAGAAATAGAGGCAGTCATGGCCCACGAAATTGGCCATGTGAAGAAATATCACCTGCAACTTTTTCTATTTTTATTTATGGGCTTCGCATTGCTGGCCCAGGGAATCACATATCCGCTCCTCTTTTTTCTGCTTAAATCCGATCTCTTTTATCAAATCAGCCTAATTGTCAACAGCGATCCAGTTTCAACATTGACCTTTATTGCCACTGTCCCGATGTTTATTCTCATGATCATTTACTTCCGGTATGTTTTTGGTTTTTTCATACGAAATTTCGAGAGACAGGCAGATTTACACGTATTTGAGGCAATGTCTGACAGTAAACCGCTTATTCGAGTACTGGAAAAGATCGCCTGGTTGAACGGTAATATTCGCGACCTGCCAAACTGGCATCATTTCAGCATTAGTCAGCGCGTAGACTTTCTCCAAAGATGCCAAGAAGATCGATCAGTCATCAAGAAACACAACCGCAAGGTATCTACAGCACTTACACTGTATTTGGTGGCCATGGTCAGCACGGGTTTTATCCTGTGGAAGATGCCGACTGATATGCTGGGAGGTACTACTGGAGAAAAATTTATTGAGGCAGTTATAAGACATAAGATTAAGGGAGATCCACTAAACGTTGTCTGGCACCAACTGATGGGGGACTTGCAATATAATAGCAGATCGTACGAACAGGCGGTCACCGCCTACGAAAGCGCACTGGGTCTGTCACCTGACAACGCTGATGTCCTGAACAATCTAGCCTGGCTTCTGCTTACCGCCGAAGAAAAAGGGGTCTTGGATCCCGTAAGAGCGCTGGATCTTGCAAAACAGGCTGCTCGATTGAAACCTGCCGCCTATATACTTGACACCCTTGCTACAGCTTACTGGATGAATGGTTTCAACAAACTTGCGTTAATGACCGAAAGACAGGCCATTGCCAAAGATCCTGACAATAGTAAATATTACCGTAATCAAATGAAAAAATTCGCCGCACCGGAGCAGCAGCCTATGAAATGATATAGGTTTTCAGATATTAAGTTTCACAAGGCCGGAGGGAGGAATCCGGGTAAGTGATACGCTTTATTGCTCATCCTCCAGGCAATTAAATCCTTGCGTTTTCAGTTTACTGTTGGTAAGCTTTATATAGATTTTCAGATATTTAATTTCACAAGGCCAGAGGGAGGAATCCGAGTAAGTCGTACATTGAGTACGTCGTCGAGGATTCCGACCGATAACGCCGTGAAAGTTAATATATGAAAATCTATAGTTGTTTTGAAGTAAACCTTATAGTGTCAGGAGATAATACATGAATATTATTGAGGCAGTTAGATCGAGAAGGAGTATCCGGGCATATCAAGGCAAGCCAGTACCAAAGGAGATCATCGAAGAGGTTCTGGAGATATCCGTTCGGGCTCCTTCGGCTATGAATACGCAGGCCTGGGAATTTGCCGTAATTACGGGAGATTTGTTAGAGAAGATAAAGGACGAAAACGTAAAATTAATTGAAAGTGGAACCATGCCAAACCCTGATGTAACTCCTGCTGCCTATGAAGGTTTGTATAAAAAAAGGCAAGTGGATTTAGCAAAACAGCTTTATGCGCTCTTGGAGATAACAAAGGAGGACAAGGAAAAGCGGATGGAGTGGACAAAACAGGGGTTCCGGTTCTTCGATGCGCCGGCTATCATAATTGCCCACAGTGATAAGTCCTTAAGCGAAGCACACAGCATGTATGATATTGGCGCTGTGGTCCATACAATATCTTTGGTAGCTCTCAGTTATGGCCTGGGTACTTGTATTCAGGGGCAGGGTATCATGTTTCCGGAGGTAATACGAAAATACACCAGCATACCAGAGTCTAAGAGGTTGATCATATGCATTACAATCGGCTACCCGGACATGGATTTTCCTGCAAACAAGCTGGTTACGGATAGAGCGCCGGCAAAGGATGTTACTCAATGGTTTGGGTTTTAATGATTTATCCGGTAAGGGACGGGGACGAAACAACTTCCTCAAGTTGGCGCTCAGTTTTAGATTAGATTTGTTCGACCTGAAAACCCTTGTTCCATACTGGACTTTGGACAAAATTAGGCTAAGACATTGAAATTGTTGACAAAAGCCGGAATTACCATTTTTTCATTTTGTTTAATGATTTCAATAGGATATATGAATTTTGTCCAAAGTCCAGTCCATAGATCCCGCTGTTTAAATTTTCTTTTTCTTGCTTGCCAAGATGGCTTCGATAAAGGAATCAAGGTTCGCTTTTGAGGTGGCATCATCATATTCTCTGATATCTAAACCATCGAGGTCGAAGATCGTTGTTGGCACCCCACTTTTTTGGTAGGAGGCATCTTTGACAAGTCTCATATATCCAGGTAAGAGTCCACAACTCCTCTTGACAACCCCTACAACTCCATCGATCTTAAATTCCTCAACCGTCTTTGCAATGAAATCCACCATATTTTCGGATGTTGGGTTCACTATATCAACAAGTGCCTTATAGGCAAGACTTTCAAGGGGTTTCTCCGGATCCATAACAGAAGGGTCGTATCCTCCCCCTGCTATATACTCTACCATACTCTTAACAAAAACAGCTCCATATTGCTCCACATAGTTGAGAAGGCCCATATTATAGAAAGGTGGCACTCCGAACCAGAGCAGCCTCAGTTTTTCGTCTTCGATGATGCCTTCCCTTCTTTCTACTTTCCCCTTCAATTCCTTGAGCAGCCTTTCAAATAGCGTAACACCAAGTTCGGTTCCGGGTAGTTGGATAAGCGGATAGGCCGCGGTTAAACCATCGACTGTAGCCATGGGTGTAGGCACAGCCTTTCTGCATTCATCTATTTCGTTCCAGAGTAGAATGAGTTTCTTCGAAAGCCTGACTGTTTCCTGAAGTTTGCCCCAGTCAACTGTATCGAATCCGTGTTCCGCCATAAAATCCAGAGCTCCCCTCAACTGGCCCGCATAGTACTCAAGAGCATAATCAGGGATTTCCTTCCCCCAAGTGTTTATGGGAGCATCAATGAAATAGTACGGCACATTATGGTGATCAGCTGCGTACAGGAACGACTTTGACTCGGACATACAGGGAAGATTGCTGGCTATTATGATGTCCGGTTCAACAAAAAATTGGTCGAGATATGCTTCCCGTTCATCGGCAACCGCACACCCGAGAAAACATCTGTGGAAGGCACAGACATCTCTAGAAAACCCTTTTTCTTCGGCTATATTTATGTAATGGCCCGAAAGTTGTTTCGCCCCTATCATGAGGGGGAGATGTTCCAGGTAGAGTACCGATGCATTAACCGCATGATAGATCTCTCTGGGGATCAATCCATAGGACCAGATTATCGGTTTACCTTTCTCCTTGGCCTCTTTTATGCCCCCGTAATAGGCTTTAATGGATTTACTTATCTCGGCTGTTGTTTCCAGACTTTTTTTCCCAGGGGCAGTTACTTTTGTAGTCATGTTTTACCTCCTAATGCTGGTTCTCCCACCAGTATTTGTTTAACGATTTCCCCAAAAGTCTCTTCCAAATTTCATGTAAGGTGGCCCTTTGACAATGAGCAAAGCTCTTCAATCGATGTTTCAGTGTAGAATGAACCTATATCGTCAAGGGTATGGGCGTCGCTATTCTTTAACAAAATAAGGTTGTATCTTTCAGAAACCTCTTTTACCTTTTCCTTATTGATCTGACGGTCGTGAAGGGCATTTCCTATCTCTATGCCGCCAAGTAAATTGATATCATAATCAAACCCGCTGTCCCCTGGGTAGGGGTAGCTGGGATGAGGTAGAAACCTAAACACAGAGCCATTTGGGAGAAATAATTCCACCATCTCAGCCCATCCCATCGCCTTCACGGTTATCTCTCTCCCAGGGATTATCAATATCTCATTGTCAAGGTTCTCTTCAACTATCTTCTTGACCCGGCGCCCGTAATCGCAGTCGTCGTGTTCGGTGATTGCTATCCCGTCCAACCCATTATTTTTGGCCTTTTGAACAATCTCTCTTACCAGATCAACACTAGGATTAGAGATCATACCCGTCGCTTCAAAACAGTGCGTATGTAAGTCCAGCTTCATAGTCATCCTCACTTAAAAGATAAGGTTCATCGCGGATTAGTGGGAAAATCTTCGGCCTTGATTTTTTTTATCCATGGAAATCTATAGGAGTGAATGAAAGCATTCCTGTGGGTTGCGGCGTGTTACCTGGTGTCTATCCATAAATGGCTGTTTTCGACAATCTCTGTGCCTGCCTGTGCGTAGCACGCAGACAGGTCAGACTCAGATTTTAATCCTCAAAATACTCTATGTATTCCTGCGGTTAAAATCTTCGTTTTCCTTGACCTTGCAAAAACCATCTCATTTATGGATGGACACTACCTAACTTTTCGAGAAGTTACTTCAGCCTAAGGAAGTGAGGGGCTTCACAACTTGTCTTTTGAAAATATGTCCGCTGAGAAGATATATATACAGGTTTCCTTCTGCTTCCATGCATCCTTTTGTAGCCCCGCTTTGTAGCAGGTTTGTTCCAGAAAGGTCGTCCTGTCCCATCTGTGCTCGGTAGCCACTTGAGGGAGGAGTAGCCCCGAATAATACCCTTTCTTTACGTATATTCCATGCTTGCCGATTTTGATCTCTTTAACATCATCTATCTTCCTCAGAGGTGTCAGTGCGGAGATCTCTATGCCCAAGTCTTCGAGTTCTTTTTCTGTAACTGGCGCAAACCTAGGGTCATTGAAGGCTGCAGCCAAAGCCATCTCTTCGATGGTGATATGCAAAGGCCTGATGCCGTGGATATTACCTATACACCCCCGTAACTCACCGTCCTTGCGTAACGTTACAAAAGCCCCCCTTTCTTCCCTAAGAATACCAGACTGTATGTCAAATTCGGGCAAATCTTGATTTTTTGCCCTGCATTCGATAACAGTCTTGGCGATGTTGAGAAGCATTCTCTTTTCCTCTTTACTGAGTCCCAGATCAACACCAACTCTGTCAGCACCTCTCTCTTTCCCAGCCTCACCTTGGGTTTTATAAATAACTGCCGCCGTGTATCCCACCACTCTGGTTTTATCTCCTGTTACATCCCCGGAGTTGGCGTATTTCAAAACCTTAGACTTATTGGCGCCTAACCTATCGGCAATTAACATAGCAGTAATTATCGCCCCCCCCCCACAAGCTTCACACCTCTGTTTTTCCAAATCCTCAGCAAGCCCTCTGGGATCGAATCCGTCAATGTGATCCAAGACTATCTTGTCCATAGCAACAGCCCTATCATAATCATGGAAGTGGGAAAGGTCCGAACTGGCAAGAATAAGTACCCTTTTATCCTCTATCACCTTCACAACAGCATCACTCAAAGTTTTACAGGTGTCGTAATCCTGACTGCCCATTATTACCGGTACCAGATCGAATTTTCCCAATACTATCTGCAAGAACGGTATCTGTACCTCCAACGAATGCTCTTGGGTATGTGCTTGGGGGTGGTATCGGATCATCTTGCTTTGAGCCATAAGGCTATCGCAAAGTTCGAGATCTATGGGAACAGTCCCTAGAGGGGTGCGATAACCTGTCTTGTTGTATACCGAAACACCACCAAAATAGGCTCTATGACTGGGAGCGATAACTATCACCTTGTGAAACGCTGAACCTTCAAGCAGCTTATATCCGAAGGCCGCAACTTGTCCCGAGTACATGTAACCTGCATGGGGAGAGATCAGGGCTGTTATCTTTCCTTCTATCTTCTCTCCATCTACATTACCCAAGAACCCCCCTACTTGATCCTTCAGGGCTGCTTGATCAAAGGGATAGAAAGCCCCAGCCACAGCGGGCTCCCTTATCTCTGCTCTCTTGCTATTTGACTTAACCAATCGTTTCACCCCCTCTCCGGCTTCGGTTCTTTCTCCACTATGCAGAAAGAATACGCTTACCAGAAGTAACCATAATACCAATAGTACTTTGGAAAGAAAAGGCTGCCGTCACCTTGTCTCCTAGAAGAGGGCTTCCACAAAAGCCTTGGCATTGAACTCCCTTAGGTCATCCATCCCTTCACCGACCCCTACGTACCTAAGAGGGATCTTTAGTTCATGAGAGATACCAACTATGACCCCGCCTTTGGCGGTTCCATCAAGCTTTGTCAGTGCTATGCCCGTAATATTTGAGGTCTCGTTGAATTGTTTAGCTTGAGAAATAGCATTCTGACCGGTGGTGGCATCGAGTATCAGAAGGACCTCGTGCGGGGCGCCTGGCAACTCCCTACCAACAATCCTTTGAATCTTCTTCAACTCCTCCATAAGGTTCACTTTTGTGTGTAACCTGCCCGCAGTGTCAATTATCAGGACATCAATGCCCCTTGCCTTTGCCGCTTTTATGGAATCAAAAACCACAGCCGAAGGATCAGAACCGCTCTGATGTTTAATGACTTTACACCCTGCCCTTTCTCCCCAGATCTCCAATTGTTCGATAGCAGCAGCCCGAAATGTATCGGCCGCAGCCAAGAGAACGCTCTTACCTTCCGCTTTGAACCCATTGGCCATCTTTGCTATGGTAGTAGTCTTCCCCACACCGTTGACCCCAACCACCAGTATGACAAAAGGACGGGAATCCATTATCTCAAGGGGGCTTTCCTGGCCTTTCAATATCTCAAGGATCTTCTCCTGGAGGCATACTTTCAATAAGTCTGGATCGTCAAGCTCCTTTCTTTTGACTTTTTCTCTCACGTCTTCAATAAGCTTGATCGCCGTCTCAACCCCTATATCAGAGGTGATTAGTATCTCTTCAAGTTCTTCCAAAAGGTCATCATCTATCTTCTTTTTACCGAGAACGAGCCTGTCTACCTTGCCTACAAAGCCTTCTCTAGTCTTTGATAACCCCTTCCTTAACCTATTGAGAAACCCCTCTTTCTTTTCCTTCTTCTCCCTTTTGTGGTTTTCTCTCTTGCTTTCGTGTTGTTCCCTTTCCCTTCGCTCTTGTTGTTTCCACTCACTTTCCTGATCTTCTAAATCCTGGAGTTCTCTTTCCTCTTCCGGTTTTCCTTCCCCTTCCCTTTCTTCTTTAGACTTTTTGTTCTTATCCTTTTTAAACCACAACAATACGCAAAACCCTCCTTGAATCGAAATTTAACCGAATAGCTTCTTACCCAGCTTTCTTTGATCCTGATCCCAGCGCTTTATCAGATAGTCTTTTTCTTCCTCAAATACCCTAAGGATATTCTCAAAGTACTCTTCACACTCTTTTGCATCCTTTTGATTTGTCTTGTTCACAAACGACAAAACCCGTGAATGGTAAAAGGGCATCATAGACTCAATGATCTGCTCCTGCGGAATCTGATTATTTCGATAAGCGACCGCAAAATCACACAGGAGCCTGGCCCAAAGATTAGTAGGGTAATAGAATTTCTCTCTTGAAATATCCCTGAGCTTTTTTACCTCCTTCAACTCTGAATGGGAGATGATTTTTTCCCACACCTCTCCATATCTATCAAAACCGGAGATGAAACTATCATAAAGGGCGTCCAGATCGACATTCACAACTGGGGGCTTCTCCTCTATGCCAAGACCAAACCCGAAGATACTGCTCGGCAAACTCTCTGATGAGTCTTTCCAGAGATACTCAAAATCGATCATTAGATCAAAAATCGTCATGATTACCTGCTTAAACATGGGACCCAAATCCTTGCTCGGATCCTTGGTTCTGTGTGTTTTTGAGGAGCCCAAAAAGGCCTGGCAAACCTTAAAGCGCCGAGCAATAGCTATGGTAGTCATCCAGATATCGATACCATAATTTGCGATCCTTTCGTTCCAAAGATTTTCAGATAAAAAGCACCTCGCCATCCTTCCGCAAAACCCGAAATCTCCTCCTATAGGCTGTCTCACCCTCAGCCCGAAAAGGGTTCTTGTCATCGGATATGCTATATGATTGGTAATAGATCCATCATATTTATGGCGCAGATAAATAGGGCTAACATAATTAAACCGTGCAAAAAGCGGCTCACCTAAATACTGAATCCACTCCGGGGTAATGCTCTTTAAGTCGGCATCCACGACGACCACCGCCTTAGCTTCCAGTTCAACTGCGGCTTCGAAGAGATTCTTGAGGTTGTTTCCCTTTCCCTTTATCCCGGGCGGGGTAGATATGTATATTTTTGGAACCTTTGTTGGGGTATTAAGGAATGCATCCTTTGTCCCATCCGGTGAATTGTTGTCCACGTTAATAATTACCGACTTCTTGCCTCGAAAATACTTTAGCAGGCCCTGACTAGCCACATCAGTCGGATAGGCTATAGCATCGGCTTCATTGTAAGATGGAATACCTACAATCATTTCTGCACTTTCTAAACAGTCGGGGTTTTCAACGATTACGCCCATCCTTATCTCCTCTCAAATATCATCAGCTATAAATTATTCGGCATCCTTCATCAAAGCTATAACTTCTCAATAACCATGGGGAACTCAGCGCAGTGTCGCACTTTTGTGAACAACATTGTGAATTGAAGGGGGAAGTATTCAGGATGCTCGGTGTTAAAAAATTCAAAGTGTTTGAGGCGTTAGCCTGAGTTCTTTGAATTTTAGCAGAACACTTTGAATACTCCCTAAATTCACATCAGGAGTGAATGAAAGTACACCACTTCGGCATATACGCAGCTTTTTTGAGAAATTACCGAAATTTTGCCTGACTTATTTAAATTCCTTTCCGAAATGCATTTATCGTTCTGAGTATATGTTTAGCAGATTTTACCCCATAGTTAGAAAGTCTGCCGGCAATCTTTCTTATAGATGGATCCTGCATCATCTCTTCAAAAAATAGATCATACGCCCTATTTTGAGTGGTTACGTCCTTAATAGAATCGATCTCTTTCATTCGACTATTCCAGTAACTCCTTTTCCTGCTAATATGATACACGTCATACCGGGTCAGACCCGAATCTAAATCAAAAAGATTGACAAGAACACTGGCTTTATTGCTTCTTGTTTTCCCTGTAAGCTGGGACATGGATAATGTATCCACGAAGAAATAGTAGTATATGAAACTAATAACAGATGCTGCAATCAAGAATATAACAATTCTATTTTGCTTCATTCCTATTCTTGATCCTTTGGTTTAGCCAAGAAATTAGAATGCAATCTGTAATTCTAGGATGGTTCCTCAAGCTATAGTTGGAGACCATTGAGTTTCAGGAATTGCCGAGCTGTTGGATGCTCCTCTCTCAACCTATTTCTTCGTCTTCCGGGTAGGATCGGACGAGCAAGACAGGATGGCCGGAGCCACGCAACACTTTGTCCGCAACACTGCCGTAGACCCACCGCTTTAAACCTGAACGTCCGTGGGTTGCCATTACGATGAGGTCAACCGCATGTTTGCGTGCGTAATGTATGATGGTTTCCCCGGAACGCCCCATCTCAATTACTATGTGAACCTTGAAGGGTTCGGGTTCGTTTTTTACTCGGTCGCGAACAGACTCAAGGTATTCACGAGCAAACTTCTCATTGATCTTCCATTGTTCATCCACATAAATAGCATGGTGCTCGTCGAGCTTAATAACATCTGATATAGGCCTCAATACCCTCAGCAGGGTTACTTCCGCCTGACTGAGTCTCGCCAAAGCGAATGCATCGGTGAGTGCGGCCTCGGCCGGGTCAGATCCGTCTAAAGGCACCAGGATATGTTTGTAATGTCTTTCCATTGAGATTCTCCATTCAGAAAATTCGACCTGTGCAGTTGGTAGGAATATGACTTGAATGATCTTTGACGAACCTTCATGATTCATTTTGAGAAAGATTCTTAGTGAGTGAAGCTGAAAATTGCAGATTGTTTGAGGGAGCTTGCGACTGAGTTATCTGCAATTTAGCGCAACGAATTTAGAATCTTCAAAATGAATCAAGCCGTGAGGAGAAGATCATTCAAGTCATAAGCGCTATTGTTGGGTAACTGCACAGCTTGAAAGATTTTGAAACTCAATTGTGAGCCACAAATTGTAGGGGGGCCTATTCGGTTACTTGTTATATGTAAAGCCTTGTCGCAAATCCCTATTTACCGATGAGCCACTAATACACGCAGAACGAATACCTTATGACAAATTGTATAGATTTCCATATATCAAATTTCACTGCGTTATCGGTCGGAATCCTCGACGACGTACTCCAATGTACGACTTACTCGGATTTCTCCCTCTGGCCTTGTGAAATTTAATATCTGAAAATCTATAGTTCATAGTTCATGAGAAGTAAACGAATAGGCCCACCGACAATGGCTTAAAGGCATAATTCAAATGAGTTTCAAAATTT
>Ga0209345_10005966_pt1 | contig 11140 bp, 10 predicted proteins | sample Cruoilmetagenom7_FD_187294 | JGI IMG/M metagenome (GOLD analysis project Ga0209345, IMG submission 187294) | Oil polluted marine microbial communities from Coal Oil Point, Santa Barbara, California, USA - Sample 7 (SPAdes) (version 2) | ecosystem: Environmental > Aquatic > Marine > Oil seeps ...
ATATCCAAATGGCCAGAAGCGAAGCCAATTAATGACACTTTGATCTCAGAATTTGAGTTTACTCAAGAAGTCGTTTCAGGTATTAGAAACATTAGAAAAGAAAAGAACATAGCATTTAAAGATGCTATCGGTTTTTCAGTCATAAATAATGAAAACACATCAAACAGATTTGATGAGGTAATCGCAAAACTAGGAAATTTAAAAAGTATCGAATATAGCTCAGAAGCTGTTGAAGGTGCTTTAACGTTTAGAGTAAAATCCAACGAATATTTTATTCCTATAGCTGGAGCCATCAACATTGAAGAAGAAATTAAAAAACTATCAGAGGAGTTAAATTATACAGAAGGTTTCTTAAAATCAGTTCAAAAGAAATTAGCTAACGAACGTTTTGTAGCTGGAGCTCCAGAACAAGTTATTGCTAACGAACGAAACAAAGAAGCAGATGCATTGGCTAAGATTGAAACTTTGAAAGCTAGTTTGGCGAGTTTGCAGTAAAAATATTTAAACCTTTCTAATATATTAGAAAGGTTCTTATTAATGCTGATTTAGGAGTATTATTGTTTTCCGTTAGAAGGTATTGTAAATTGTTTTCGCCATGAGCCATCAATAGCACATTGTTTACATCCTTCTGAACCTGGTATACATCTACCGCCACATTTATGAATAGCCATTGTGCCACCATTAATACTTTTTTGTTCTTGTTTTGTTAGGACTTTGCCTAAATTTTCTAAATTTTTCATAATAAAATATTTATAAATTAAATTTGCCTTGATCCCTTATAGACACTCAAGGTTTGTATCTATTCCTCGCGAGAGAATACGGTTATTTAAATATGTCTTTTACTTGATAGAAAAATCGTTCTATTAAACGTAGGTCTTCTGTAATAATTTCTGCTTTCCCTATCATTTCTTGTTTAAAAGCAATCTCTTTATTATAAGATGTTATTAGTTTTTTTGGAAGCTCAACTTCTAAAAGATAAAACCCATCTGAATCTGGAATGATAGATATATGATTTATTCTTCCATTTAAGAAACCAAATTCTGCTTCTGGGTAATTTTGGATGCTAATATTAACATGCTGTCCTATTTTCAATTTTCCAGAATTCTGGATAGGTGTTTTTAGTTTCGCAATATAATCTAGATTTTCAGTAGGAATAATTGTGAACATTAAGTCGCCAATTTTTACGTTTTGATGTATGTTATTAAAATTTAAAAATGAAACTTTTCCTGTTGTGGTAGATTTTAATAAATAATTCTTTTCCCAATCTATAATGGCATTCTTAAGTTGATTAAAAGATTGTAAGACACTTTTTAGTAGTTTAATTTCTTCTCTTGTTTTATTTATTTGATTGCCTTTGGAACTTTTATTTGCATTGCTAATAGATTCTCTTATTTGTGAAATAGATGACTCAAAATTTTTAAAATTTCGTTGTGTTTGTGCATACTCAAGTTGTTTGTTTTCGTAATCTAATTGAGATATAACACCTTTATCTAATAGAATTTTATTCCTTTCCAAGTTTTTTTTGGAGAGTTCTAATTCTGTTTTTAATATAGCTAATTGAGAATTCGAGTTCTCTAAGCGTCTGTATGCTTCAGAGAGGCTGTTTTTATTAGCTAAGGCTTCGTTTGAATAGGGTTGTAATTGTTTGTTTAAAATGTATTGGGTATAATTATTTTCAAATAAAGCAAAGCTATTATCTATATCTCCTAAAAATAGAATTGGTATATCATCGATTGGAAAATAGAAGGATTTAGAATTTGGTTTTATGGAGTCAACAATGCTTTTTATTGTTTGAACGTCATTAAAGTTTGCCGTATTTTCAATAATCGCTATAACCGAATTTGGCTTAACAATTTCTCCATTCTCAACTAGAACACTATCAATTTTCCCATTAACTTTAGCATACTCCTTTTGTGGAGGCTCTTTTGTAGTTATCAGGGCTTCAGATACAATAACATCTGGATACTTAATTAAAAAAGATAATCCAAAAAACATAAGTATTAGCGCTAAAAACAATACATTCCCCCAGCGTATCATCCAATGTGGTACATAAGATAAAATATCCTGTACTTGTTCACTTCTCAATTCTATATCTTCTAATTTTTCGGACATTATTTACCTAATTCTAATTGGTTTTTAACAAGATTGTAATAGTTTCCTTTTTTTACTACTAATTCTTTATGGTTTCCTATTTCAACAATTTTCCCATTATCTAAAACCACTATCTGGTGTGCATTTTTTACTGTACTTAATCTGTGAGCAATAACAACTACCGTTTTATCTTCAAAAAATGTATCTAGATTTTCCATAATTATTTTTTCGTTATTGGCATCTAAAGCAGAAGTTGCTTCATCAAAAAATAAATAATCAGGATTTTTATAAACGGCTCTTGCAATAAATAAACGTTGCTTTTGTCCTGTACTTAAGCCTGTACCTTCTGTACCTATTTTGGTATTATAAGCTAGAGGTAGAGATTCGATGTATTCTCTAATATTCGCAACTTCAATAGCATGTGCTAATCTTTTTTTATCTACAGTATCTTCACCAATGGCAATATTATTCGCGATGGTATCATTAAAAATGTAACCTTCTTGCATAACCACTCCATAATGGTCTCTCCAAGACTTTTGAGACATGTTTTGTATAGAAAATTGATTTAATAGAATGTCTCCTTCATTTGGGATGTAATAACCTAATAGTAGCTTCATTAAGGTGGTCTTACCACTTCCACTTGTGCCAACAATAGCCGTGGTTTTGTTAGTAGGAATATTTAGGTTTAAATGTTTTAAAACCTCAATATCTGATCCTGTATATTTAAATGAGACATCTTTAATGGAAATGGTACCACTTTTTGGAATGTCTTTAATTTTATTTTGAGGGTCTATTTCTTCATTATCCAAGTTATGGATTTCACTTAAACGGTCAAAAGATATTTTAGCATCTTGTAATTCTCTTACAAAATTAATAAGTTGTTGCACAGGAGAGTTTAATTGTCCAACAATGTAGGAGATAGCTAGCATCATCCCTAATGTGATTTCACCGTCTATAACTAGTTTTGCAGAAAGAATTGTAATAAAAATATTTTTAAGCTCATTTATAAAGGAAGAGCCAACACTTTGTGTTTGCTCTAAAGCTAAATTTTTAATAGATACGTTAAACAATCTGGCTTGTGTATGCTCCCAAGCCCACCGTTTTTGTTTTTCGCCATTATGAAGTTTAATGTCTTGCATACCGTTAATAAGTTCTATAACAGAGCTTTGTTCTTGACTCATTGCTGAGAAACGCTTGTAATCTAAAGTGGCCCGTTTTTTAAGAAATATTTTTATCCATAGAAAGTATAGAATACTACCAATTAGGAAAACACCAAATATTTGTAAACTATAGTAAGCCAAAACAAAGCTAAAGACTATGAAGTTTACCATAGAAAACAAGACGTTTAGCGATGAGGTGGTAAGTATTTGCTCAATACGCTTATGGTCGTTAATACGTTGTAGTAAATCTCCAGTCATTTTAACATCGAAATAGGAGATCGGAAGCAACATGAGTTTTATAAAAAAATCTGAAATTAATGAAATGTTTATTCTGGTGCTAACGTGTAATAAAATCCAACTTCTTATTATTTCTATAGCAGTCCTACCAATAAATAGAGCGATTTGCGCAAATAAAATGAGGTAAATAAAATTAAGGTCGCTGTTTTTTATACCAACATCTACAACACTTTGTGTTAAAAAAGGAACAACTAATTGCAGTAAACTAGCGGCTAGTAAACCAAAACATAACTGGATAATGAAACTTTTGTATTTTAATAAGTATTTGGAGAGATAGGTGAAATTGAATTTTTGCTCTTCGTCTTCTTCAAATTCATTATTATAAAATTTTGGAGTAGGATCTAATAGTAAAGCAATACCTTCTTGTGTTTTTTCGGTTGTATTATTACCAATCCAGAATTTGAGAAACTCTTCTTTGCTGTAGCTAATTAATCCAAATCCAGGATCTGAAATATAATAGTTGTCGTACTTAATTCTATATAGTACCACGTAATGATCCTTGTTCCAATGTAAAATACAGGGAAATGGTGCTTTTTGTAATTCTATTAATGAGAGTTTAACACCTAAAGATCTAAATCCAATCGTTTCACTAGCATCACTTAAATTAAGCAAACTACTCCCTTCTCTAGTAGTCTCACTAATTTGTCTAATTTGTGGAATAGACAAATTTTTACCATAATGCTTAGATATTATTTTTAAACATGTTGGACCACAGTCTTTGGCTTCTGCTTGTTGGTAAGTAGGGAATTTTTTCAATTCAAATTTATATTTTTTAAAAAATTAAAAAAGGGAATGAACTTTTTAACTCATTCCCTTTAAATTATTAGCAAGCATCAACTATACATACGCTACCACCTTGTCTATGTTGACAAATCCCTTGGCAATAATTTCCTGTATGTGGATTCACTGCATTTGGACAATCCGAATGACCATCACATTCACCTATACCACCTCCTGGTGTCCATGGATTTCTAGGGCCTTCACCAGGGAGTGTTACCACACCATTAAATGCCCCTCCATTAATTGTCTTTAATTCAGCTTTAGATAAAGTCTGACCTAAGTTTTGTAAATTTTTCATAATAAAAATATTTAATACATTAAATTTGCCGTGAACATTTAGAGACACTCACAGTTTGTGTCTATTCTTCGCGAGAGAATATTGTTCAAAATGCAAAGCCCTTTATAAAGGGCTTTGCTATTTTATATGGTATTTTGTAATTTGGTTATAGTTGTTTTTTCGTAATAGTATTCATTTAAATCTTCTATAAAAAATGCTAAATTACCTCTGTCGTACGCTTTTGGATATACTTTACCGTTAATTAAGAGTTCTGGTGTAAAATTGATGTTGTTGTCTAAACACCAATGGGATTCTGTTTCAAGAATGGTTTTGTAATTATGGGTATTGCTGCATTTCTTCCATTTATTTAACCAAGATTTTGCATCTACATTATTATAGATGTCGTGCATAGCTTCTAGACATTTAAGCTCACCTTCTGTATGGAATAATTCTATTAATCTGGTAGAGACTAATACGCCATCACTTTCTAAATTACTTGTGTTTATATTAAACCTTACAGTAACACTAAGGTCATTATGATGGTGTTTTAATATGGATTCTACCAAACTATGTACGCCTTTACAATGGCCACAAAATGGATTAGTAACAACAATGATATTTAAGGGTGCATTTTTATTGCCAAAAATGATCTCATTGCTAATTGGGATAGTTGTATTTATTGTTTCAGATTTTTCTAGAAGCGTATTAAATAAATCGAAATTTCTTTTAAATTTTGTAGCCTCTATTTTCGAGGTTTTAAACTCTTGCTCTTTTTTTAATTTTGCAGCGATTAATAACCAAAGACTTGCAGTACTTAAGAAACTAAGAGCAATTATAAGGATGCTTAAAACACTGACATTTAATTTGAAGGATTCTACAAAGAATATTAATGAGGCTTGAAAAGTAAGTATTGTTACTATAATCAAACATAGCGTGCACCAGTTTTTTACTATAACTGCTTGATAATATATGGAGTATGATATTATTGGAACTGATAATAAGCTAATTTGAAAAAGCAGGACAAAATCAAGATTCGCCATGCTAAAAAAAGCAGATAAAAGGGTAAGGGCAATAAAATAAATAAAGCTAATATCGCTTAGTTTAATATTTTTGAATAGTGTGGCTCCTTTGGAGTTTAAAACGGCATTGCAATTAGTTGTTTTACTTTCTTGAGAGCAGATGGTATTTACAATTTTAGAATCAATTCCTAGATCGTGTTGAATAATTAAATAGCTAACACCAATACCAATTGTGGATAATATAAAATAAAAGGTTTCAAACAGACTTGGTCTATTTAGAAAAAACAGAGCAATAAATATGGCGATTGAAATTATAGAGAAGGTATTTCTGTAATTTATTGTAGAAGATATTATTGAAGTATTAGTTTCATCCTTTTCAACAGCAACTACAATTCCAGTAAATTGTTCTAGAAAAATTTTTGATGAAATTAACGAGTTCTCTTTAGGATTAAAAACCAATTTATAATTTAAGCCTTTTTTGATAACTAAAACTATATGCTCACCTTCAGTGTTTCTTATTTGAGCTAAAAAACAGATAGGCAATTGAGCTAAAGTGTCATCATTAACTGGAACTTTTATAGCCACATTTTCTATGTTGAAGTGAGATAAAACACCAGTGACAGCATGAAGACTCGGGTAGGAAGGGTGGCTTTTTATTTGAAAAGCCAGTTCATCATGATCTACATTTATTTTATGTTTTTGAAGTAGAGATTGTAATAAAAAATATAATGTGTCTTTCAAGGTAGCAGTTTATAGGTTAACCTATTGTTCCAATACCTTTTAATATGTTACCCTATAATTTTCTTTTTTTTCGATAAAAAGAATAAAATAATTGAAATAAAGCTTAAAATAAGAATATAACCCCAATTATGGTTTGATAAATTTATTGAAGAGTCATCTCCAATAAGTATTAGAGGAGACCAATAAAATGGTGATAATTCACTTAAGCTATGTGAATTTAGATAGTCAAGTTTTGCATACCTTAATGCTTTACTTTTTGGCTCACCTTTTTTAATATATTTGTAGAAATTAATTATAATCTCTTCAGTAGATTTATCGTTTACATTCCATAAGGATGAAATGACACTATTTGCTCCAGAGTAAAAGAATCCTCGGGCTAAACTAAATACGCCTTCTCCAGAATTTATTTTACCTAACGAGCTTTTGCAAGTACTTAGTACTACTAAACTAGCTTGAGTTTTAGTCGTGTATAATTCATTTAAATAAAGTTTCTCATCATTAAAAGCAATCCAAGGAGAAATGGAATCATTAGCATCTGCATGCGTTGACAAATGTATAATTTGGTAATGTTTTATTTGTGATAAAAAAATATTTTTTTTTGCCTTAGATTTGATAAAGATTTCTCCACCAATTAAATTTTTAATTGTTTCAACCTCAGTGATGCTTCTAGGTAAGTTGTTTAAGTTTTTGTTAGTAAAAGTGGATGGAGCAAAGCCTATTAAATTGCTCTCTGGATTTCTATTAAGCTTCCTGTTCTCTTTTAAAAAGGACATTGAATACAAGTAGCTAATCTCATGACTTTTTATTAAGTAATCATTATTATTGGTAATTAGGCTTTCAAAAGGGATGTATTGTAAATCACTATCCGGAATAACTATTAGTTTAGTATGATTTTTTACTAATTTTTTTACGGTATCATTTGGGAATAATCTATTAAAAAGTTCATTCGACTCATTTTTATAAAATTCTATATCTGATGCATTATTAAAAGGTTTTGAAATAATTTTCCTGTAAGTCTCAATACTTTTATTAAAATTTTCCAAACCATCAATCTTAAAAACCAGTGAGTTTTGTTTTGTTATTGCAACACCAAATAAAGCATCATACTGATTTTCGGTTTTATCCCAGATATATGAAATAATAAGTGTGTTATTATCTGTTAATTCTTCTTGTGCATTCTTAAGTGAGGATAATGTTTTATTTATCTCTGAAAATAGGTCTTTCTCAAATGTAGAGTTTAGAGAATCTTTAAATTTGTCATAGACTCTTTGTTTATTGAATAAGAGATTTTTAATGCTATCTTTTGGTGATGACTTTAAAAGGTGTTTTAAATTGTATATTTCTTTTTTTAACTCTAACTCTTTATTTCTTATTCCTAACGGAATTTTATAACTAGATTTTGATTTAAATACATTATTGAGTAAAAGCATCGCTTTATTTTTTTCGGTAAAATAAAAAGCTTTTTCAGGATTGTTAAGTATATAACTTATATGAACGCCTAGAAGGTAAATGGAAGACGCTTTTTTTTTCCAAAAAAGCTGTGATCTTTCATCTTTAAGTTCCATAAAAATAGCATCTAGTGTGAAATCAATTAATTCTATAGATTTAAATGCTTGAGTTAAATAATGTTTGTTTTTGGTTTTTGTATAAATTTTGATTTGTGAATAATACTTTTCATATAATATCCCTACAATTTTATCTTTATTAATAGAAGTTTGTATGGATTTGAAAGTAGGATGAATTTCTGATGAATTTAAAATTAAATCATCAATACAATTCAAAGCTTTATTATAATAATCTAAAGCAGTTTCAGGTTTGTTAAATAGGTAGTCTATGATACCTAAATTTAGGTAATTATAATAACAAAACTCCCTGCCGTATTTTAGAGATTCATTAAAATACTTTTTTGCTATTTTTAAATCTTCTGTATTTGTTTCAATACCATTAAAATAGAGATTACCAATATTGCAAAGGGATAATTCTATTTCTTTTTTGTTATTTATTTTTTTAGCAATCTGAAAAGCTTTTATTTGGCTTTCGAGAGCTAAAGGCTTATTTTTTAATCTATAATAGTAACTGCCTAAATTATTGTAAATAGAATGTAGTTCTAAATCGGATATGGTTACTTTAGTTGATAATTCAATAGCGTTTTTAAGATATTGAATACTAATTTCGTAATTTTCTTTATTAAGTAATTTATAGTGAATTTTAGAAATCTCGGTATAATTTTCGAATAATTTTTCTAGGTTATTATTTTTTGAATTAATTGAAATAAGTTTCTCATAGTAATCAATCGATTTGTAAAAGTCTCCAAGTTTATCATAAGATTCAGCCATTATATTGTAAGCCTCAATAGATTCATTGAGGCTTATGCAAATATTAATGGCTTCATCAAATTCCTTTTCTTTAAAATATGTTTTAGCAAGATTGATTTTTAAAGAATCAGAAGTGTTTTGAAACTCTGACAGAGTAAATTGAGATATTCCTTTTAAAGGATAAATTAGAAATAATAAGAATATAAAATAACTTCTCAAATAGTAATTGTTAATTCTGTTTCTTTATTGCAGAAACTAAACCATAATAAGGATATAAAGGATCATTAAATCTAGTGATAGGAGTGCCATTTAAACAACAATCTCTAAAAACCCAATAGTCTTGATTATTAACGTTAGAAGTAGTTAATAAAATATTAAATTCACTCTTAATAATATTCTTGTCAGTGTTTGTAAGTGATACGTCATAAATAATATTATAAACAGATGGTTTGACTGATTCCTCAATATTGGAGCCATTATTGGCAATAAAAGAATCAACTGTTGTTAAGTCGTCATCAAAGAAAATCCACACAAAAGTATGAGCTTCAGCTGTTGAGTGAAAAGAACTTATGTATGTAGTTGCGCTTCTAAAATTTTGATTAACCATATTCTCAATAGCTGTACTTGTAGTGTTATAAAAGGATACCCTATAATATACTAAATCACCCATGCCAGCTTGTCCACCTATGTTTCCAACCCTTTCTGTTGAATTAGTATCGTAATAAGTATCAACATCTATATTTCTTGATGTTGATTGTTCGCTATAATTCTCGAGAACATCTCCATTACCTTCCTCAACTGTACAGCCTATGAATAGTAATATGCTAAATGTCAAAACTAACTTTAATATTTTTGAAGTCATAATGTTTATTGTTTTTACTTCTAGTTCTTAAATATATATATTTGTTACCCATAAAATAGTTTTTATTTTAAATTTTAGATGAAAAACACCAATTACTTTATTAGTGGATTAATTAATAAAAACGAAAAAATCGTATTAGAGATATACCATGCTGTTTTTCCGAATGTAAAACATTTTGTATTGGATAATAAAGGTCAACAAGCTGATGCAGAAGATGTTTTTCAGAAAGCACTCATGCAGATTATAACACGAACTGAATTAAAACCTTTTGAAATCAAATCTTCTTTTGAAGCTTTTCTTTTTGTGGCTTGTAAAAATTTATGGAGAAGAGAATTAAATAAACAAAAAAATACGGTAACAAATCTGGCTATTAAGGAACAGGTAAATGAAGAATGTGATTTAGCAAGTAGTATCTTGGAGCAAGAACGCTGGGAGTTCTTTCAAGAAAAACTAGAAGAAATTTCTGAGAATTGTAGAGAAATATTAAAGCGATTTTTTAATAAAATGGCATATAAAGATATTGCAATAGATTTAGGTTATACTAATGATAACGTAGTAAGACAGCGTGTATTTAAATGTAAAACTATGTTAACTGAAATGATTAAATCTGATATTCGTTTTAAACAACTTAAAGAGATATGAGTTTGACTGAAAACATATTAAATCAAGCCGATGATTATTTGGATGGAAAATTAGCCTTTGAAGAGAGTAAAGCTTTTGAATTAATGTTGACTAATAATCAAGAGCTATTGGATTATATTAATATAAACAAGGAAATGCGTGTGCAATATAATAACCAAGACTGGTTGTTTGTTGAAGACGACACGGATATTGAAGTTTTGGAAAAATATTTAAAAAGTGATGATGCTAAAAAGTATAAAGCTTCAATACTTAAGGTGAATGCTGATTATATTAATAAATCAAATTCAAAAAAAACATCATTAATTACTTATTTCTCAATTGCTGCATCTATTGTTATTTTATTAGGGTATTTTATATTTAATAGTGAACAAACTAATATTGAAATATATTCTTTATATAATGATTGGAGTAACTTACCATCATTAACTACTAGAAGTGATTCAGATAATGATTTACTGGTAAAAGGGGAAGAAGCTTTTTTAAATAAAGACTTTAATTCTTCTAAAGAATTTTTTGAAATGTACTTAAATACTGGCAAATCAATAAATTCAAACGTTTTATTGTATCTAGGAATTTCTAATCTTGAAATAAAGAATTATGAAAAAGCACTTACTAATTTCGATGATTTAATTGAAAGCAAATCAATTGATTTTTCAAAAGGTTATTGGTTTAAAGCATTAACCTATTTAAAGATGGATGATAAAGTTTCGTCTATTAGAGAACTAAGTATAATTGTTAAAGATTCATCTAATTATAATTATAATCAGGCTAAAAAACTACTATTGGAGCTTGAATAGTTTTATGAAAAATAGAACCATATTTTTAATAATAGCTATACTACTCTTATGTGGTGTTTACTTTTATGAATTTTATTTAGAAGAAAAAGAACAACAAGAAATTGTAGACACTGGTAAAACAGTAAAACTAGATACTAACGAATTCTTTTTACCTACAAG
>Ga0209345_10005967_pt1 | contig 11140 bp, 13 predicted proteins | sample Cruoilmetagenom7_FD_187294 | JGI IMG/M metagenome (GOLD analysis project Ga0209345, IMG submission 187294) | Oil polluted marine microbial communities from Coal Oil Point, Santa Barbara, California, USA - Sample 7 (SPAdes) (version 2) | ecosystem: Environmental > Aquatic > Marine > Oil seeps ...
GAAGAAGCTGATATGCCAGCGGAACTCGCACGTAAAGCCCTTCCGGTTGGCACGGTTAGCTATGTTATGGAAACAGAAAATGGCATCAAACCAGATACGATGTTCTGCTACGACCTTGAAGTTCCAGCCGACTTCACTCCTGTAAACACAGATGGTGAAACTGAAAAATTCTTCCTTTGGCCTGTTGAGAAAGTCGCTCAAGTGATCAAAGGCGGCGGAGATTTTAAGTTCAACTGCAATCTTGTCATCATCGACTTTCTAATCCGTCACGGTGTGCTGAACCCTGATGATACAGATGATTATGCTGAATTGGTTAAAGGTTTGCGTCGTTAGGTTAAAATCCAAATGAAAAGCTTTGAGGTTTTTTCTAAACCAGTTATAACCTCTCTCACATAGCCCACGGGTGTTCCTGCTTTTTAAAGGGTGGGGGATAATCGGGAAGACGGTGTGATTCCGTCACGTGCCCAACGCTGTAAAAGGGGACGAAAGCGAGCTTTTAGCCACTGGATTTATCTGGGAAGGCGCTCTCTTTCGAATGATCCTTAAGTCAGAAGACCGGCCCATTGGGAAAACGCAAACCTTTGTATGGACGACAAAGGAGTGCCTTCATCCATTAAAGGGGAATACCAATGGATACACCTGTTCTACGCCACCAATCTGATATGAAATTCTGTGATGAGCACCGCGAAGGTGTTTATAAAGCCATCTTCGAGCGCCGAGACGTGCGCGGGCAGTTCAAACCGGACCCTGTTCCAGATGAGGTTCTTAGCCGGATCTTGATGGCTGCCCATCACGCCCCCAGTGTTGGCTTTATGCAGCCTTGGGATTTCATGGTGATTAAATCAGACGATGTTAAAAAAAATGTTCATGACCTTTTTCAAAAAGCTCACAATGAAGCGGCTGAAATGTTTGATGAGGAACGCCGCGAAACCTATCGCAATCTAAAACTCGAAGGAATTTTGGAAAGCCCTATTAATCTGTGCATTACGTGTGATCGTGATCGTTCGGGCCCTGTTGTTGTAGGGCGCACGCATATGAAGACGATGGACTTATATTCCAGCGTCTGTGCAGTTCAAAACTTATGGCTTGCTGCACGTGCTGAAGGGCTGGGTGTAGGTTGGGTGAGCATCATGGATGCACCTGAGTTAAAAGAAGCATTAGGTATTCCAAAACGCATCACGGTAATTGGGTATCTTTGTATGGGATATGTGTCGCATTTCTATGAAAAGCCAGAACTCGAAATGGCGGGTTGGCGAAAACGTCTGCCGATTGAAGAATTAATGCACTTTGATCAATGGGGTCAATCAGAAGAAAATGCGCTGATTGATCAGTTGAAATCAGATCAAGGAGCGGCTCAAGACGGAACCTTCTTGAATGATGTACTTTAAATCTTGATGCGTTGAAGAACGTCTTCAACGCTTATACCTTCTTCTCGAAGGCTGCGTAAGGTAAGCGATTTGTCGCGTTTGGCAAATCGTTTGCCATCTTCGTCACATAATAAGCTGTGATGCTGATAATCTGGAACATCAAGCCTCAATAAGGATTGGAGCAGACGGTGGATATGGCTGGCATGAAAAAGGTCTTCACCCCGACTTACAAGGCTGATGCCCTGCAGGTGATCATCAAGGGTGACCGACAGATGGTAACTTGTTGGTGTGTCCTTGCGCGCCAGCACCACATCGCCAAATATTTCAGGCGTGGCCTGTTGGGGGCCCTTAAGGCGATCATGCCATGTTAAGGGGCCAACTTGTCGGCTCGCTTTTTCCATATCAAGGCGAAGGGCGAAAGATTTCCCTTTAGCTTTTAAGTCTTCTTGCTCGCTTAAACTGAGATGGCGACAAGTTCCGGGGTAAAGTACCCCATCTGGACCATGCGGTGCGTGGCTTGCTTGGTTAATCTCAGCTTGAATATCTTTGCGTGTGCAGAAACAGGGATATAGCAGGTCTTGATTTTCAAGTTTGTTTAGGGCTTGGTGGTAATCATCCATATGTTGAGATTGTATGCGCACGGGACTTTCCCATGAAAGGCCAATCCATGCCAAATCTTCATAGATGGCATCAACGAATTCAGCTCGACAGCGCCCCTGATCAATATCTTCAATGCGCAAGATGAAACGTTGGCCCAAATCAGCACATAGCAGTGCACTATAGGCATGACCTAAGTGCAAATAACCTGTGGGGCTGGGGGCAAAGCGGGTCGTTTCGATCTTCATGGGCTGAGTTGTATCATAAAAGCGTGTGGGACTAAACTGGGCTTTAAAGGTGAAATAGGATATGGTTATAGGTGAAGGAGCTTTCAAATGCACGCTTCGAACATTCATTATCCGGCACTTGTGCTTAATGCGGATTTTCGCCCGTTGAGCTACTTTCCCTTGTCGCTATGGTCTTGGCAAGATGCGATCCGCAATGTGTTTTTGGGTCGGGTGAATGTGGTATCGGAATATGAGGCATCAGTCCATTCCCCCCGTTTTGAGATGCGAATTCCCAGTGTCATATCGTTAAAAGAATATGCCAAGCCTTCACCAAGGGTGGCCTTCACACGTTTTAATGTTTTTCTGAGAGATGAATTTTCGTGTCAATACTGTGATGTGACTTTACCAGCCCATGATCTGACATTTGACCATGTGTTGCCTAAGATGAAGGGCGGGCGGACCCATTGGGAAAATATCGTCACGGCGTGTCGTCCTTGTAATATAAAGAAGGGGCCTAAAACGATTGCGCGCGCTGGCATGAGCCTTAGAAGGCAACCGCAGCGCCCAACATCGTACGAGCTTCAAGAAAACGGACGTTTGTTCCCGCCAAATCACCTACATGAAAGTTGGCGTGACTTTCTATATTGGGATAGCGAACTGGAAGACTGACCTTCTGGTTTATTGAATTTTATTGCTAATAGCCTCTTTCAATTTTGGAAGGGGCTTTTTTTATGAGGAGAATTAAGAATGTGGGTTCAAGTTATTATGATGGTTATTCAAATGGCTATGGCGGCGGCGGAGGCTGCAAAACAAAAGAAGGCAGCACAAGCGGCGGCTCAACGTCAAGCTGACCAAGTTCAGAAAGAGCAATGGGCTGCCTATGAAAAGGCGGAAAAAGAGCGCAAAGATATACTTAAGAAAGGCGTAGCAAAAAAACGCGCTAAGTTTGGTGCTGCCGGTTTTTCTGCGGCTGATGGGTCTGCTGGTGCCATTGTACAGGGAATGCGCACGGACTCAGCTGAAGCAACCTTTGATGATTTTAGCAATAAAAAAGAAACGGTAGATGCGAGTATGTCTGCCATTCAAGCGAATTTATTGGAGCAATCAGACCAAGCAAATAGAAAATTATATGGACAATTGGGTCAAGCAGCAGGTTCCATGGCTGGCAGTATGATGGGGGGTGGCGGTGACGGAACATCTGCGAGTAGTAGTTCCATTTCAACACCAATAGCAACGATCTGAAACAGCTTTTAAACAGGTGAAAGATTCCCTTTGACAAAGGCGCGGATATCCATATAATCCGCGCCTTACCACTCCCGAGAACGTTGGTTTTACGACCACGCCATTAAGGCCTATCGGGACAATAAAATTGTTAAAAAACAAGGAATTAACCTATGACTAAGCGTATTAGCGCTAAACATAAGATTGACCGTCGTCTCGGCGTGAATCTTTGGGGCCGTGCAAAAAGCCCACTAAATCGTCGTGACTACCGTCCAGGTCAACACGGCCAACGTCGTCGTAAAGTTTCAGATTATGGTCTGCAATTGAACGGCAAACAGAAGCTTAAATGCTACTACCCAAACATCACAGAAAAACAATTCCGTCGTTACTACAAGGAAGCTGTTCGTCGTGTTGGTGATACAGGTGAAAACCTCGTTGGTTTGTTAGAAACACGTCTCGACGCGGTTATCTACCGTATGAAATTCGTACCAACTATGTTTGCTGCGCGTCAGTTCATCAGTCATGGTCACATCCATGTTAATGGCAAACGCGTAACAATCCCTTCTTACCTCGTTAAAGAAGGCGATACAGTTGAAGTTCGCGAAAAATCTCGCGCTATTCCAATGGTTCTTGAAGCCGTTGCTCTTGGTGAGCGCGATGTTCCTGAATACATTGAAGCAGACCACAAGAAAATGGTTGGCAAGTTCATCCGCATTCCTAAACTAGAAGACGTGCCATACCCGGTGGTAATGGAACCAAATCTGGTTATTGAATATTACTCTCGTTAATTCGGGACGAAAATTCTGTTATAAGAAACCCCGCAGAAGCTCAGGCTCCTGTGGGGTTTTCTTTTTTGGAGTTTGGCATACTTTTATGTTTCTAATAGGGGGTAATAAATCGATTCGCTTGTTAGCTGTGTAATCTACATTTCATAACCATAAAAGCGCGTAATTTGGATCTTAAAATTGTTTTTTAAAGGCTAGTTCTCCTCATTTATCTTACCTCTAGAAAGAAAAAATAAACAGAACATTACATTGAGTTATTAATAAGCTTCTTATTTTTCAGTGTATTGGGTGTAAAATCAGAGGTTTTTTAATAAAAAATACATAAACTATAATTGTAATAATTCCAACTTGCGTGTAAGACTGCGGATCTTAGGTATATATACAGTGATTGGAATTATTTCAAATGGCGTTGAGTGGAAAAGAATTGTTTTTTGATTCTGATGTAGTGATTGTGTCAAAAACAGATTTAAAAGGCAGAATTACTTACGCAAATAAGACTTTTGCAGATTTAGCAGGGGTCTCTCCAAAAGAGGCTGTTGGTCAACCACATAATTTTGTTCGCCATCCTGACATGCCACGTTGTATTTTTAAATTACTTTGGGAGGGGCTTTCGTCTGGTGCGGAAGTTTTCGCCTATGTGGTTAATCGTTCCGTTAAAGGGGATCATTATTGGGTGTTCGCACACGTCACGCCGAGCAAGGATAAAGAAGGTAAAATTGTTGGCTATCACAGCAACCGTCGCGTGCCCGATCGAAATATTTTAGAGAAAAAGATCATACCTTTATATAAAAAACTTTTGGATGTTGAAAATTCGACTTCTTCAAAGAAGGATGGATTAGAGGCTTCTTTTGCAAAGCTTTATGGCGCTATTGAAGCTTCCGGAAAAGAATATAATCATTTCATTACATCCATAGGAGAGGCGAATGTTTAGGAAGTCTCAGCAAATTAAGAACGCTATAGCTGAATTGAAAAAAATTCGTTCTGGGGATTTTGAAGTACGTGTTTCAGATATTAGAGGGAACTCGGATCTAGACCAATTGCTATACCTTGTGAATGATATTGTTGATCAAAGTGATGCCTATTTGCGCGAAGCTGCAGCATGTACAGAACATGTGTCCCAAAATAAATATTGGCGCAAAATTGAGATGGACGGAATGTTGGGGGATTATAAAACAGCCAGTGAAAAGGTGAATGAAGCCGTTGAGGTTATGTCAGATAAAGTCACAAGTTTTTCTGGTATTCTAAATTCTTTTGAAGAAAATTCTGTTGTTACGGTAAATATTGTTTCGAATGCAGCAACACAATTAGAAGATTTTGCAACAGGTATGCAACGTATTGCAAATTGTACTTCAGAGAATTCATTGACTGTTGCACAAGCTGCTGAAATCGCATCTGTGAACGTTCAAACAGTTTCAACAGCAACTGAGGAATTAAGCACATCTATTAGTGAGATTAGTGGACAAGTTCAAAAAACATTGGGTTCAGTCTATTCAGTACAGGAACGTTCGAACGTCGTTGCAACGCAAATTCAACACCTTTCTGGCCTGTCAGAAGAAATTGGAAGTGTTGTTAGCCTCATTCGTGCCGTTTCAGAACAAACAAATTTATTGGCGCTTAACGCAACCATTGAAGCAGCGCGTGCAGGCGAAGCTGGTAAGGGGTTCGCTGTCGTGGCGACAGAGGTTAAGAACCTAGCAAACCAAACCGCGCGCGCGACAGACAATATTGAAAGCCAGGTCTTTGCTATTCAATCTGCCACTCAATTGGCGGTGGATGGCATTAGTACAATTACAGAAAATATCAATTTTGTTGCTGAATCCAATACATCTGTATCTGCAGCTGTGGAAGAACAATCTGCGGCTACAAATGAGATTGCCTGTAATGTTGAAAGTGCGTCAAAGGGAACTGCAGACGTGAATTTGAATATTGCAGAAGTCTCAGATGGAGCTAAAGAGACAGAAGAGGCTGCGATTAAAGTGAGAAGTGCCGCACAAGGGTTAACATCACAAGCTGATGTTCTTAGCCAAAATGTAAGTAACTTCATGGTAGAAGCGAGATCTATTTTGTAAAAAAGCCCCCCAGTGAAATTGGGAGGCTTTTAAATCAAGTTTGAAGAAGTTTACTTTTATGCTGCGACTTCAACGCCTTTGTCTTTTAAGACTTGAGCGAGTTCACCGTTGTCAAACATTTCGCGGATGATATCGCAACCACCAACAAATTCGCCTTTGATGTATAGCTGTGGAACGGTTGGCCAGTTAGAATACTGTTTGATGCCTTCACGAATTTCAGGGTCAGTGAGAACGTCTACGCCTTTAAATTTCACGCCGACGTGTGTCAAAATTTGAACTACTGCAGCTGAAAAACCACATTGTGGGAACATAGGCGATCCCTTCATAAACAATAGAACGGAGTTGTCAGCGATGTCTTGTTCGATACGTTCAAAAACAGGGTTGTCACTCATGACGGGTATATCCTTTACGAGGCAGTTAGTTTGTAAAATGTTCTTACTCAGGGATATGGCTTACCTGAGTGCATTTGTCAAGAATTCTCAAGCTTCTTTTGTCGTGTTTGCATCACCGTATTTTGAGTATAAAGCAGCAACCCTGCCCAGATGAATGCAAATGTAATGAGGTTGGTAATTTCAAACGGTTCCTTGAAAATGAATATAGCGATGAAAAATTGACAGGTTGGATTGATATATTGCAAGAGACCCACTGTGGAATAACGCAATTTGCGGGCACCATAGGCAAACATAATTAAAGGTATTGCCGTTATCGGCCCTGCAAGCAGCAGTAGCCCTATCATGTCGATTGGGGCGCCCAGAAAGAATAAGTCACCTTCAAACGCCTTATAAGTTATGAAACAAAGCGCAATCGGGCTCATTAATAAAGTTTCAAGGAACAACCCGTTGATTGAGTCGGCTGGAGCTTTTTTGCGCAATACCCCGTATAAGCCAAAAGAGAAGGCGAGGGTGAGGGCAATCCAGGGAAGCTTCCCGAAGCTCCAAACCTGATAAGCAACGCCGCTGAGTGCCAATAAAATTGCAAGGGCTTGGGGTTTGCTAAACCTTTCGCCAAAGAAAATAGCACCAAACATAACGGCGACTAAGGGCAAGATGAAATAGCCCATACTGCCTTCAAGTGCTTGGCCTGAGACTACTGAATAAATATATATGCCCCAGTTCGTTGAGACCAATAAGGCGCTAAGGGCATAAAGTCCCAGTTTCTTTGGGGTACAAAGAATGGCGAAAATCTCGGCCCACTTTTTCATAAAAGTTATGATGAGGGCGAGGAAAATAACCGACCAGATGATGCGATGGGCTAGAATTTCAAGGGGGCTAACTTCATCAAGGGCTTTGAAATAAAGTCCAAACGTTCCCCAAAGAAAATAGGCACAGACAGCCGAAAAAACAGCCATGCGCTGTTCACGCAAATGATCATCTTGTACTGATAGGGGGGATATCAAGGCTTGCGGAGCTTATTCAGGCGCACTGGTTTGTAAAGCAAGCGCATGTAAATCACCGCCCATTTTACCTTGCAGGGCCTGGTAAACCATTTGATGCTGTTGCACACGGCTTTTGCCTACAAAGGAAGCGGACACCACATATGCCGCATAATGGTCACCATCACCGCGCAAATCTTCGATGCGAATTTCTGCATCTGGTAGAACTGCACGGATCATGCTTTCAATTTCATGCGCTTCCATAGCCATAGTGGCAACTCCTTTTATGTATCGTTTGTTATGCAATGGATATAAGGGGAGTGCAGCTAAGCGTCAATGGTCGAGTGAACAGATAGGTATTAAAAAGCCGCCTCATGATCTGTGACGGCTTTTCTTTTTTTATGCAGCTAGAGACTTTCAAGCGGCTTGATGGTTTTCGTTTTGCTCGGTCAGGATGGCGAAGAGAGCTTCTGAGGTATCAGAGCCCCTAAGTTTTTGACAGAGCGTATCGTCGCGCAATAAGCGTGATACACGTGCCAAGGCTTTTAGGTGATCTGCACCTGCACCTTCTGGTGCGAGTAAAAGAAAGATCAGGTCAACCGGATCATCATCGATAGAATCGAAATCAACAGGTTTTTCCACACGGGCAAAGACACCGTATAGACCATCAAGGTCATTGAGCTTGCCATGAGGGATAGCAATGCCGTTGCCCACACCTGTTGTGCCTAGGCGTTCGCGCTCTAACAACACATCAAAGATCGCACGTTCATTCAGTCCGGTTACCCCGGCTGCATGACGCGCAATTTCTTGCAAAGCTTGCTTTTTGCTCGTCGCACGCAAGTCAGCTACAACGCTTTCTGGTGTTAGAATTTCAGTGATTTCCATGTCTAATCTTTTTTCCGGTTTCTCAAAAGGCCTGTGGGCTATTTGACACTGGTTGATTCTGCTGTCGCAGGATCGATCCAGCCAATATTTCCGTCTTCACGACGGTATACCACATTTACGCCACCATTTGCACTGTTTCGAAAGACGAGGACAGGTAAATCTGCCAAATCCATGCGCATAACAGCATCAGCAACGGCCAAGGTTTGAATTTTAGTATCAATTTCTGCAATGATGGCAGGTTGACCACTAACGGCATCTACTGCATCGTCATCTTCACCTGAGATGACAAATTGTTGGGCCGCTTCCATTTCGATCCGGTCTTGGTCACGATGGTGATCGCGCAGACGGCGTTTGTAACGGCGCAGTTGTTTTGAAATATGTTCGAGACTTTCGTCAACGGCTGCGTATGCATCACCAGCGGTGGCGCGCCCTTGAACGTGGATTTCTTTTCCTATATGTACGGTAATATCTGATTTAAAAAGATGTTTATCCTTAGAAACGGTTGCCGTGCCTTCGACAGCTTTGTCGAAATATTTTTCGGTACGCGTTTTTAGGGCTTCTTCGATGTGGGTGCGCAAGCTATCGCCTACGTCCATTTGTTTACCTTGTACAGCAATTCTCATATCGAAATATCCTGCTTGTTATTGGCCTATTTTTTTGACCGGCCTTCATCAAGCGTTTTTCATAACAACTCGAATTATTACAAATGTGCATTTATTAATGAAAACTTAATATTTGCACGAAGGCCGGGAACTTAGTGCCAGTGCCCTTGCATGTCAATAGTATGTATCATTTGTTTGGTTGATACTTTGATATGCATCATGTCAGGCAACTGGAAAGAGTACCATTTTTACTTATTTGCCAAGTAAAGCCTTCTTCTCCCGCCTCCTTTGTACGGAAGATGGTATTCCTAAGGCTTCTCTGTATTTTGCCACTGTTCTACGGGCTATGTCGATGCCTTCTTGCACTAAAAGCTGAACTATTTTGTCATCAGATAAAATTTTCGCTGGTGGTTCCGCATCTATTAAGCGTTTTATCTTATATTTTACAGATTCTGCAGAATGGGCGTCGCCGCCTTCAGAACTGTTAATGGACGAAGTAAAGAAGTATTTTAACTCGTAAATACCGCGTGGAGTCGCGATGTATTTGTTAGATGTGACGCGCGAAACAGTGCTTTCATGCATTTCAACCGCATCTGCAATATCGCGCAATACGATGGGTTTGAGGTATTCAATGCCCTTTTTAAAGAACGTATCTTGTTGCTTAATAATTTCGGTTGAGACTTTCAAGATGGTTGTCGCACGTTGATGAAGAGATTTAACCAGCCAATTGGCATTTTGAAAACATTCGGAAATATAATGTTTAGATTCTTTATCTAATCCCAAATGATTGACTTCAGCGTAATAGGTATTATCAACAAGAACGCGGGGCAGATTTTCGGAGTTGAGCTCCACCAACCATTGCCCTTTGAGCCCTTGGCGCATCATAATGTCAGGTGTGATCGCTTGAACATCCCCTGTTTCAAACGCAAGGGCAGGGCGTGGGTCAAGCGCTTGAATTTCAGAAATCATGTCGGATAAGTCTTCCTCATCGACATGGCAAATTTTCATAAGTTGCGAATATTCACGTTTGCCTAGCAATTCTAGGTTATTGATCAAGCTTTCCATTGCGGGGTCGTATCTGTTTTTTTCAATCAATTGCAGTGCGAGACATTCTGATAAGCTGCGGGCAAAAATCCCAACAGGATCGAGACGTTGAAGCTTTCCTAAAATCTCTTCAAGTAAGGATGTTTCGCAGGATAGGCTTTCAGCAATTTCATCTAAATCTCCAATAAAATAACCACTTTCGTCTAAATATTCAGCCAAGTGGGCACCAACGAGACGTTTAATGGGATCTGATAAATCCATATTAATTTGTTCAATTAGATGATCGCGCAAAGAAACATCAGAAACAATGTTTTGTTCCCAATCGTACTCGCCGCCTTCAAGAGACCCCCCTTTTCCTGGGCTACTATTATCTATGCCACCTGACCCTGGCAGGGCTTGATCTCCAGGGGTATCACTACTCCATTGATTGTCGACATCCACATCCATGGAATCGTCATTGCTCGACGTGTCATTCTCGTTTGTGCTGAGGTTAACGTCCTCAAGGCCAGTAGGTGTTTCTTCACCTTGGGATACAGGGGTATCTCCGGGGCTTGCTTCTGCTGGCGCATTTTCACTTTCATCTCGTTGTAAAAGTGGGTTGCGTTCCAGTTCTTCTTCGACAAAAGAGCTTAGTTCAAGGTTTGACATCTGCAACAGCTTAATCGCTTGTTGCAGTTGAGGTGTCATCACAAGGGATTGGGACTGCCTGAGATCTAATCTGACGTTAAGTGCCATATTGATAGGACCTACTTACAAGCTGAAACGCTCGCCAAGATACACACGGCGAACATCTTCATTTCCAACGATATCTTCTGGGGTCCCTTCCATAAGGATGGAACCGTCATGAATGATATAAGCTCGATCAATGATATCCAATGTTTCACGCACATTGTGATCCGTGATTAAGACACCGAGGCCACGATCTTTAAGATGTCTAACCAGTTCACGAATGTCACCAACCGCAATAGGAT
>Ga0209345_10005968_pt1 | contig 11139 bp, 13 predicted proteins | sample Cruoilmetagenom7_FD_187294 | JGI IMG/M metagenome (GOLD analysis project Ga0209345, IMG submission 187294) | Oil polluted marine microbial communities from Coal Oil Point, Santa Barbara, California, USA - Sample 7 (SPAdes) (version 2) | ecosystem: Environmental > Aquatic > Marine > Oil seeps ...
CCCCCACTAACTTATTTTGCATGGAGCAACGCATATTAAGTGCTTGTGGGCGCGACAACTGGGACGACACATTTGGTGCGAGTGACATATTTAAGAACTTAGCTGATGAGCCAGGCTCGCAGCCGCACCAAACAAATCCTAGCGAGGTGCCAAATGATACTGAGAGATAAGAAGAATAAGAATACCAACAAATTCGTACCAGATCCGCTGACAAAGGAGCCTATAGGCATTGCCCCTAGTTTAGGCCAGATACCGGTACAGGTCAAGATTGCCGATAGTGAATTTATTGGTATGATAGATAAGTTCGACCCGAACTTCAATTCCAAGGGTTTAGTAACCCTAAATAGGGCCTGCCGGGTTATGTTTATGCCGACGCAAGGTACTGCGAACGAGCCACCTTCGATTGCCATGAGTATGCGTTCGATTGTAGCTATCGGGTATAAGGCCGACATGCAAATTAATGCCGATCAAGTTATCTTCATTATGGAGCTTGACCAAACCAAACCGATGTATAAGACATACATAGAACAGACCACCAACTTAGTATTGCCATAACACCAATTTGAGGGCAGCGCACCGATGGTAGCAATAAATACAACCGATTTCAATTCAATAAAGCCGATGGAACAGGCAGGTTTGCAAGGCCGGGTTGCAGTAGCGACCGGTGCTGCTGAAGAGAATCCCGATGTTATAGACATTATTGCCGCCGATCAATTAAGCAGCTTAGCAGGCTACCTTGAAAGGTGTTGGCAGGCTGCCAAGAATTCAAGGCAGATTGTAAGCACAACGGCAGATCAAAGTTTAGATCAAAGGTTGCTTGATTGCGCCCGCCGGCGGAAAGGAGTGTATAGCCCCAGCAAACTGATTGATATCCGGAACTACGGTGGATCTGAAATATATATGATGCTCACCTCAATGAAGTGCCGTGGGCTTGAAGCTTGGATGAAGAATGTTTTACTGCGCCCCGGCGAGAAGCCATGGTCAGTAAGCCCTACTGTAATTCCTGATTTACCTGATAAAGTAGAGAACGTATTAGCTAAGGCTGTAGCCGCCAGTGTTGCTGAGTCAATGATCGCTGCAGGGGACCCAGATGCGGTTTCACTTGACCAGGTCGATTCACTTATTGAAGAGGTGCGGGCCGAGTTACTTGATGCCAGTTCAGCCCACGCGAAGAAACAAGCCGAGCAGATTGAGCGATATATTGAAGACCAATTGCTCGAAGGTAACTACTACGAATCTTTGGTCGAGTTTATAACTGACTTCGTTACATACCCGACAGCTTTTTTGAAGGGGCCTATATCAATCAGAAAGGATGTGCTGGAGTGGGGTAAAAACGCTGAAGGCAACCCTGAACCAAAGGTTACCAATGAGGCCATTAGAGCATATTACGCTCCACGTCCTTTTGACATGTACCCTGGACCGACATCAAAAAGAATGAATGATGGCTACATCTTCGAGCGACATGCCCTCCGCCGCAGTGATTTATATAGCCTCATAGGCTTGCCTGGTTACAGGGAGGATGCTATCAGATCTGCTTTGATTGAATATGGGGCTGGTGGCTTAAGAGAATGGCTGTCTATCGACCAAGAGCGATCTAGTATTGAAGGTAGGAGTGATGACCAAAGTTCAAATGATCCGGAAAGGCCCATCGAGGCAATAGAGTTTTGGGGCAAAGTACAAGGTAGGCTTTTACTTGATTGGGGTTTGAGTAGCAAAAAGATAACTGACGCAGAGAAAGACTACCACATTACGGCATGGAAGGTCGGGGCCTATGTCATTATGGCACGTTTAAATCCCCACCCTACCGGCAAGGGTCCTTATTACTCTGCATCATATGAACGAATCAACGACTCTATTTGGGGTATATCACCGCCTGAGTTAATGAAGGACAACCAGGACGTCTGTAATGCTTGTGCCAGATCCATTGTGAATAATATGGCCATTGCATCAGGGCCGCAAGTTGAGATGATGATGGATCGGCTGGCCCCGGGTGAGAATGCTGAGCACTTTTGGCCCTGGAAGATATGGAAAACGATGACTGGGCCAGACGCCAATGGCAAGGGCGCAATGCAGTTCTACCAGCCTGAAAGTAATGCTGCTGAGCTGTTGCAGATATACCAGTATTTCTTTGATCAAAGCTCTGAGGTGGTTGGCGCACCAGGCTACATGTACGGCAATGCTGAAGTCGGTGGCGCCGGCGAAACAGCCAGTGGGCTATCAATGTTGCTTAATGCAGCCAGCAAGGTTTTACAGGAAGTGATTGCCCATGTGGATAAAAGCATAATTAAGCCGAGCATTGCAGACCATTGGCTACATGTCATGCTTTTCGACAAAAACTTCCCCACCAGTGGTGATATCAATGTTGTGGCCAGGGCCTCTGAGAATTTGATTATCCAAGAACAACTTGCTGTACGTAGACAGGAATTCTTGAACGCGACAGTAAATGATATGGATATGAGCATCATGGGTGTAAATGGCCGGGCGGCTGTATTAAGAGAAAACGTCAAGGCCTTGAAGATGCCACATGAGGAAATTATTCCCTCGAAGAAAAAGATGCTGATGAAGCAGGCGCAGGAAGAAAAAATGGCAGCTATGATGGCCGCTGAAGCCGAGGGCGGTGCCGCAGGCCCCGGCAGTAACAGCCCTACAGGGCAAAGAGCACAACCGACTAAGCCAGCGGCTGTTGATGCTGCAGGGAGTAGACAAGGTGGAGTGAGGTAGCTGAAATGATGTACCCAAATGAAGAACAGAGAGTTGCCCTGGAATCGATAGCCAGCAATGTCAAAGTTATGGAATTTTTATGTGAAAGTAAAAACAACTGCAATGAGACATTGGAAACTTGCAAGGATGAAATTTCCTTTCGATGGCAGCAAGGTAGGGTTCAGGCGTTGGGCGATCTAATCAGCCTTATCAAAGGCGTGGTAAAGCCAAACTTTCTTTCATATGGAATTGCAAAAGTACCAAGAACCAGACCAACTTGGCCTTGACGGTTTACAAATAAACTATAATAAAACTTTAACGTAGGGGGTTTGATAAGCAAATGGCAGATAGAGAGGAATTTAAAGTAACAAATCTGAGAGCGGACAAACTTTTCTTAGGAACCAACATGGGGGTTCAGATGACTGCGTCGGCAGCCGAACTTAACCAGAGCGCCAAGGGCGCCATCGGGTCGGTAGCAACCGCAGCCACTCCTGCGTCCGGTTCGTGCGGAGTACAGTTTGTGTTTTCAGATGCTGCGGGTGCAACTATGGCCGTACCTTCGGCGGGGCTACTTTATCTAAGTGAGGTTGCCACCGGACTGACCGTTGATTTGGCCGACACAAGTTTGGCAGTGCTGACAAACGGGGCGCTGGTGAATGTAGGTGGGGCCGGGCCGAGTCTTTTCGTTACCAGTGCGGCTGGCTTACTGGGCCTGACCATTACTGCTGCGGCTGATGATTATTATGTCGTATTCGTGTTGCCGAGCGGGTTGCTTTTGATATCGACAGTGTGTACCTGTAATGCCTAAAGTTTAAGACATAGCAAGCGAGGCATGGAGCCAGGATGGGCTTAAAGGTAACTGAACGGGAATTCGCTTACTACAGGCAGCGGGTGCTGCTTTGGATTGACAAGTTTAATTTGAAACAATGGCAAATTGACTTCACCAGGATCGATAACCCTGAAGCAGGTCTCAGGGCAAATTGCGCTTTTAGTGTAGGTGGAATGTGGGCCACGTTTGGGTTTGCAACTGAACTTAGCTTTGGTGTAGAGTGGCCCAAGTGGCCTCACAACAAAGCTGATATAGACACCGATGCGTATCATGAGGTGATGGAGTTATTGCTGGCTGAATTGACAATAATAATGACCAGCCGTTTCAACATAAGCGAAGAGGCTGTTGACGGAGCAAAGCATAGGGTTGTAGCTACGCTTGAAAATGTCGTAAGGCCTTTATTTAAAGAAGCTGAGTTGCACCAAGGCGGCATACTGTGTCGTCGATGTGACATGTAAATAACCTATTGAAAACTGGTTGGTTTTAATAGACCAGCTCAATAGTGAGTTTTAATCGTAAACTACGAACACCGCTTCTGCGCGGCTCGTAAAAAGGGAGATTGCTCATGGCTACTGGACTACCAAAAAATATTATAGCACAAGGCGAAAACGCCGCAAAGCTCCAAAAGGATCTTATTGTAGGTAAACAGAATACAGCGGATACAACTGTTGTTGGCAAAGCCACTCCATTGGTACCCATCACCACCGAGGTACCTATCGAGGCTAGTATAGCCGATGCCATAAAGAACACATCAACTCCGGCCTTGGAGTCAGCAGTTAATGTCCCTACTCACTTACCTGCGGTAGATCTGAAAAAGGAAGACTTTGAGGCTAAGTACAAAGTTCTGCAGGGCAAGTATGATAAAGAGGTCCCCAGGCTACATCAGGAAATCGCCGACCAAAAAAGAGTTTCTGAATCAAGAAAGGGCTTGATTACCGAATTGAAAAATAAAGTTGAAACCCTTACATTGCAATTGGATGCGTTTCAAAGCGCAGCAACTCCGGTCATCGTATCTGATGACCAGCCTGCCGTGCTAAATGAGGCAGACTTTGATGGGTATGGCGAAGAAATGAAGGACCTTATTGCCGTGATCAATAGATTGGCGAAAGCCCCAGTGGAGGCCAATACAACCAGGACCGACCAGTTAGAGACCGCAGTAGATGACATCAGGGAGGATCTTGCCGTTGATAAAAACCAAGCCTACCTTGTAGGTTTAAATGGGTTGGTCAAGGACTGGAGGAATATAGATGCCTTGCCACAATGGAAAACATGGCTGGGTACCCTTGAGCCTTTAACTGGCGCCACATACCAATCTTTGATTGATAGCGCTGCAAGCGCTTACGATGTTAATCGTACCGCCTTGATTTTTGGTCAGTTCAAAGCCGCATTTCCCGAATACACCCAGCAAATAGCTGGGGAAGCTGGCAGCAATGCTGCGGGTGATACTTTAGAAGATGTGATTGTGCCTGACACTACTGTATCAAGCACAGCCCCAGGCCAACTTGAAGTTGAGCCGGTTAAATATCCGACTCGGCTAGAGTTCCAAGCTGCCGCGAGAGCCCGTATAGACGGCAAAGTAACAGACGCAGACTGGGCTGCATACACAGCACTTTTCCAGGCCGGTATAAAAGCTGGCAAGGTTGTGTAGTTCAGTTTAAAATATAACCAACCTTTAAACACAGGGAGTATAAAAAGATGATTCAAGCTGCAAGTGGAACTCCCCAGTATAGTGGGGTTTTTGTTCCCGAGATTTGGTCGGGAACGCTTTTAGTCAAATTTTATGCCACCACCACAATCAGTGCCATTACCAATACTGATTACGAGGGTGATATAAAGGATGTCGGCGATAAGGTAATTATTCGGACAACTCCGTCTATTACCATGCGCCCTTATGTCAAAAACCAGCCGCTTCAGATTGAGCGGCCCGAAGCTCCGAATATAACCTTTCCTGTTGAGCAGGCCACATATTTCAACTTTATTTGTGATGACATCGATGCCTACCAGTCTGATATCGCTTTGATGGATGATTGGTCTGGTGACGCGGCTGAGCAGATGAAGATTTATAAGGACACTGCCTTCTTTGCTGATGTGTATTCTGACGCGCATGCAAGCAATAAGGGTGCCACCGCTGGTGCAAAAACAAGTGGCTATAACATGGGCGCTGCTGGTGCTCCGGTTGAGATTGATCAGACCAACGTGCTGTCTCATATGATCAATTGTGACACCGTGCTTTATGAGCAGGATGCCCCTGAAACAGGCAGGTATTTTGTAATGCCGCCTTGGATGGCTGGTTTCATCAAACAGTCCGATCTGAAAGATGCCAGCTTGTCCGGTGACGGAACAAGCATGATGAGGCATGGCAATGGCAGGTTGGGTCAGATAGGTAACTTCACTTTGTACATCAGCAATCTATTCACCGCAGTAGCTGATGGTGGTGGGGAAACCGCATGGCATTGCCTGGCTGGTCAGATCAAGGCCATCACCTTTGCAGCTCAGCTCAACAAGTTGGGTACACTTACCAGTGAGCAGACCTTTGGTACCATAGTCAGGGGTCTTGATGTGTATGACTGGAAAGTATTGAAACCTGAAGCCCTTGTGGATTTTTACTGCTACAAAGGATAATCAACTTTAAATATTTTTACAGGTATTGCATGAGCGATACCTGTAAAGGGAGGATATGAAACATGGCTACATATTGCTACAAGGGCCGTGGGGCTGCAATTGCTTTTGAGCCCAGTGGTTTTTGTGTTTTAAGGAAAAGGATCGACATGCCTGCGCTTATCGCCAGCCCTAATATATTAGCACTGGCGTCTGCTCCGACTTTGGGGCTGGGTGTTTTTTCCGGTTTTGTCCAGAATGACATCCTTGAGGTGTTTGAGGTGCCTGCCGGATTCAACCTTACCAATATTGGTGTGAGGGTTGTGACCGCTGAAGGGGCCACTGCTGTCGGTGACATTGGTTGTAATTCTGCGACCCAAACCCATTTGCTTGCACTTGATGCTGATGGGTTTATGGGCACTCTCAACCTGAACTCTGCGGTCACCCAGATCGGGCTTGTTGGTGACGCTCAACTTGGTGTAAATACTGGTGCTGGTACCGGTAACCAGGGTGTTGTTTACATCACCGATGGGTCGATTGACCTTACATTCCCGACAGATGAAACCTATGACACTTTTGTTGCCGATATTTGGGCTGTTGGCTGCATAGTATTCTAAACTTACTATGTTGAACAATAAATAAAGGCGGGGTTTGGACATTGAGTTTCAAACCCCGCGTTATAAACAATGCGTTTCAATGGAGTATACAGCACATGGCCGAAAAGGTAAGGCACCTATTACAAGTTGCATCTAAGACTGTTTACGTTTGGACCGAGAGACTAGCCCAGAAAGACGGTTTTGTAGAGATTGACGCAGATGGACTTGAGCGTATTAAAACCGGCGCTAAACCAACAGTACATACTTTTAAACCACCCGCGCCAAAAGAAAGAACTTCGTTAATATTCGATAAGGCTGAAGGCCTTGCAAGCGACAAAAATGCTGAACTTAAGTTTGCATTTGAGCTGCTGGATAAGTATGGTTTAACAGCGGCTACAAAGAAGAGAATTCTTACCGAGACTTCAAAGACAGTTAGCCTAACTGAACCGCGACCCGAACCCATAGAGCCTCAAAAAAATAAAGAAGGCTACGGTGAGATGCCCCCAATTGACCCAAAAGCTGCCAAGATAGATAACCCAGGCATAACCTTAGCGCCTGAGACTGATGTTGAGTTGGCTTTGATAATGTCACTCAATACAAAGAACCAACTGGAGGAGTATGCTTTAAAAGGTTTGCGCGGGTACGAGATAAACAGACAGAAAACGGTAAGTCAAATAAAAGATGATTTGGTTGCTGAATACAAGCGGCTTGACGCTGAGGCGAAAGCTGATACTATCGATGTTAAAACTGAGGGTATATAACTAATGGCTAACACCGTACAGGATGTGACTGATAGAGCTATGGCTGTCCTTGTGGAAGACGGCACTGGGCAGTGGCTAACAACTGAGCTGGTCGATTGGTATAACTCAGGTCAACTGGCAATTGCTACAGCAAAATTTGACGCAAATCCTATCTTGGCGGCAGTCGCCTTGGACCAAGGTATTAAGCAGGTTTTAACCGTGCCGGCTATTGCAATTGGCCGAATAACTCGTAACATGGGATCAACTGGTTTAGTGCCGGGAGCGGCTATAACTTTGACTGACTTTGATATACTGACATTAAATGATCCAATGTGGACCACTGCAACCTTTACGGCTACGGCAAAACACTACTCATTAGATCCGCTGGACCCGCTGGCATTTTGGGTTTACCCAGGCAATTCAGGTGGCAATTACATCGAGATAGAATATAGCAAGCCACCAACTGCGGTTGTGTATGACGCTGGGCCTGGCACCTGGGCAACTACAGAGATCGAGATTAAAACAGGCTACTTTGACACGCTGGTAAACTATGTCTTATGGAGAGCCTTTAGCAAAGATACCGGTTCGGTGGGTAATTTAACTAGAGCGGCAGCCTATGAGACAAGTTACTATGCTGCAATTGGGGTAAAGGTAGGGGGCAGACGTGGCAAATCCGAGTAATTTCTACAGGGAATTAAGAGTCAACTTTCCATTGGCTCCTGAACCGGTGATGCAATTTGCGGTAGTTGACGCTGTAAGAACATTCACAGCCAGGACTTTACTGTGGCAATATGCCCCAGCAAGGATAAACGTCGAAACCAATGAAAGTACTTATCTCATCAATGTCCCCGATTCTACCAACGGTGAGTTTACCCATGTTAAATCTGTAAAGTTTAAACTTGATGGCACAGCCGACACACAATTCACAGATCTAACTCCATTTAATACTGATGATAAATCCGATAGCTGGGAATATCATACAGGTAATGCACCCAATGAATTTACAATTATATTTGGAGTCGCTGAAGGGACGTATATAAGGCTATACCCAATACCTAATGAGGCCAGCGCCAGCGGTCTTGAGGTAACGATAAACCTCAAGCTTAAACTAGACAGTACAACTTTTCCAGACTGGATTGACTTGAAGTACCACGAAATAATCATCGCTGGTGCTAAGGGTAACTTATTCGCCCAGGTTGGAATGCCATGGTATGATGCCAAGCTTGCCCTTTATTGGTTAAGTTTTTTTGACGACGGCATTGCTAATGCTAAATACGACAAATATACAGCCAATACAAACCGGCCCATGCGAGTTAAGATGAGATCCTTTTAGTTAAGACTGAGGTTAAATATGAGCATCGAACATAGTGTTTTAGGCTTTGCAGAAAATCACGTCATACATTCATTTGAATATGCTACAGTTGCCGCGATGGAAGCAGCAGCCGGATTAACTGCTGACGATGAATATAAGCTTGCTCGTATTACTGGGGCTGGTGGCGACCAAAATAAATTCTACGTACTGACTGATTACTCAGTGCCAACTTGGGTATTGATGTCTGTGCCCGCCGGGATTGTTACCCTTACCGGGGCTGAAAACCTTACAAATAAAACCTTGACAAGCCCTATAATCACTACCCCGACAATAAACGGTGGCGCGGCACTTGGGGCAACATCGACTGAGATTGACACCGCTTGCGATGGCTCCACAGCCAAAAATAGTCATACTCACGAGTTAGCTGATGGGGCCACTGATGTAACGGTAGGCGCGGACGACTTAAATAGTGCAATAACTGCCGGCAACTTATTGCATAAAGGTTTTTTTCAACGTAGCCATATGATATATGTCAGTGGCACTGTAGTCAAGTTTGGCGGTGGTGTTTACCATCACCATGGTGCAAGCAATCAACTTGTCTATTGGGACTCAGAATTAACCTATACCATCGGCCCAGGCGGTTCAAATGCTGCTAGTGATGCTCCTTCTGGAGATGGGTGGTTGTATTTCTATTTAGATAATTCGGCAATTAACGATGCCGGGGTGCCAACCATAACTGCTGCCGAGATAGTCAGTAACCAAGATAAACCTATTTGGGATCATGCGAAAAAAGGCTTTTACGAAGATAATGATCGGTGTATAGGTTATTGTTGGCTTAACGGGGACTCCATACAGCCCTTTTCTTTTGCTAATGATACTTACTTTTTTGGAGACGATGACGCAGCCATTGTGAACAGCAACCTTGAGTTATATCCAGATTTTACTACCGTGATTTGCAGAGCACCCTTTTCAAAAGAATCAAGTGTTTACATGGACTTAAAAATGCACGCTGTTGCTGGAAGCATTTTAGATCCTACCGTAAAAGAAACTTACTATAAGCTTAATAACAGCAATGAATTGTATGATTTGAAAGGGACCGTAAAAATAGGGACATCTATATATGCTCCATGGCAGAAATTGTGGCTACCTTGTGACGATGATGGTTACCTTTACTTATGCGCGGCAAGCAGCGCAAGCTACATTCACACCGTAGAGGCTTATCAACTCGGATACAAAAACCCGGCAGGAATATAACAGATGGCCGTTATTAAAATAGCAGGTTTTGAGGGCGCCCAGCCTAGAGTAAGTCCAAGGCTCTTATCTCCGAGCATGGCTGTAACTGCCGAAAACGTTTCATTGAAGCGTGGTATTGTTCGGCCAATAAAGGACATGGCCCCACTGTTTGCGGTGACCGGGCTTGAAGTTGTTGATAGTACTGACGATGACGTGGTGGCTAGTGGTGTCACTGTCACATGTGGGCAAATAACAAGTTTCTTTAAATTGAAAGATGTTTGGGTTAGCTGGGATGCATCTGATGTTGACGTTATTGAGTCATATATACCAGACAGTGATGACCGAATTTACTACACTGGTGATGGAGCGCCAAAGCAAACAGATTATACCCTTGCAACTGACGGCTACGAGTCGCATGAGTACCCTGGCGCATACTATACTTTAGGTATATCGCCACCCAGGTTCAAGCCTAAAGTTGAGGTGAAGGGAATTGGTAACGGCACAATTAGGTTTGCATCCAGATATGTATACACGTATGTTACGAATTGGGGTGAGGAATCGGCACCCAGCCCGCCATCAGAAATTGTTCAGCCTGAAGAAGGTCAGTACGTTGAAATAACAGATTTTCTCGAATGTGAAGATCCTGACCCCGATAATGTAAGGGGCATTAGAGTCTACAGGATTGGCGTCGGTGAACTAGGGGCCGAGTATATGTATGTCAGTTGGCCCCAACCAAACGCTGTAAGCCCTGACGCAGATTTCATTGACGATTACAGTGATGAGACAGACTATGCAGTGGACGACCATGTGATTTGGACTGATGATATTGTTTATAAGTGCATCCTTGCCAATGGCCCAGGTGAAAGCGTTGGAGTCCAGGCTTGCGACCAAGCTACCTACTGGACGGCCCAAAGCATAATAGCGATACCCAATGTACCGAACCATGGTATAATTGAATCTGTCATTGAAGATTGCGAAGATGCATGGGACGAATGGGTAAATGCTGACGTAACTTCAGCATTAGATGCGGTTGATTATAAGTTTGGTAGTGGATCAGCCAAATTGACTTTAGACACAGATACAATGTCAGGTGAGATCCTGGCTACGGAAGCATAATCAACCGCATCTAAT
>Ga0209345_10005969_pt1 | contig 11138 bp, 9 predicted proteins | sample Cruoilmetagenom7_FD_187294 | JGI IMG/M metagenome (GOLD analysis project Ga0209345, IMG submission 187294) | Oil polluted marine microbial communities from Coal Oil Point, Santa Barbara, California, USA - Sample 7 (SPAdes) (version 2) | ecosystem: Environmental > Aquatic > Marine > Oil seeps ...
GCCGGAAGATTCAATAATTCATTCTGGACCAGGAGGTTATCATTCTCCAGGTAAGACATGCCGGACTTTAAATGCAAGAGATTCTTCAGCTTGATTTTCTCTCCTGTCATCTGGTGTTTTTCCAGTAGGTGGATCAGCTGATCCGCACCTTCATCATTGCTGCGGTCTGATATACCAATGTAAAAATGGCGGCCGGTCATCATTACATCACCGGCCTCCATTGTTCCAGGAGATTCAATGTGTTCAATATGGTCGTAAAAAGGGCCAAGTACCTTCTCCATGTCAACCTCTTCCCCTTTGCGTGAAGCAACACCGGGATTCGTGATTATCGAAAATCCGACCGTACATAATGCGACATCTTCCACGAAAGTGGAATCAGGGAATCTGCTATCTGGTCCCAGAACGGTAATTTCCAGGCCAAGGGACCGAAGGGCCTCAACATATTCCCTGTGCTGATCCAGGGCCAGGGAATAATCTGGTTTTCCGAGTGTTGCAGAAGTGATCCCATGGATCATTTCCGGGCATGGAGTGCGTACAATGGCATGTTTAAACATTGATCAAGGATTTAGGTTGGCTTACTTGTAATATCCGTATTCCTCAATTGTCTCAAGGAATGCATCTATATTCTCAAGAGGCGTTTCCGGCTCTAAAAAATGAGCTGGACTACAAATATATCCACCTCCGCGACCAAGGGTTTTAATTAAAAAAATAAGCTCGTTTTTAACATCAACAACGGTGCCGCCAGACATGGTGCTCTGGCTACCCACACCACCCCAAAAAGCGATACGATCTCCATATTTCTCTTTTAAAGCAGCTGCATTATTGGCTTCCGGTTGCAGCGATTGAAGGATATCAACACCGGCTTCAATTAAGCCATCAATGGCCCAATCAATACAACCACAGGTATGATAAGCAACGGGAATGTCAGAACGAACGCTGCGGGCTGCATTGATTATTTTCTTTAGCGGAGGGACCAGGAATTTTCGCCACATTTCAGGATCCATAACCGGGCCATGCTGAATTCCAATATCATCGCCGATCCAAAGAATATCCACACCGGCTTCTACATAATCTCGGGCAATACGAGCTTTAATCTCAGCTATTTTATCAAACAGGAGACTTACCATCTCCGGATTCGTATACATCGTACTTAAAAGTTCTTCCATGCCCATCAAGGCATGTCCCTGTTCAAATGTTCCCATTTCATAAGATGAACAAGCAAGCAGGTTCCTGTCCTGAATATCCTTTACTGCAATGGACATCTCTTCGACCATGGGACTAAATTCCGGAAATGGATAGTTCTCAATATCTTTAATTGTACGAAAACCCTTCATTGGGTTCTGTGCTTTTGTAAAATGATAATATCCTACAGGGTAAGTACCACACCCCCAGTCATCTACTGTAGTTTGAGCATGAAAATCTTTAGTATAAGCACCATAATCCTTTTCTACAGTCGAGGCCAAAAAATCTACGAATCTGATATCCATCTTCAGGTAGTCTTCATAATTTTTTACGCCTCGCTCCTTTTCAAGCCTCTCAATAAGATGGGGGGTAAGCCACAGGTAAATGGGCACACGATCCGGCTCTTTTCTGGCTATCGCTGTTAAAACCCTTTCACGACTGTTCATCAAGCTATCTTAAAAATCTTAAACAACTATTTTTTGTCCCTTTTCTGCAGATTTATATGCAGCAAGCAGCACTTCCATTGCTGCATAACCTAGCTCTCCATCACAGGACGGAGAAGTATTATTTTCCAGACAGGAAATAAACTCGACGATTGCAGTCTCCCAGCCTCCATTGCTTATCTCGCAAGGAACTTTATTCTCATTGAATTCAACTGTCCCATCTGGATAAGATTTATTTTCAGTAATAAACAGGCCTTTCCGTAAATCCAATACGATAGAACCCTGGCTGCCACATACCTCAATACCCGTAAAACCTCCCGCTCCAGTCCACCCGACTTCGATAACACCTACACGTTTATTGTCAAATTCCACCATCGCCACAGCATTATCCTCTACTGGAATATCCTTGGATAAATTACTCAAAACCGCTGACACTGATCTGATATGTCCCATTAAAAAGTGGCACATATCAATACCATGAATTCCCATATCCATTAGCGCTCCGCCACCTGCTTGACCAACATTATAAAACCAGTCACTCTTGGCCCAGTTATTGTATGGTCCCGCATGAACATACCGTACACGTATACTGTAGGGTTCTCCAATCACACCTTCATCAAGCAATTCTTTTACTTTCCGCGGGCCATCCATAAAGCGGTTGGTAAAATTAACCATCAGGATAACTGAGTTCTGCCGACAGACATCGTTCATTTCTTTGGCATCATCTAATGTCAAAGCCATCGGCTTCTCGCACAAAATATGTATACCACGATTGGCGGCATTTATAGTTGCTTTTGCATGTAAACTATTTGGCAAACAAATGCTTACACCATCAAGCTTTTCATTTTCCAACATGTCTTCATAATCACTATAACTACGTTCAATTGTAAAAGAACTCGAAACTTCTTTTAATCTTTCCTTAGAAGAGTCCGCAGCATAAAGTTTGACCTTATTATTATAGAAAGGTAAGTGGCCATTTTGGGCAATCGCCCCACAACCTATAATTCCAATTTTAAGTTTCTCTGACATAATTTTTCAATAATCTATTAATAGTGTATAAGTATTGAACCTGCTAAGGTCAAAACGTTAAGGATACTTTAAGAACATCTTCCGGATGTTTATCGATCAAATCAAATGCTTTCTGGGCTTCATCAAATTTAAACCTGTGGCTTATCAAACCGTCCGTTTTTATTTTTCCTTCACCAAACATCTGGGTCAGGGTATGGTAGACCCGGATCCTATCCCAGGCCCGGCCTGCAGCCGGCTCACCACGGTGATTTATGGCCAGTATTGAAGATGCCCCCATAGGATGAAATGTACTATGATGAAATTCTTCTCCCAAGCGTAGATCTTGCCCACCCCCCTGGTAAAAACCGAGGGCCACGACCCTGCCGTAATTGCTAGCACAGGATCTTATGGCCTCGTGGAGGGCTTTCCAGTTCCCGGATGTTTCAATTGTTGCATCAACACCTTTGCCTGAATTTATTTCACGAATTTGTTCTGACACATTTCCCTGCACTGGATCAATTACAAAATCAGCACCAAAGGCTATTGCTTTATTTCTTCTCCCCAAAATAGGATCTATGGCAATTATTGGGTTAATACCTGCATTGGCCATTAGTTGTACACAAAGTAGTCCTATGCACCCCAAACCACTCACTACGCCGGTTTCCCCCAATCGTAGATTAGATGTAAGAAGTCCATCATATGCGACACCGGCCAGGGCCAGGAATACTCCTGCGCTGGCTTCTATTCCTTTGGGTGCATGCTCAAGAAAAAAAGGCCGTCCCTCTATACTTGTATCACACACAGAAATATCCGCATGATTATTTCCTGACCATACTATATCTCCAACTTCAAATCCCCTAGCTTCAGATCCGGTTTCTATTACTTCCCCAACAGTCTCATATCCATGCCAGATTGGATAAGGAGTATTTGGAGCCTTCCCTTTTTGAAACAAACCACCATCGATATGGTTTTCCAGGTTGGGAGCAGTACCTCGAAAAAAGTTCATTTCAGTACCATGACTGATACCGTTAAGGATTGAACGAATCCGGATCTCAGCAGGTTTTAAAGCTTCATCAGGTAGCTCTTCGTAACCAACCTTATAAACATCGGTAAAAACCAATTTTTTCATAGATATCTCTGTATAGATTTATGATAATCTTACCTCTTTGTAAAACAGCTTTTAAAAATGATTGGCTGGTTTACACCAGTAGGTATAAAGGTAAAAATTTTAAGATAGTCCATTAACACAAAAATTACTGTGTATAAGTTATTTACTACTTCCTAAAAAATCTAGTGCTTATCAATTTTAAAGGATCACTTCCCGATAAAGGTATGTCTGCAAAATAGGGGAGGGGCAATATGAAACTTTAAGATTTTAATATCGTTCAAAAGAATGTAGTCCCATGTTAAGAATTGATTATCAAACTAAAGTGCAATAAAATGAAAAGTATCTATAGTTTTTCGATGATCATGATTGTTGTTCTGATGTTTTGTGTCGGATGTGAAAAAGACGGAGATCTCGATCCGGATAGGTTAAGAATTACACAAATCGCAGGCAATTCAAATATGCAAGATCCCTGGTGTACACTGCAGTATAATTCAGCAGATCAATTGATAAAAGTATTGTCTAAACATTCATTTAAAGAGATTTTATACAACGATAAAGGACAGCCAGTAGAGGTAAGGTCCTATGACGTAGCGTGGAGTGTTACCACACCATATGAGGTCTTTTACATAGAGTGGGTTGAAGACGGTTTTGTGATTGTTCATCCAGATTGGGAGGATAGGAGAAAGAAGTATGTATTAAATGCTGAGAATCAAATTTTATCAGAGATAGATTTAAGGAGGGATACAAAGACCAAAAAATTTGAGGAAGTTAAAATCATAGAAAACAAGTGGAGTGGTGATAATCAATTAAAAAGGGTCTGCACACATTATCCACCTCTGTCTGAGTGGAATGACGATTATGAAGTTGATTACCAATTTGCAACAGGCTGGAGCCCTGTTAAAGGGATAAACATTGCATTGGTAGTCAGAAAAGTTGTGTGCTGGTCGGAATTTTGTGAGATTCAAAACATATACTGTACTTCACTGTTTTCTGCAAAAAATCTAACTGCAGAAATATCCTATCAATACAATAAGCAGAACTACCCCACCATGGCAGAAATAGATTATTACGATGTTTATGGTTTGGAGTATGCTTATTTTAAGTACGAATCATATTAATGCCCTTCAAGGTTCTGCCCCCTCCTGAACTCCTGGAACACTTTCGGTGATATGCAATCCGCGTATAAATATGGTATATCTTTAGGGCTGCAAGAACTCTTCAGATATGGACGGTATTGTAATAAAAAATGGTGTTGTCCTGACCATGAACAGGTCGCGGGATGTGATCGAAAATGGAGTGGTGGTTATTAAGGGAACCCAGATCTTTGCCCTTGGTGCTGAAGATACCAACAATCACTTCCCTGGATACAAGGTGATTGATGCCGATGGTGGTTTTATTCTGCCTGGCCTGATCAACACCCATAGCCATTTGCCGATGATTGCTTTCAGGGGACTTGCAGAGAATGGTGTAAAAGACAGGTTGTTTAATTATTTTCTTCCCCTGGAAAAGAATATGCTCAGCCGTAATTTAATTTACAATTCAACGATCCATGGTGCTATTGAATTTGCCATGGGTGGGATCACTACCTATGCGGACATGTACTACCATATTGACGAGATGGCCAAAGCCACAGAGAGGGTAGGGGTTCGGGCGGTGCTGGGGGAAACGATCATAAAGTATCCTGTGGTTGATTCACCTGATCCTCATGGGGGACTGGCATACGCGGTTGATTTTATCCAGGATTATAGGGAAAACCCCCTGGTTACACCTGCCCTGGCCCCGCATGCACCCTACAGTGTATCAACGGAGAAATTGCTGGAAACCATTGCCATTTCAGAGGAATACAATGTGCCTGTCCTGATCCATGTCTCTGAGAGGTCCGCCGAGCCAGGTATGCTGCCTGGAAAATACAAGGGGAAATCCTCGGTTTTTTACCTGGACGATATAGGCTTTTTAAGGAAGAATGTGCACGCGGCCCACGCCATTCACCTGAACGATGAGGATATTGACATACTGAAACGTGTTCAATGCGGTGTGGCACATAATCCAATCGCCAATGCAAAAAGCGCGCATGGGATTGCTAGGGTTCTAGAAATGAAAATGGCTGGCGTGAGAATGGGATTAGGCACAGATGGCCCAATGAGCAATAACTCCCTAAACCTCTTTGCTGCCATGCGGACTGTGGCACTGATGCAAAGGATTAAATATGAGGACAATACACTGATGAAGCCAAAGGAGATCCTTGAAATGGCAACCATTGGCGGAGCCAGGTCCTTATACATGGAAGATAGGATAGGATCCATAGAGTCTGGTAAGCTTGCGGATATCATCATAATTGAGACAAAATCTCCCAATATGGTTCCTTCCTATGATCCCTTTGCTACCGTGGTTTTTCAGGCCGAACCCTACAATGTTTCCACAACCATCATCAATGGAAAGATTATAATGGAAAACCGGGAGATGAAGACCGTAGACATCGAAGAAGACCGGGAGATCATGAACCGCATCATACAGGACATCGCTCCCTTTGCCAGGGAACTGGAAATCAAGTCAAAACTGCAGGGAGATCCATAACTCAGATTTTGTCAACCAGTGTTCAGCACCAGGATCAGAGAACTTGAGCAGCATTAGCCATACCATCTTACAGGATTATTCCCCGTAAACCGGCATCCCGACTTTACCCATAAACAGGAAGGCTCCGGTGGAGTTTTCCTTGATTACATACAGGAAAGGTTTGTCAGCCCTGAAGATGGGAGTGGAGTCACCACCAGCAGAAGTTTCCCGTATCTCCACGATGGTGGCAGCAGCGGCTTCGGTGCCTTCCTCCTGAACATCGATGAATGTTTGGTGTATTACCCTTGATATGTAAAGATCAGCACCCGGTGTTATCCTTGAAAAATCAGCACCGCCAGAAAAGGCGATTTCGAGTCCCAGGTCAATCAGCGGATCGTTCAGAAGGGCCTTAAACCCGTATTTGAATTTGGGAAGTTCGATCTGTACATTCCGGACTGCAGAGTTTTCGAACCATGTATTCCATTGGGAATGGTCCATTAGACTGATGAGATCACCTGTGGTCCTTTCCCCGGAAGGGAGCATAACAACCATACTGAAGGTACTGTCCCCGTATGGCATTTCCACGGCTGAAAAATCATCATTGACCGTATAATTAAATGCACCCTTGACCTTCATGAAATCGGCCGTGGTGAAGCCTGCCTCATTGATGTAAAAAGGGCCCTCCGAGGTCTGACTCTTATCGAATTCATATTTCCAGGTGGCATTGAAATAAATCGCATTGATCAGGTACATCACGGCATTGGACGGGATATAATCCAGCATATCCTTGATCTTATCATTGGTCTTTTCCTCTATCCATCCGTTAATGATGTCAACAGCCTGTGGATCCGAGAAATCGAGTTCCCTGACAGCCGCATCGAAATATGCCTGGTTTGTGTTGATGAACTCATCAAGTACATGGTAACCAAGCTTGTACCAGATGCTATTGGCGATAGAAAACTCAACCTTATTATCCAGGTGGACCAGCTGGTCCATCAGGTCCTTGTAACTTTCATTTACCTCCAGGTTGGTCAGATCACCGAAATGCAGCACATCATAAAAAGCATCCAGTGTGGTTTCGGCGGCTCCGTTCATGGTCATGCCCAGGGCATAAGATACACTGAGCGGGGATATCATGTAATTATCCTCCTCGGTGAGCGCATTGACCTTTCCAAAGAGCTCAAAGGCAAATTGCCGGTCCGCTTCGAGTATCTGTTGAGATTTATAATTAAGGGTTATTTTGGCAGGATCCTTCTTTACAGGTTCGGTATTCTCACAGGAAGTTGTGATCACGGCTACCAGAAGGATAAATATTGGGAGAATGATATTTGTTTTCATGGTCCATTATTAAAAGATTCAGATTAAAGACGCAGGATGAGGGCTGAGGGTTGCGTGTTAATGGTTCTTTACTTCCCAATCTTTTAGGATAAGACCATTATCGACTAAAAGGAACAGGTCTGATTCGAATTTTGATTGATAAAACAGGTGGACGTATTCTAACAGCTCTCCCTGAGGGATCTTTAATTTACCTGTGACCCAATCTGCAAAAACCGGCCCCTTACTATCCGGGAAAATCTTATCCATTTTCAGGTTCTCATTCTTTGTATCAATCCCGGTCAGATAGAGTTTGCTATCCTCTACCTTCCAGGAGGCTATGTAACCACGCCAACAGCCAGTGTGAAGAGGTGCAAATGCCGGTTTTGGACGGTAAATATTCCAGAACATTTCCAGGGGTTCACAGTGAAGCCGGTGTTCCTGGTCTTCAATCATTAAGCTGTCGCAAACCTGGGCTGTCATTAATTCCGGTGTCTGACTTAATCTTTGTTCTCCTTCACTTCATTATAAACTGAGGTAACCAGCCTGGCTTCATTTTCTTCAAAGATTCCTTTTACCTCATCCAGGCTTTTATTTTGTTTAACCATTAACATTACTTTCTCCTGGAGTTCCTGAACTTGAGATATGTGCTGCTGAATGTCATCCCGGCTGCAGATTTCACTATGACCGCTGCTGAACTTCTCAGCTTCAAGAGTTTCAAGCATCCTGGTAAGTGTTGCCACATGTTCAAAAGAATTACCCTCTTTATGTGAATGGATCAACTGGGGCCTTGTTAGAAATAATTGGTCGCCCAGGAATGCAGTTTTTTCTTCGGGAATGTAAACAACAATATCACCTGTTGTGTGGCCAACACCAAAATACCAGAGTTCCACTTTTTTCGAACCAAGGTATATATCCATCTTTTCTGAGAATGTCAACTCGGGAGTGAATGGAGCCAGATCCGGATTTTTCCAGTCTGAAGGAGACCCATCCCGTTTTGGCCGGAAAAAATCATTCCGGCAGTTCTCATGAGCAATAATGGTGACGGATTCGGGGAAAAAACGATTCCCGTTAATATGGTCTCCGTCGCTGTGCGTGTTCACGAGAAATAATACAGGTTTATCGGTGAACTTCTCCAATTCAGAGATGGTTTGGTCTACGGATACCTTATCCATCTTGGCATCGATAACCAGTATCCCATTGTCTCCGATAAATGCGCCTCCTTTTGATCCCCGTCCATCCAGGACTTCGTAAAGATTGCCGGAAATCTTTTCGAGACGCACAGGAGGAGTTTCCTGATCCTGTGTAAATGCAGTTTGTACTATTAATATGGAAAGCAGAAGGAATGGGAAATTTATTTTTTTCATTTTTTGAATATATTAAATACAGAAAGTAAAAGGTAAGAATGGTTGAAAAGCTAAGTTAAGCAAAACAATTAATGGATAAGCATACCAGATAACAAGTCTGCATTTTACAAAAATGAATCCTTCACCAACCGCCCTACGTATACACCGAAATATGCGGTATATATTGGTCCAGGTGTCTGCGGAAGCACAAGGTTTATGCTGCAGCAAGACCTCAATATCATGAAAACGGCCATCAACATATTGCTGTTTCTGACATTCAGCATGACAGTTCATTCACAGCCTGACTGGAAGGAATATGTGTATGATACTTTTCATTTTAAAATAGATTTTCTCCAGCAGCCAGATTTCTCAGTGGACAGTTCAGTTTTCAACGACTCACCATTGATTACCTATTTTTGGGAACTGAATGTTGATGACCCCCTGCACGAAAACATTTACTATTCTGTCAGTCAGGTTAATTATCCATCTGATTTTATTCATTCAGATTCCCTTTCAGCTGTCGTAGACGGATTTATCGGTTCCACTCAAAATAGCCTTATCGGCGATGAAAATTTTACGCTCTTATCGTCATCCTTGACAGAAAAGCATGGCTATCCAGGAAAAGTTTTCAAATGGAAGAGTAACTCAAATAATGTATTCCTGGAATTCCACGTGTATTTGGTTGAAAATAGATTATTTGAATTATCAGTTGTATCACGGGAAGGAATAAATCATAATCCCTTCCTGGATAAGTATTTTGGATCGTTCGAAATAATAAGTCTCCATACTGGAAATTATGCTTTACCTGAAAATGCGAATGAAAGAACCATTATAGTAATGTTTCCTGAAGTCCCGGATGAGCAGACAAAAACCGTTGATTCTGAATATGGTAAGCTATCCCTGGATATTCAGATTTTAGAGCCACAAGTCAAAGAAGATAATATGGTATATATTGCCATGGAAACAAAATATCCTTCAGGATTGGTTGATCAGGAAGATACAGATGCGCTCAATGATTTTTACAGAAAGGCCATAGATGGCTCTTTGAATTCGGTAAATGGAGAATTGATCTCAATTAATGATGTATTTTTTAAAGATAAGCCCGGGAAGGAATACAGATGTTATTTTTCTGGGGACCAGGCATTGATGGTCTACAGGTATTTTTTCATTGATGATAATTTTTATTCAATAGGAGTGATCACATTGCCTGACAAGGATAAAAACAAAGGAATGATAAAGTTCTTCGATTCGTTTAGAATTAAAGATCAGGCAGGGCATTAAATTATATATTTTACCTTTTGGGATGTTGTTAATAAGGGATTTAGGAACATATACCTTGTCGCGCAATTAGGCCGGCCAGTTACTAAGTCCTTTAAAGAACATGAGCTCTTTGTAGTGAGGCTCAGCCTTTTTTTCTATTGCCAGCAACTCATCTGCTGACAGTTGTGCAAACTCTTTAGCGATCTGGATGTTATTCTCCAGCTCAGCGATTTCTCTAATCCCAATTATGATGGTACTTACAGGCAGGCTTAAAGTATAGCTCATTGCTTCCTTCATGGTGATAATACCGTCATTATCAAATATCCTTCCCTTGGCTGGGATCTTCATGCCAATGATGCCCATTTTTTTCTCTACAGCTGTGGGAAGAAGTCCCTCCATGAAGGATCTGTAATATTTATCTGCAGCATTGAGTGCCATCAGTACCGTATCAAAAGGAAATCGGTCAATCAATGCTTTCATGGGGACCGGGCTTTCATGGCCTGTTATGCCAAGAAAGCGTACTATCCCCTGATCCCTTGCTTCCTCGAATGCTTTCAGACATCCATCAGCGGCAAATATTGCATCCACGTTCTCATTTGCTCTTATGCTGTGCATCTGCCAGAGGTCAATCTTGTCAGTTTGAAGGTTATTAAGGGACTTCTCAAGGTCACTTTTCGCGCCATCGTAACTCCTTGACAGGGTTTTGGTAGCCAGGAAGACTTCATCCCGCCGGGTTTTCATTACCTCCCCAATGTATCTTTCACTGATACCACGGGCATTTGTGCCATAGTAGGCAGATGTGTCTATGTAGTTGATCCCCCGGTCTATCGCTCTGTCTATGATATAAACTGCTTTATCATGGCCCCATGCCTCTTCCAGGGTACCCTGGCCACCGAGGCTGTAAATACTTATCGATTCTCCTGT
>Ga0209345_10005970_pt1 | contig 11138 bp, 9 predicted proteins | sample Cruoilmetagenom7_FD_187294 | JGI IMG/M metagenome (GOLD analysis project Ga0209345, IMG submission 187294) | Oil polluted marine microbial communities from Coal Oil Point, Santa Barbara, California, USA - Sample 7 (SPAdes) (version 2) | ecosystem: Environmental > Aquatic > Marine > Oil seeps ...
TGACGGAGCTGCCCTACACCGGCAAGGACAAGGGGGCGATCGGTGAAATCGACGAGGCCATCGTCGGCATGGGCGCCGATGCAATCCGCAAGTGAATTCGACTGCTGTCGGTGCAGGAATCCGGCACAGCGCCAGTATCGACCAGCCGCGACGAAATAATGCAGGGAATTTTGACGTTTACGTCAAGGGAAGGCATTGCAACCGCCATCGCGGCAAACTAAATCTTGGAGAGGCCGGGTGAGGGAGAGGGGAAGTGCCAGTTCAAGGCGCGCACCCGCATCCGGAAAGAAAAGGGAGTGAGACATCATGAATACGACTGCTGCCAATGACCGCATCTGGCTGGCGTCCTACCCGCCAAACACTGCCGCAGATATCGGCCCGCTGCCACATTCGTCGGTCGCAGGCTTGCTCGAGGATTCATTCAAGCGCTTTGCCGACCGGCCGGCTTACACCTGCATGGGCAAGACCATCACCTATGGGGAGACGGAACGCCTGTCATCGGCCATCGGCGCCTGGCTGCAGTCACTCGGACTTCAAAAGGGTGACCGGGTTGCGGTGATGATGCCGAACATCCTGCAGATGCCGGTGACAATGGCCGCCGTGCTGCGCGCCGGCTATACGGTCGTCAACGTCAATCCGCTCTACACTCCTCGCGAACTTGAACACCAGCTCAAGGATTCAGGCGCGAAAGCGATCATCATTCTCGAGAACTTTGCCGTCACCTTGCAGCAGGTCGTTGCCCGCACCGACGTCAAGCACGTCTGTGTCGCGAGCATGGGCGACCTCATGGGGTTGAAGGGGCACCTGGTCAACTTCGTCGTCCGCAAGGTCAAGAAAATGGTCCCGGCCTGGTCGCTGCCCGGCCATGTCAGCTTCAAGGCTGCGCTGTCTGCCGGACAGGGCATGACGCTCAAGGCCGCGGACATCAAACCCGATGACGTGGCGTTCCTGCAATATACCGGCGGCACCACCGGCGTATCGAAGGGCGCAACGCTGACCAATTCGAACGTGCTCTCGAACGTCGCGCAAAACGACCTCTGGCTTCCTGCCGCCTTCATCAAGAAGCAGAAACCCGAGGTTCTGCTCTATGTCTGCGCGCTGCCGCTTTATCATATCTTTGCACTGACGGTGAACGCGCTGATGGGGATGTCACAGGGCGCACACAATCTGCTGATCCCCAACCCGCGTGACATTCCGGGCTTCGTCAAGGAACTGGGCAAGTACGAATTCCACGTCTTCCCGGGGCTGAATACGCTTTTCAACGCACTGCTGAACAATGAAGACTTCCAGAAGCTGAACTTCAAGCCGCTGCTGTTGTCGCTCGGCGGCGGTATGGCGGTACAGCGGCCGGTGGCGGAACGCTGGAAGGAACTTACCGGCTGCGTGATTTCGGAAGGTTACGGCCTGTCGGAAACATCTCCGGTGGCCACTGCCAACCGGTTTGACGCCGACGAGTTTTCCGGAACCATCGGCCTGCCGCTGCCCTCAACCTTCATCGACATCCGCGACGAGGATGGCAAGTCGATGCCATTGGGCGAAGTCGGCGAGATCTGCATCAAGGGCCCGCAGGTGATGGCGGGATACTGGAACCGGTCCGACGAGACGGCCAAGGTGATGACCGAGGACGGCTATTTCCGCTCCGGCGACATGGGCATCATGGACGAGGCGGGATACACCAAGATCGTCGACCGCAAGAAGGACATGATCCTGGTCTCGGGCTTCAATGTCTATCCCAACGAGGTCGAGGAATTCGCAGTCTCGCATCCGGGAATTGTTGAAGCGGCAGCGGTTGCGATGCCGGATGAACATTCGGGTGAAGCGGTGAAGCTGTTCGTGGTGCGCAAGGACCCCAACCTCACCGAGGCCGACGTCAAGGCGCACTGCGCCACCGGACTGACCAACTACAAACGGCCCAAGGTGGTTGTGTTCAAGGACGAGTTGCCGAAGACAAATGTCGGCAAGATCCTGCGCCGCGAGTTGCGCGACTAGAGCCTTGTAGCCAGATTGAACCAGAGAGGCCCGCGGAAAACTTGATTTCCCGCGGGCCTCTCTGCATAGGTGGGTATCCCAACACGGAGGCCCATACCTTGTCGAAGACCATTCCCCAGGCTTTGTCAGATCTCAAATCCCATCGGGACAGCGGCGCTGTCGGCTCGCTTCGGGCCGCCTTTGCCGCCGATTCCGCTCGCGCCGGCCGCTATACAGCGGCACTTGAAGACCTGAAAATGGATTTCTCCAAGTGTGCGGTGAATGACGAGACGCTGGCGCTGCTTTCCGGACTGGCAACGGCCGCAAACGTCGACACCCAGCGTGACCGGATGTTTGCCGGTGAGGCAATCAACACCACCGAAGGCCGGGCAGTCCTGCACACCGCTTTGCGGGCAGCAGCGGACGCCGACATTCGTGTCGATGGAGAGAACGTGGTGCCGCAGGTTCACGCGGTGCTTGACGCCATGGGCGCGTTTTCGGACGGGCTGCGCGACGGATCGATTTGCGGCGCGACCGGCAAGGCCTTCACCGATGTGGTCAATATTGGCATCGGTGGCTCGGACCTCGGCCCGGTGATGGCGACACTGGCGCTGGCGCCCTACCATGACGGACCGCGGCTGCATTTCGTTTCCAATGTCGATGGCGCCCATATTTCCGATACGCTGTCAGGGCTTGATCCGGAAACCACGCTGATCATCGTCGCTTCGAAGACCTTCACCACGATCGAGACGATGACCAACGCCGCAACCGCGCGGGATTTCATTGTCTCGAAGCTGGGGGAAGCCGCGGTAGCGCAACATTTCGCGGCACTTTCCACGGCGCTCGACAAGGTGGCCAAGTTCGGTCTCGACGAGAACCGTGTCTTTGGTTTCTGGGACTGGGTCGGTGGCCGCTACTCGCTGTGGTCGGCCATCGGGCTGCCGCTGATGATTGCCATTGGCAAGACGAATTTCGCGGAGTTTCTTGCCGGCGCGCGCGCCATGGACGACCATTTCAAGTCCGCGCCCGTCGCGCAGAACCTGCCCATGCTGCTGGGGCTGCTGGGCATCTGGCACCGGCTGGTGTGCGGATACCCGAGCCGGGCGATCATTCCCTATGACCAGCGGCTGTCACGGTTTCCGGCCTATCTGCAACAGCTCGACATGGAATCAAACGGCAAGTCGGTCGGGCTGGATGGCAAGCCGCTGAACACCGCATCAGGGCCGATCGTCTGGGGCGAGCCGGGCACCAATGGCCAGCACGCCTTCTTCCAGCTCTTGCACCAGGGCACCGACGTGATCCCGGTCGAGTTCATGATCGCCGCCAACGGGCATGAACCGCATCTGGCGCATCAGCATCAGCTGCTGATCGCCAATTGCCTGGCGCAGTCGGAAGCGCTGATGCGTGGCCGCAGCACGGAAGAAGCACGGGCGCAGTTGATCGCCGCGGGTGCTTCGGAAGCTGAAGCCGACCGGCTTGCGCCGCACAAGACATTTCCGGGCAACCGGCCGTCGATCACCCTGGTTTATGACAAGCTGACGCCGTTTGCCCTCGGGCGGCTGATTGCGCTTTACGAGCACCGGGTGTTCGTCGAGGCGCAGATTTTCGGCATCAACGCGTTTGACCAGTGGGGCGTGGAACTGGGCAAGGAACTGGCGACCGCGCTGTTGCCGGTGGTCAAGGGCGAGAACAGTGGCGAAGGCCATGACAGCTCGACGCTGATGCTGGCCGGAACGATCCGCCAGATGCGCGGCGAGAGCTGATCAGAAGCCGATTTCGCTGGCCCAGGGCGGATTGGCGCCGGGCCGCGAGACGGTGACGGCGGCCGCCTTGGCGCCAAGCCGCAGCGCATTGCCGATGGCATCCGCCGACAGGGTCTTCATCGCCTCTTTGGTCAGCAGATTGTCCCGCTTCAGCGAGGCGAGAATGCCGGCATTGAAGGTGTCGCCTGCGCCCACCGTATCGGCGACCGTGACAGGCACGCCGTCAACCTCGACCGTGTGATCGGCGGTAAAACCGATGGCACCCTTTGCGCCGCGGGTGAACACCACCAGGCTGGGGCCCTGCGCGAGCCAGGTTCGGGCAGCGGTTTCCATGTCGGGCTGGCCAAACCACTCGAGGTCTTCGTCCGACATCTTGACGATATCGCTCATGGCGATCATCCGGTCGATGCGGGCGCGGTGCTTTGCCGTATCGGTGATAAAGCTGGGGCGGATATTGGGATCGAGCGAGATCACCCGCGAGGCATGTTCGCGCCGCATCAGGCTTTCATAGGTGGCGCCACAGGGATCGGGAATCAGGCTGATCGCACCGAAGTGCAAGGCTTCCACATCATCGCCGAGATCCGGCAGATGTTCTTCTGTGATCATCCGGCCTGCGGTGTTCTCGTCGAAGAATGCGTAACTTGCCTGACCATTGACCAGCCGGACGAAAGCCAGCGTGGTGTTGAGATCAAGCGTTGCGCAAGGGCTGTGGTCGACGCCGCTGGCGGTCAGCGCCTCACGCAGAATATCGCCGAACATGTCGCTCGACAGGCCGGTGAAAAAGCTGGTGTCCAGTCCGAGACGGCCAAGCGCCAGGGCCGTGTTGAACACCGCACCACCGGCATAGGGCGCGAACGCATCCTCGCCCGCGGTCGTGGTGCGCGGCAGCATGTCGATCAGCGCTTCGCCACAACAGATGATCATCGGGTGTCCTCCACTTGCTGCCCAAGCGGACAGGATTGCCTGATATTATGCCGGAAGTTCGGAAACGCCACCATGCTGTGCCGACCATTGCAGCGGCGCATCGAGAAATGCCTCCACCGATTTGAGGGTCGCCGGATCGAAGGCCTGCTGCCGGGTTGCCGCGGCCAGCACATCGCGCCAGGTGGCGAGATAATGCAATTCGACATTGCCGTTGGCGAAGCGCTTTCCGGCCTCTTCAAAAATGCCGTAGTAGAACAGCGCGATGCCATGATCGACTGTGCATCCGGCTTCGCGGATGGCGTCGATGAAGGTGAACATCGATCCGCCCGCGGTGGTCAGATCCTCGATGACCAGCACCCGCGAACCTTCCGGCAATTCGCCCTCGATCTGGGCGTTGCGGCCGTGGCCCTTGGGCTTCTTGCGCACATAGATCATCGGCAGGCCAAGGCGTTCTGCCAGAAATGCCGCGAAGGGAATGCCGGCCGTCTCGCCACCGGCGATGCAGTCGAACTGCTCGAAGCCGGCTTCCGACAGGATCGTGGCGGCTGCGAAGTCCATCACGGCAGAGCGGATGCGCGGATAGGAGATCAGCTTGCGGCAATCGATGTAGACCGGGCTCATCATCCCGGAGGCAAGCTTGTAAGGCTCGGTGGCATTGAAATGCACCGCCTTGATTTCGAGAAGCTGGCTGGCGACAAGTTCGGCGATCTTCGCCTTGTCGGGAAACGTGTTGGAAAACATCGGCGTCGCCTCCGGGGGCTGGCCCGGACAATTTGCCCGGCAAGGGTTTCGCGGACCCGAATACCAGTTCGGCCCCGCGGATTAAAGAGCGCTCAGGCAACTTCCCAGTGGATGGGGACCAGCGGGTCAAACACCGTCACCGGTCCGTCACCGGTCTCGATCCTTTCAGGCCAGGCCACCGGTTCGTCGCGCCGCACCAGCGTCACCGTCTCTGTATTGACCGGCAATCCATACCAGGCCGGCCCGTTCAGGCTGGCAAATCCGGCGAGCTTGTCGAGTGCGCCGTCCTGCTCGAAGACATGAGCGAGACATGCCAGCGTGTTGATCGAGGTGAAAATGCCGGCGCAGCCGCAAGCGCATTCCTTCAACGGGTCAACATGGGGGGCAGAATCGGTGCCGAGAAAGAACCGCCTGTCGCCGGACGTTGCCGCCTTGCGCAGCGCCAGCCGGTGGCTTTCGCGCTTGGCAACCGGCAGGCAGTAGTAATGCGGCTTGATGCCGCCGGCGAGAATGGCGTTGCGGTTGATCATCAAATGATGCGTGGTGATGCTGCCAGCCAGGTTGGAGTCCGCATCCATGACGTAATCGATGCCATTGGAGGTCGTGACATGCTCAAGCGTGATCTTGAGTTCAGGCAACCTGCGGCGCAGCGGATCGAGCACGGTTTCGATGAAGACGGCTTCGCGGTCGAAGATATCCACTGCCGGATCGGTGACTTCGCCGTGGATGCACAGCGGCATGCCGATCCCGGCCATCTTTTCCAGTACCGGCATGACCTTGGAAAGATCGCGCACACCGGAATGGGAATTTGTGGTGGCACCGGCGGGATAAAGCTTCACCGCCGTTACCAGCCCCGAGGCATGGGCGCTGGCGACATCGGCAGGATCGGTGCCTTCAGTCAGATAAAGCGTCATCAAGGGGGTGAAATCCAGGCCGGCGGGCAAGGCCGCCATGATGCGGTCGCGGTAGGCTTTCGCATCGGCACTGGTGACCACCGGCGGCACCAGATTGGGCATGATGATAGCACGGGCGAAATCACGCGCACTATAGGGCAGAACACCTTCAAGCATTGCGCCATCGCGCAAATGCAGGTGCCAATCATCAGGCTTCGGAATGGTAATCTCGACCACGCTGGGGTTCTCCCTGGATTAGGCCGCCCTATCTGCCGCGATTGCGGGGTTGACCTTTTCGGCCTCGGGCGGCAACTGATATGGCAAGCCTTTAGCAGGCAACAGGCAAACAGGGAAAGACTTCATGGATCTCGGATTGACAGGAAAACGGGCTTTGGTGCTGGCGTCATCGCGCGGACTGGGCCTCGGCATTGCCGAAGCGATTGCCGCAGAGGGCGGAGATGTGCTGATCACCGGGCGCGATGGCGCCCGTCTTGAAGCCGCAGTTCAGGCCATCAATGCGCGCGGTGCGGGCAAGGCGAGGTTCGTGGTCTCCGACCTGTCGGACAAGGACACGCCGGCGCTGCTTGAGGAAACCGTCAAGCGCGAATTCGGCGGCCTCGACATCCTCGTCAACAACACGGGCGGGCCGCCCCCTGGCCTGATGAGCGAGGCCGATCTGTCGGTCGTTCACCGCCAGTTCGAAATCATGGTGATGAGCGTGATGGACATCACCGCGCGCTTCCTGCCGGGAATGCGGGCGCAGGGTTGGGGCCGGGTGCTGACGGTGGCCTCCTCCGGGGTGATTCAGCCGATCCCGAACCTGGGGCTTTCCAATGCGCTGCGGGCCACGCTCGTCGGCTGGTCGAAATCGATGGCCAACGAAGTCGCCGGCGATGGCGTCACCTTCAACATGCTGCTGCCGGGCAGGATCGACACCGATCGGCTGAAGCAGCTCGACGCCGCGAACGCAAAGCGCTCAGGCAGGGATGTTGCCGATGTCGCCAAGGCAGCGCAGAAGGATATCCCTGTCGGACGCTACGGTGCGGTTGAAGAGTTTGCCAACACGGCTGCGTTCATCGTCAGCGCCCGGGCGAGCTATATCAACGGATCGATGATCCGTTGCGATGGCGGCGCGATCAAGTCGGTCTGACAACCATTGCGAACCGGGCCTTTGCGGCCCGGTTCAGCTTCAAACAGCGCGCTTGAGACTTTCCTCGATATAGGTCTTGCGCAAGCCGAGCGTCACCGGTCCGGGCTTGCCACCCGAAAGCTCGACGCCATCAATCGAGACCACCGGACCGACGAAGACAGAGGCCGAGGTGATGAAGGCCTCGGCAGCGTCCCTGGCTTCCTCGATGGTGAATTCGCGCTCCTCGATCTTCGTGCCGTTGGCTTCCGTATAGGCCATCAGGGCTGCGCGGGTGATGCCGGGCAGGATCGAGTGAGACAAGGGCCGGGTGACAATCGCGCCTTCGCGGGTGACGATGAAGGCATTGTTCGACGTGCCTTCCGTGACCACGCCATCGCGCACCAGCCAGGCATCATCTGCGCCGCGGGACTTGGCTTCCATCTTGCCAAGCGAGGGATAAAGCAGCTGCACCGTCTTGATGTCACAGCGGCCCCAGCGCAGATCCGGGATCGAGACAATCTTCATGCCGTTTTTTGCCACGCCCGTATCGATCAGCGGGCGGCTCTGGGTGAACAGAACCAGTGTCGGTGTCAGCTTTTCGGTGTCGAACAGGAAATCGCGGTCGACGGCGCCGCGGGTCATCTGCAGATAGACCACACCCTCTTCGACATTGTTGCGGGCCACCAGTTCGCGGTGGATCGCCAGCAGATCATCATCGCTGACAGTAAAGCGCATGCCCAGTTCGTTGGCAGAACGATGCAGCCGGGCGATGTGGGCGGGAAAATCAATCAGCTTGCCACCAAGCACGGAGGCAACTTCATAGATGCCGTCACCGAACAGGAAACCCCGGTCAAACACCGAGACCTTGGCCTCGTTTTCCGGCACATAGCTTCCGTTGACATAAACCGTACGCATGGCAAACCTCTCAATTATGGACCCTAGTCTCATGCCAAATTTGCTGCAGTCCGCCAACAGCTATTTTGTCCGGACGCTTTTCCCGGCACGGCAGAGCAGCTGCGCCTGGGCTGGCAATGCACCGGTGATCCGGGCCTGACTAGGCTTCATCATCCAGACAGTGCGTCACGATGTTGAAGCCCTCTTCGGCCGTCGGAGCAACAAAATGCCGGGAGATCTGCAGGAATTGTTCGTCTGTTACCGCAAACGGATGCTCGCCGCTTTCATTTCGGGCGCGCAATCTCGCTTTGCAAACCTCGTCCGGGACATCGAGAAAATGCAGCTTGTGGGCCGCATTCGTTACATCGATGATGGCGCGCATCCACATTCGGTTGGCGACCGTGTTTGCCGGAAAGTCCAGCACCACAGACACACCTGCGTTCAACAAAGAGACGATATGAGGCCCCATGATCGCCTGCAGTTTTGCCGAACACCGAACGTAATCGGAGATCGAGACCATTTCGTCGGAGTAAAGCGTGGCCAGCCAGTCATCCTCGGCAATGACAACCGTTTTCGGCATGTCGCCAAGTTTGGCAGTCAGCGTGGATTTTCCGGAGGCGATTTTGCCGCATACGAGATGCAGCGTTGGTGATGTCGAAGGCATGAGAACAACTTTGATGTGCGCGGGCCGCGCTTGTTACGTCGAGATACCAGCTACCCGGCCCGGCAAATCAGGCCGGGCAGATAATTCGGGCTCTCTTGCTGCCACTGAGCTTTTCAACGAACGTGTTCATGGACAATCTGTGGCACGGAAATGCATAGAAATCCATGACCGGCATGGAAAATGCGGTACGCTGTGATGCCGTTGTCGCGCGGCGCGATAACGCATTGGTCAAAACGCACAATCAAGCGTTTGATTTTCGGGCCGTGTCAGGCTTGACCCGGCCTTTCTTGCCGGTCAGCTCGATCTCGACCGTGTCGCCTACGCCCTGATCCGCAGCTTCGGGATCGCGGTCACGAACTGTCCACCCCAATCGCTGATACAGGTAAGCTGGGTCCTGATTTCTGTCTCGATGTTCCATGGCAGTATTACCACCCTGTGTGGTTGGTCGGAGGCAAGTCGGTCCTCGCCGACGATCGGAATGTGCGAGCCGGGCATGTAACGCCCCTGCTTGGCCGGGTTCCGGTCAACAACGAAGGCGATATCACCGGCATCGGCGCCGGCGAAATTGAGAAGCGTGTTGCCCTTGGCGGCGGCGCCATAGGCAGCCACCTTCAGGCCATTGGCGCGACAATCGGCAAGGAAGTCCCGAAAATCGTCGCGGGCGGTCTCGGCGGTGACCTGAAAACCGGCATAGAAGGCCTGGCTGTTCATTCCGGCGCGCCGCTCGGTCTCGAGCATGGCGCCCACCGCCGGGGTTATGCGATGCGCAGCCTGGTCGCTGCGGCAGGCAAACACCCTGAGGCTGCCGCCGTGGTGCGGCGTGGTTTCGATATCGAAGACCGTCAGACCGTTGGCGCTGAAAATGCGGTCGACGGCAAGCAGCGAGAGGTAGGAATAGTGCTCGTGATAGGCGGTGTCGAACTGGTTGCCCCGAACCATTTCATAAAGATGCGGAAACTCGAAGGTGGCAACGCCCGACGGTTTGAGGAGCCGTGCGAAACCGCCAACGAAATCGTTGATGTCGGGGACGTGGGCCAGCACATTGTTCGCGGCTATGAGGTCCGCCTGCTGTCCCTCTGCCGCCAGTTTGCCGGCCAGGTCCCGACCGAAAAAATCCTCGACGATCTCGATGCCTTTCGACCGCGCCGCTTCGGCGGTGCTGTGCGTCGGCTCGATGCCGTAGCAGGGAATGCCAAGCTCTTTGACATATTGCAGCAGGTAGCCGTCATTGGCAGCGACCTCGGCAACCAGACTGCCGGCGCCAAGGCCAAACCGGTCGCGCATTGCCCCGACATAGGATCTGGCATGATCGAGCCAGGTTCTGGAAAATGACGAGAAATAGGCATAGTCGCCGGAAAAGAATTCCTCCCGGTCGGCAAAATCCTCGGTCTGGGTCAGCCAGCATTCCGTGCAGGTGCGGATGACCAGCGGATAGCGCTTTTCCGGCAGCGACAGGTCAGCCTCGTCAAGATAGGAATTGGATGGTGGCGCTTCGCCCAGATCGAGGAAGGGAATGAATTCGGTTCCGCCGCAATGTCTGCAATGCATCATGAGAGCTGCCTCCCGGCATCGATCATGGGATGGGCGGCATCGCGTGCGGACAGCCCGGTGACGGGCAAGGGCCAGGCAATGCCGAGCACCGGATCATCGTGCCGCAGCCCGGCTTCGTGTTCCCTGTTATAGGCGACGGAATGAATGTAGATGAGTTCCACATCGTCGGTGAGCGCCTGGAACCCGTGCGCAAAACCCTCGGGAATATAGATGGCAGTGCCGGCTTCCGCTGACAGCTCGACGCCAACATGTGCGTGCTGCGACGAGCTGTCCTGGCGGACGTCGACGGCAACATCATGGACCGCGCCGCGGATACAGACAACGAGCTTGGCTTCTGCGTGGGGCGGGCGCTGATAATGCATGCCGCGCAGTGTGCCTGCCTTTTCGGTGCGGCTGTGATTGATCTGCGCCACCGGCCCGGGCCAGCCGATTCCGGTGAGCGCTTCGGCGCAGAAAATGCGTGCGAAAGCGCCGCGCTCGTCGGCAAACGGTGCGCGCCGCACCAGCACCGGGCCATCGTTCCGGCCCGGCATCAGCGGCGTCAATTCAAACGGAGAAGCACTCACCGGACGCACGCCATGGATGCGCGCTTGACGGCGTCGAGATAGGCG
>Ga0209345_10005972_pt1 | contig 11137 bp, 5 predicted proteins | sample Cruoilmetagenom7_FD_187294 | JGI IMG/M metagenome (GOLD analysis project Ga0209345, IMG submission 187294) | Oil polluted marine microbial communities from Coal Oil Point, Santa Barbara, California, USA - Sample 7 (SPAdes) (version 2) | ecosystem: Environmental > Aquatic > Marine > Oil seeps ...
TTTGGTCACCCGACGTCGCGGGCGTTCGCACGCGATCTGGCCGCCATTGGACCGGCGGTGTTGGCCGATCCGGGGGCGAAGGCGATGTATGGCTCAAAAACGGGGACCGGCGTCGCGGCTGAGGGCGAAAAGATCGAACAGTTGGATTTGGCCTCAACCCTGGGGCTGTTGCGCGCGCGCGGCGTGGGACCGTTTTACACCGGTCCGTTCGCCACTCATTTTGTCGAAGGCGCCCGACGCGCAGGCGGATCGCTGAGCGCTGAGGCGTTGCGCGATTTCCGCCCCCGGTGGCGCGATACAGTTCGCGTTGAGGTCGGCAACGAAGTCGCCCATTTCGCCCCGTCACCCGCCATCGCATCCAGCCAAGCCGCCGTGATGCTGGCGATGTTGATCGAACAGGGGCAGTTCGACGGCGCAGACGAAGGCGCACGCGCCAGTCTGTTGGCCGAGGCCGCCGTGCGGTCGTTCTCAGACCGCGAGACGTGGATCGATGGAAGAAACGTTTCTGTGGCGCCAGACCACATTCAAAGTTTGTCCCAAGGCCTGCAAGCCGATCATAAAACGCCGCTCGTAAGTTTGAGTCCGCGTCCGCTCAACCGTCACGAAAGCCCGGCGACGACGTCGTTCATGGCTGCCGATGCGGCGGGCAACGCGGTGGCCTGTGCGGTGAGCATGAACGCCAGTTTCGGCACCGGGCGCGTGGCCGGGGGCACCGGCGTGTTGCTGGCCGCCGCCCCCGACGCCAGCGGTCGCGGGCCGACCGGCTTGGCGCCGATGCTGTTGGTCAATGAGCCGACCAAAGAGTTCCGTATGGCCGCCGCAGCCAATGGCGGCGTGGCCGCGCCGACCGCATTAGCCGGTGTGGTGGCGCGCATGGCGCTGGCGGATCAAGACGCGAAACAGGCCGTGGACGCACCGCGCGCGCACAACGGCGGCGACCCCGATGTGACGTATTTCGAGCCCACTTTGGACGCCGCCGCGCAAAGCCATTTGGCGGCGGCGGGCCACACCACCGCGCAAATTTCATACTTGGGCCAAGTGAACGTGCTGTATTGCCCCGAAGGCCTTCCGACCAAACCGTTGCGCTGTCAGATGTCGGCTGATCCGCGTGGCGCGGGCTTGGCCGCCGGATCGATGCTGACGGGCGGGGCCAGAAAATGAGTTTGAAAGCCGCCAAGCGCGGCATGATCTCGCCGTTTATCGTCATGGACGTGATGCGCGCCGCCAACGCGCGCGAAGCCCAAGGCGAAGACATCTTGCATATGGAGGTCGGCCAGCCGTCCTCCGCGGCGCCGTCGAAAGTGCTGCAAGCTGCGCGCGACGCCTTGGACCACGAGCTGTTGGGCTACACCGATGCGTTCGGCGTGCCGCACCTCAAAGCGCGCATCGCGGCGCAGTATGATGACATGTATGGGGTGAAGATCGACCCCGCGCGCATCGCCGTGACCACGGGATCAAGCGGCGGGTTCTTGCTGGCGTTTTTGTCGGCGTTCGACGCCGGTGACCGGGTGGCGCTGGCGAGCCCAGGCTATCCGGCGTACCGCAATATCTTGACCGCGCTTGATATTGAGGTGGTGGACATTCTCACTGGACCGGACACCGATTTTCAGCCGACGCCACAATTGCTCGATCAGGTGGAGGGCAAGCTGGACGGCTTGATCATCGCCTCACCATCCAATCCCACCGGCACCATGATCGACCGCGATGGCCTACAAGCCTTGGCGAGCTATTGTCGCGAACGCGGCGTGCGGGTGGTGTCTGACGAGATTTATCACGGCATCACCTTCGAAGAACCCGCCCACACCATGGCCGAATTTGATGACGAGTGCTTCGTCGTCAACAGCTTTTCCAAATACTATTCGATGACCGGCTGGCGGCTGGGCTGGTTGGTGTTTCCCGAAAGTTTGGCGCGTCCGGTGGAATGCTTGGCGCAAAACCTGTTCATCTCCGCCCCGACCCTGTCGCAGATGGCGGCGCTGGCGGCGTTTGATTGCCAGCCGGAACTCGACGCCAACGTCGCGCGCTATAAAGCCAATCGCGACCTGTTGCTCGCAGAACTGCCCAAAGCGGGCTTTGATAAACTCAGCCACGCCCAAGGGGCGTTTTACGTCTACGCCGACGTCTCAGACCTGACCGACGATAGCCAAGCGTTCTGCCAAGAGATCCTCGCCAAAACCGGCGTCGCCATAACTCCGGGCAAAGACTTCGACCCCAGCCGCGGCCACCAATTCGTCAGGTTCTCCTTCGCTGGCAGCACCGAGGATATGGCTGAAGCTGTGGGGCGGTTGAAGGTGTTTGGTGGGGCAGGGTGAGGGGGATATCCCGCTCATGAGCATCAACGGCAAGCCAACAAAAATCCTTATTTACAGCAGACATGGATACTCTCTCCGAAATATCGCCTTAGGATCAGTGACGCGATGTTGCGAAAAATGGTCATCAGAAGCACTCTAGGCGCGCCCTTGTTGAGAGCGGCCCATAAGGCAAAAGACAACTGATATAATGTATGAAAACAGCAGTACGATATGGATTGACACCGACATCCAGAGTCCACCAACCATAAGAATAAGCTTCGTTATTGATGCATATAGGTAAGAGGGGCCTTGTGGGATATCACCTGCAACTAAGTAATAATTCGCTCCGTTATAGAATACTCCATAAATTGCAATAGACGTTATCATCAAGAATATAAGTATGGCGGGAATTTTTGTGCTTTCTTTCTTGAATTCAACCTCAAAGTAGACCCTGGAAAGATATATCCAGTACTTTTTCCAACCAATAACAAGTCGAATAGACATTACGAATACGGCATATAATGACGCTATCGCAATAATTAGAGACTCAAATTTTATAAAATAAATTCTATTTTCATAATAAGTACCAATGTGGGTGTTTATTTCATAATCTAATCTAGAATAGTATGAATGCAGTAAATCAATATAAATTTTCATTTCATTATAATAAGACATAAACGTATCGTATGAATTTCCATATGATAATAAGAGCGTAATTGAAGACACGCCGCAAATAACAAATATTTCCATAGACATATAAAATATGTCCGACGCAAGTATGAAGTTATTGTGAGGTGTGACTCCTTCACCCTCTGCGTAATCTCCTGTTGTGGCTTTGAGTACGCGCTTTTCCATCCATGAATTTGCCCATCTTGCGCCCCAGCGCCGCAATGTGATCGCAACGACAGCCATGCCAAGCCCAAGAACAGCGAATAAGATTGGACCACCATACCCGAAGGAAGTTGTGCCACCGACAAACCCGAAGAACATCGGGTAGAATGCCAGCGTCATAAATTCCGTAACCCGGTATGTCGGCTTCAATCGGAAGAAAAGCACGGACCCGACATCCTCTTTGGGTTTGGCAGTGTTTGCCGTATTTTCCATTGAGGCATCAGACATTATCAGTCCTTTTCTTCTACGCGGCGAAGGGTGACGACATCAGTCGGTTGTCCCGGTTTTCAACTCTGTGAAAAATGGTTTGATATTAAAACGTGCTCCGCGTTTCAAAACACAACAAAGATGATGTGTATCAATACGTACATTATGCTGCTTTGGGTTGCCATATGATTGTGCCAGACAAACAAAAAAGGCGCGGACCGGGGTCCGCGCCTTTTTGTATTTGTGACGGTGGAAGGCGTTAGCCGCCGATGTTCCACCAGCCTTTGCGTTTGGGCTTTTCGGCCACTTCGCCGACCACCACGGTTTCGACACCGGGAGCGGGGGCTGGTTTTTCTTCAGCGGCGGCGGCAGGCTCAGGGGCGGGCTCGGGCTTAGGCTCGGGCGCGGGTTCCGGCTTCGCCTCGACCACAGGTTCGGCTGCAACTTCAGCGACGGCCTCCACTTTAGGCTCGGGTTTTTTGCGCGCGCGGGGGCGGCGTTTGGGCTTTTCTTCTGATTCCGCCGCGTTTGCGACAGGAGCTTCAGCTTCGCCTTCGGCAACAGCTTCGGTTCCGGATTCCGCTTCAACGGAAGTAGGCTTGCGGCGTGAGCGGCGGCGCCGCTTGGGTTTTTCTTCACCCTCTGCGGCTTGCTCGACCTGCTCGACCGGCGCTTCAGGGGTCGTCGCGTCGCCTGTGGGTTCCTCAGTCTCTACAGCACCCTCTTCATTGGCGTTCGCAGCTTCAGCAGCGTCACCTTCGACTGGTTTGCGACGACGACGCGAACGACGGCGTTTGGGCTTTTCTTCGCCTTCGGGAGCAGCGGCGACTTCGCCTTCAGCGGCTTCGGTCTCGCCTTCAGCGCTTTCGACTGGTGCGGCTTCGCCTTCAGTTGCTTCTGCGCCTTCGACGCCCTCAGCGGCGCCCTCGATGGATTTACGACGACGACGACCGCCACGACGCGAACGGCGACGGCGCTTGCTTTTGCCTTCTTCGCCGGTTTCGCCGTCCTCAGAGCTTTCCTGAGCGACGCTTTCGCCTTCGGCTTCGTCAGACGCTGCTGTGGACTCGGCGGCGTCAAATTGCGTTTCTGCGCCATCCTCGTCACGCTTGCGGCCGCGACGGCGACGCTTGCGTTTGCGGTTGGCGTCTTCGACGACGTCGGTGCGCACGTTGGCGACCATTTCGGAAATGGTTTCGCCGTTCTGGTTCTTGGTGCGCTCCAACCGCAGGTCGGGCGGGACCAATGAATCGTCGTTGGTCAGGATCACCTGCATGCCGTATTTGGCTTCAAGTTCGAGCAAGGCGTCGCGCTTGTGGTTCAAGATGTACAGCGCCACCGAGGTCGGCACGTGCACGGTCAGTTCCGCAGCGCGGTGGTTGGCGCCCTCTTCGTCGATGGCGCGCAACACCACCAGTGCGGTGGACTCGGTCGAGCGACGGATGCCGGTGCCGCCGCAATGGGGGCAGGGTTCCGACGAGGTTTCGATCAGACTGGGACGCAGACGCTGACGCGACATTTCCAGCAAGCCAAACGGGCTGATGCGGCCCACTTGGATGCGCGCACGGTCATGTTTCAGCGCTTCTTTCATGCGCCGTTCGACCTGGGAATTGTTGCGGTTGACGTCCATGTCGATGAAATCGATGACCACCAGACCGGCCAAATCGCGAAGGCGCAATTGGCGCGCGACTTCATCGGCGGCTTCGAGGTTGGTCTTGACCGCCGTTTCTTCGATGTTGCGTTCCTTGGTGGAACGGCCCGAGTTGACGTCGATGGACACCAGCGCTTCGGTCGGGTTGATCACCAAGTAACCGCCCGCCGGCAGGTGCACGACCGGGTTGTGGATCGCGTCCAACTGGTTTTCCACACCGGCGCTGCGAAACAGCGGGACGGCGGGTTCTTTGTACTGCTTGACCTTGCGCGCGTGGCTGGGGATCAACAGCTTCATGAATTCCTTGGCGGCGCGGTAGGCTTCTTCGCCCTCGACCTGGATGTCTTCGATGTCGCGCGAATACAAATCGCGGATCGAACGGCGCACGATGTCGCCTTCTTCATGCACCAACGTCGGTGCGGTCGATTGCAACGTCAGATCGCGCACGTTGTTCCACAGGCGAATTAGGTATTCGAAATCGCGCTTGATTTCGGCTTTGGTGCGCCCAATGCCCGCAGTGCGCAAGATGACGGCCATGCCGTCAGGCACGTCGAGGCTCGACAAGATGGCTTTCAGCGACTTGCGGTCGGCGGAATTGGTGATCTTTCGCGAAATGCCGCCACCGCGCGCGGTGTTGGGCATCAAGACACAATAGCGACCAGCTAAAGACATATACGTGGTCAGAGCCGCGCCTTTGTTGCCGCGTTCTTCTTTGACGACCTGGATCAGCAGCACCTGTCGGCGCTTGATGACTTCCTGGATTTTGTATTGCTTGGCGCTGGGCGCGCGGCGGTGGTGCGATGCTTCGACTTCGTCGGTTTCGTCGCCGCCGACGGTTTCGACAGCGCCGCCGTTGCCGTTTCCAGGTTCGACGTCGTTATCGCCGTTATCGGTATCGTCGGTGGCTTCGGGCGCGTCTTCGCTGACTGCGTCGTCTGGTTCCACAGCCTCAACGGCTTCGGCTTCGCCTTCTTCGCGGTCCGAAACCGGGATCTGATAATAATCGGGGTGAATTTCGCTAAAGGCCAAGAACCCATGGCGGTTTCCGCCGTAATCGACAAAGGCCGCTTGGAGCGACGGCTCCACACGGACGACTTTGGCGAGATAGATATTGCCTTTTAACTGCCTTCTGGAAGATACCTCAACGTCGAAATCTTCAAGCTGATTTCCGTCCACGAGCGCGACCCGGGTCTCTTCCGGGTGGGTCGCATCGATAAGCATGCGTTTGGTCATTTAAACTGGAACTCCAAGGGCACCCGGATATGGCCAAGCCAAGGATTAAGCCAAGGTTTGGGGGATTACCGGATACGCTGTTTTGATTGCCGCCAGGCGCGCATGCAAACACGTCCGCCGTCGTGTAGACGGCAGAATCTCCCGTCACATGGACGGCAGGGAACAGTGTCGTTGCGGCTTGCGCGCTGCTGGCAAGCATAGGGTTGAAACCTTCATTCAATAGCAAGCGCAGTCGTGCGGGGTATTCCTAAAAACCAAGGGAAAACGATGTAATGTTGATGTGACATCAATTTACACATCGATTTACATAGGGGCCCTTTGGCGGAACCTCTTGGTGGCGAATAGACTAAGGGAATGGCCACCTTCCGCTTTCCGCGCTTGCGGAAAACTCTCAAAAACCGGATACATAATGGGATTTTACCCATTAAATTCCGATGGGGGTTAAGATAACGGTAGTAAATTGATTAGACAATCATCTTATTGATTTATATTGCCGCCCTAGAACCACGAAGAAATGTACTTAAAGCATGAAACGGGAGCCGATCACGTCCATGAGCCTTTGCGCACCGATAAACGGGCCAAAACGTTGGCTGCTGGCGGGGGTGGCGCTGTTCGCGCTGGCCTTGACGCAGACTGTCGCCCCCTTCGTTGCACCCGTTCAGGCGGCGCAACAGGCGTCAGCTGCAAAATCGGCGCAAATTTCTGATGTGCGCATCGGCCAGCATGGCGAGCGCACGCGCATCGTTTTGGATGTTGACCGTTCTCTTAAGTTTGAAGTCTTCACCTTGCCCGATCCTTATCGTGTGGTGGTCAACTTCCCCGAAGTGGACTGGAAACTGGACAATCAAAGTGCGGCGGAAAACAAAGGCCTGCTAAGCCGCATGCGCTACGGCCTGTTTTCACCCGGCACGTCGCGTATGGTGTTGGACGTCAAAGGTCCGGTGAACGTGCAAAACAGCTTCATGCTCAAGCCGGCGGGTGGCGGACGGTGGCGGTTCGTTTTGGATTTGGCCCCGACATCGGAAACCGAATTTCTGGAAACCCTGGCCGCGCAACGGGCCAAAGCGCGCAAAAGTCTCGATGAACTGGTGGCTAAGGTCACGCCGGACAGCCCGCCGACCATCGTTTTGCCAGCGCAACCTCAAACGGCGACGACGGTGCTGCCGCCGCGCAAACCCTCAGTTCCCGGAAAGCGCATCATCGCTATCGACGCCGGCCATGGCGGGGTCGATCCCGGTACCATCGGGATCGGCAAAACTTATGAAAAGAACGTAACTTTGGCGATGGCGCGCGATCTGCGTACGGCTTTGGAAGCCACCGGGCGCTATAAAGTGGTGCTGACGCGCGACCGCGATATTTTTTTGCGTTTGCGTGACCGGGTCAAGGTGGCGCGCGACGCGGGGGCGGAATTGTTCATGTCGATCCACGCCGATTCTGTGCCCAACCGTAAAACCCGTGGCCTTTCTATCTATACGCTGTCGGAAAAAGCGTCGGATAAAGAAGCCGCGAAACTGGCGGCCAAGGAAAACAAAGCCGATTTGATCGCGGGCATCGATCTGTCCACGGAAAGCCGTGATGTGAGCAACATTTTATTGGACTTGGCCCAGCGTGAAACCATGAATCAGTCGGCCCGGTTCGCCCAAGAACTGGTTGGTGAGCTGCGCCGGCAGGTCAAGCTGCTGCGTAACTCTCACCGTTTTGCGGGCTTTGCGGTGCTGAAGGCCCCCGATATGCCGTCGGTGTTGGTCGAAGCGGGCTTTCTGTCCAATCGCCAAGATGAGCGCAATTTGCTCAACCGCGCGTACCGGCGAAAAATGGCGGAGGCCATGGTTAAAGGCATAGACCGTCACTTCACCGGAACGCAAGAAGCGCGCACGCACTGATCTCTGCTCGGCGATCTCTTCTCAATGCGATTTTGGTTCGTGTCCTGGCCACACCCGGATCGTGCCCGTCATATGGGAGCCATATTATCCGCGTATTGAGTAACGGTCTGAGATCACCTAAGTTCTGTTGGAAATGAAGCGATTATTTAAAATCATTATGGTGTTGTTCGGTCTGGTCCTGTTCGGCGGTTTCGCCGCTGCGGGGGCGGGTGTTTACGTGTTTTGGCATTTCGGCAAGGGCTTGCCCGATTACCAGCAGTTGGCGCACTATGAGCCCGCCGTAATGACCCGCGTGCATGCGGGCGACGGGCGATTGTTGGCGGAATACGCCACAGAAAAGCGCGTGTTCGTGCCCATCCGCGCCATGCCCCGGCGCGTCATTCAGGCTGTTTTGGCGGCGGAAGATAAGCACTTTTACAGCCATCCCGGCATCGATCCGCTGGGCTTGACCCGCGCGGTGCTGACCAACATCAAAAATTACGGATCCGGCCGCCGCCCGGTGGGCGCATCGACCATCACCCAACAAGTGGCGAAGAACTTCCTGCTCACCAACGAGGTGTCGTATTCGCGCAAGATCAAGGAAGCGATCTTGGCGTTTCGCATCGAACGGGCCTTTTCCAAGGACCGAATTTTAGAGCTGTATTTAAACGAGGTGTACTTGGGTTCGGGCTCTTACGGGGTTGCTGCGGCGGCGTTGAACTATTTCAACAAGTCGCTTGATGAGCTGACGATCGCCGAAACCGCCTATCTCGCCGCATTGCTCAAAGCGCCCAGCAATTATCATCCGGTGCGCAAAAAAGCCGCTGCGTTGGCGCGGCGCAACTGGGTCATAGGACGCATGCGCGAAGACGAATACATCACCCCTGCTGAGGCCCGCATGGCCCAAGCCGACGATCTGGTGGTGGAAAGCCGCGCCGAAGCCGAATTTGTTACCGCCAATTATTTTGCCGAAGAAGTGCGCCGGGCGCTCTACGACCAATACGGCGAAGATGCGCTGTACACCGGCGGCTTGAGCGTTCACACCACGTTGGACCCGCGTTTGCAGAAAATCGCTGAACGCACCTTGCGCGACGGCTTGATCGCGTATGATCGCCGCCATGGCTGGCGCGGCCCCATCGCGCGCATCGAAGATCGCGCTGCGTTCACCGTAACGATTGAGACCATGGCGGCGCCTAAGGCGTTGGGGGCTTGGAACCTTGCCGTGGTGACGGCCCTAGACGACCAGTTTGCTTCGGTCATTGTCAAGGGCGTCGGCCCAGCTTTGATACCTCTGCGCGAACTGAAATGGGCGCGCAAGTGGCTCAAGGGTGAATACCTGGACAAAGTGGTGCATAGACCCACCGATGTGCTGGCCGTGGGCGACGTGGTGGCGGTGGAAGCGGTGCAAAGCTATACCACCGGCAAAGGTAAAAAGAAGCAAACTGTCGATTATCCTGCAGCCACCTATGCGTTGCGCCAAATTCCCGAAATTCAAGGATCCATCGTGGCGCTCGACCCGCATTCGGGCCGGGTGTTGGCGATGTCGGGCGGCTTCGATTACAACGCCAGCGAATACAACCGCGCCACCCAAGCCAAGCGTCAGCCGGGATCGGCGTTCAAGCCGTTTGTGTATCTGGCGGCGTTGGACAGCGGCTTTACGCCTTCGACCTTGATCCTCGACGCGCCGTTCGTGATCGATCAAGGGCCGGGGCTGCCGAAGTGGCGGCCCGCCAACTACACCAAAAAATTCTACGGCCCTTCGACCATGCGTCTGGGCATCGAAAAATCACGCAACCTGATGACTGTGCGTTTGGCGCAAACCGTGGGCATGGAAAAGATCTCCGAATACGCAAAGCGCTTCGGCATCATCGACAATCTGCCCGAACAGCTGTCTATGGCGCTGGGCGCGGGCGAAACGACGTTGCTCGATTTGACGGCGGCGTATGCGATGCTGGTCAACGGCGGCAAGCAGATCGGGCCGACTTTTATCGACCGCATTCAAGACCGCAATGGCCATACGGTCTATCGTCACGACAAGCGCCCATGCGTGGGCTGTGAAGCAGTGGCGTGGACCGGCCAGCCGGTGCCAAACGTGCCTGACGAGCGCAAGCAGTTGACGGATGCCACCAGCGCGTATCAGATGGTTTCGATGTTGGAAGGCACCGTGCAGCGCGGCACCGGGCGCCGGGTCAAGGCGGTGGGCAAGCCGCTCGGCGGCAAAACCGGCACCACCAATGACGCCCGCGACGCATGGTTCATCGGCTTTTCTCCCGATTTGGCGGTGGGGGTATTCACCGGATTTGACGAGCCACGCTCGTTGGGCCCGCGTGAACAAGGCGCATCGGTGGCCTCGCCCATATTTCGCGATTTCATGAAAGACGCGCTGGAAGGTCAGCCCCCAGTGCCGTTTCGCTTACCATCCGGCGTGCATCTGGTGCGCATCAATGCGACCACCGGATTGCCCGCGCACAGCGGCGACAAAGGCGTCATCCTAGAGGCCTTTAAACCCGGCACGGTGCCGCGCGACAACGCCCAAGTCTTGGGCGCGGAAGGAAGCAACGGGGGCGGCGAAGCACCTGCGGCGGGAACGGGCGGTTTGTATTGACCTTAGATTCTTTCACGTTGCTGATTGCACTGACGCTTACGCATTTGCTCGCCACCACCATCTTGATCTTTGCCTGGCACCTCAACAGGTCGATTCCTGGCGTTAACTTGTGGACGTTGGGACGGGTGTGCGTGACGCTTGCCTTGCTGGCCTTTACACTGCGCAACGCCATCCCATTGACCGCGTCTATTTTGCTTGGCAATGGTTTGTTGATCTTAGGTTTTCATTTCATCTGGCAGGGTAATATTGCCTTTATGATGCGCAGGCCGATCCGGCCTGCAGTGCATCTTGTGCTGTATTGTGTCCTCATGTCGGCGATGGTCTATTGGACTGTCTTTGAGCCCAGCTTTATGGCGCGCGCCGTTCTCTCAAGTTTGATCATTGGAGCCTTCGACGT
>Ga0209345_10005973_pt1 | contig 11137 bp, 10 predicted proteins | sample Cruoilmetagenom7_FD_187294 | JGI IMG/M metagenome (GOLD analysis project Ga0209345, IMG submission 187294) | Oil polluted marine microbial communities from Coal Oil Point, Santa Barbara, California, USA - Sample 7 (SPAdes) (version 2) | ecosystem: Environmental > Aquatic > Marine > Oil seeps ...
GATGAAAGACCTCTCAAGAGAAGGGTCGACGATGATGGGGACGGCAGCGTGGAAAGGATCGTCCTTTACGACTCTGAAGGGCTCGCCAAGGAAAGCCGGCATGATCTCGACAGGGACGGCAAGATGGAGACCTTTCGCTTCTATAATGGGGGTGAGATATCTAAGGAAAGAAAGGACACGGACCTCGATGGCTGGTTTGAGACTATCACCTCCTTCAAAGATTCACAGCCCCTTGAACGGCAAAAAGACACGAACCGGGACAAGGCCTTTGATATCCTCTTACGCTATGAGAACGGTAAACCCGTGTATCAGGAAAAAGACACGAACTTTGATGGCAAAAAGGATTTTTTCTGCCATTTTGACTCCGAGGGCCTACCAGCGAAGATTGAGGAGGACACGAGATACACGGGTCGTATGGACAGGACCAGGACCTTTGTAAAAGGTGAACCTGCAAAAGTAGAATACGATTCCAAAGGTGACGGGTTAATGGACACCATATCCATTTACAAAAAGGGGAGACTTTGCCTCCAGACTCAGGATGAAAATGGAGACGGGATGCCCGATATGAAGATATACTTCAACACCAAAGAGGAAAGGGAGAAGGTGGTAAGCGACACAAACCTCAACGGGAAGATGGATGCCTGGCAATATTATCGCAATGAGCAGCTTGTCAGGATGGATAAAGATGAAAACCGCGACGGCAAGATTGACTTGAGGGTCTTTTACAAGAAGAACAAAAAAGAGAAGCTTCTCAAAGATAAGGACCATGATGGGCGGTTTGAGACCTCCCAGTGGTTCAACCGACCCAAGTGGTCCACGGTCGTGGAGCTGGATCTCGATGGGGATAAATCGGCAGATGCGCGGCATTTCTACAAAGAGGGGGTCTTAAGGATCAAGGAGGTTGACGAAGACGGAGACGGGCAACTGGATCTGAGAGAGCATTATGACGGAGACGGCACACTTCAAAAGAGTGAAGAGGACAGTGAGGGCACAGGCAGACTAAACACCGTCTGGTTCTATAATGGTGCGAAAAAAGCGGTGCGCGCGGAAAAGGACAATAATGGTGATGGACAGGTGGATACCTGGTACCACTACAACCAGGGTCGTATAACAAGGGTTGAAGAAGATATGAACCATGACGGTAAGCCGGACCTGTGGGAAGAGTACGACGAGGCCGAGGCGTTGATAAAACGGGCCAGGGATTTGAATTTTGACGGAATACCGGATATTGAGGAAATGGAAAGTGAGAAGGTGGGAAAAGGAGGTAATTATGATAGATTTTCTTGCAAAAGGCGGGGTAATTGTGATCCCCATCATGTTTTGTTCCGTGCTGGCCCTGGCAATCTTTCTGGAACGTGTGATCCGTTTTGCACGAATGAGCAACCGTGGGCGTGGCCTGGAGATAAAGGTCACCGAACAATTGAAGAAGGGCGGGGATCATAAGGCCCTTGAGATTGCGGGTGGCAGCGATTCGCCTATGGGGCGCGTGCTCGCTCAGGCCATAGAGATCAAGGATCAGGATCGGGAAACCATGGAGACTGTAATCGCCCATGCAATGGATGGGGAGGTGACAAACCTTTCCCGTTACCTCCAGGCATTGGCAACCATCGGAAACATAGCGCCTTTGCTCGGCCTTTTAGGCACGGTCATCGGTATGATAAAGGCCTTTATGGTTATTCAGGAGATGGGTGGGAAGGTGAATGCGGCTGTGCTTGCCGGCGGGATCTGGGAGGCCATGATGACCACAGCCCTCGGTCTCTCCGTTGCCTTACCTACCATGGTTGCGCACAGTTATCTCCTTTCACGCGTGGACAACTATGAGGCGCGGCTTCAGGACGGGGCCGTCACCTTTATCAAGGCAGTGTCGAGCCTGCGGAGTGGGCGTGTGGATGCATGACAGGGGTCTGTAGCCTGCAGAAGAATAACGATAATACCGAGTGACTGTAACATATAAAGGAGTATGACACACATGACAATTTGAAGATTCAAACAGCTATAGATTTTCATATATTAACTTGGATTCCTTCCTCTGGCCTTGTGAAATTAAATATCTGAAAATCTATATCAGCGGTAAGCGATCAGCATTCAGCTTAAGATGGTGGAAATCCTTATTTTAAGGGCTGATAGCTGAACGCTGACGGCTGACGGATCAAAATCTTCATTTTTAGAATACAGCATTAACTTCTTATAATTTCAGGTTTTTCTAAGTTTTCGGTCAGTCACTAGCTAGAAAGGAACGTCTTATGTTGGGTAACCGCAAGAAAAAGCCCCGCTACGAAGTCCAGTCCCCACTTATCTCTTTGATCGACATTATCTTTCTCCTTTTGATCTATTTCCTCTTGACCACGAACTTTATGGTTGACGAAGGGATCAAGATCAAGCTCCCCCAGGCCAATGCCTCCCAACCTCAGACAGAGCAGACCATCACGGTCTATGTGGATCGAGAAGGGAGGTCTTATTTGAATAATCAGGAGATTGCCATGGACAAACTCTTTACAAGACTGAAGGAAATGATCGGGGACCAGGAGGATAAGTTGGTGGTGGTCAGGGCTGACCGGGGCGTAATCCTCAATAAGGCCGTCAAGGTCATGGATATTGCCAAGGCAGCAGGAGCAGGGAGACTCTGTCTGGCCACTGAAAAGGACTTCTGATGGTCTCGTTTAAACCCCTTGGAGGTAAAGGCAATGAGATTTCATTCTAAGGACAAAAGGAAGGCCAACTGGCTGCTCCGTGGTCTCGTCAGTGTTTCGGTTGTTATCCATCTGATCTTGTTCATGCACATCTCCGGGATATATCAATCGAAGGCCTTGTCCTTCATAGAGTTGACCATGAAGGACATTTCAAAGCCCCATGTAAGAAATATCCCCAGACCCCGTTTAAAGCCTAAGATACCTGAGAAGCAACCAGAGGTGAAAAGACTCAAGGTGCGCAGGAGGACGATTCCACGTCTTAAGCCCATGAAGGTTGAAAGCGCGGATAAGAACCTCCCGGATAGTTTGATGGAACAGGTCAGCGCATCAGCCCTCTTGAATGATTCCAACCTCGACTTTACCGCCTGGGATCCCGGCGCCTTTATAGGGAAAACAGACTATGTCACGAGTAATGACTATTTTGAGATGGTGCGGCTGAGGATCGAAAGTCACAAAGAATACCCCCAAATGGCCCGAATAAGGTTCATAGAGGGGCGAACAACCGTAGGGTTCGTCATTGCTGCCAACGGCCTGGCGTCCGGCCTGGTGATCGTCAAGAGTTCGAGACAAAAGGCTCTCGATGACGCAGCGATCTCGGCGATAAGAATGGCGTCCCCATTCCCCAGGCCGCCGCGAAAACTCTTCAACGGATCGATCCCCATGGAACTCACGATCGTGTTTGAGATTACGTGAGCATGCGCAGGCCGGTGATTATGTGAATGATACAAGGATTAAGAGTCCTTCCATAACAAGAAGGGCCTTTTTAAAACATGCCTGTATGATCGGCGCAGTGACCTTCCTTCCTCTTCGTCGGTCGGAGACTGTCCTGAGACCGCCCGGCGCCACCCCGGATTTCCCGGCCAGATGTATCCGCTGCGGCAGATGCGCTGAAGCCTGCCCTTACGACAGCATCCGTTTTCTGGGGATCGCATCGGGCATACTCGTCCACACCCCGTATATCGATCCTTTGCAAACGCCTTGTTACCTTTGTCAGGAGCGGGGACACGACGGCAAGAACCGGCCGGTAAGCAAATTCTTGCGCTGCGGGGAGGTATGCCCCACCGGGGCATTACAGCGCATTGTCAATGATAAGGAGACGCTCTCCATGGTTCCGAAACGATTGAAGTCAGGGACAGCAGTTCTCGATCGCCGGCTTTGCCTGGCATGGCAGTATAATTTCTGCGGCGAATGTTACTTCAACTGCCCGTTGAAGGACAAGGCCATCCTCGCGTGCCCTCCTGGCGTGCATACGGTAGCAGGGGGCATCCGTCCATACGTGGACCCGGTCTACTGTATCGGATGCGGTATGTGCACCTATGTCTGCCCTGTTCGAAAGAATGTTGCTGAATCAGTGATGCTAAGGGATATGAAGCCCAACTTCTTTGAAGAACGTTACGGCGCCCTGGTGCACAAGCTGCTTGTCCGAAGCGGGGATCTGGTAAACCTGCCCGCTATCAGGGTCACAGGGAAATCATATTGATAGTTACAAGAGAAAGGGTGAACCAAAAATGGAAGATCAGATTGGTGCGGCGGCTGTGCCAGATATCCGTATTGGCGATTTTGATCGGTGTGCCTGTATATTCACAAAACCCGAACAATTGGTCTCCGTCTTTGATCATCCACGGACATCTGCCGCCGCCAACCATGTCCCGGGTCACCGGCGACACCTGGAGTTTTGCCATAGGAGATTTCCACCTCACGCATCCGGTAGCTTTTGTGGAGAACTTGCTTTCCACAAAAGAATTCTATTTACCTCTCTTCATCTCGGTTTTGATTCCATTGAGCATTACATTGTTTTTCGGTCGGGTGTTTTGTTCGTGGCTCTGCCCGATAGGGTTCTTACTTGAACTGACCATGAAAGTAAACAGCATTTTTAGAAGAAGGATGGATCTTACCTATGAGGTTCGTATAAGGGATTTTCGGTATGTTATCCTTACTCTTCTGTTGCTTTATGGATTTATCTTTGCTTTTCCAATGGTTTCCATCTTTGATCCCCCTCACGTACTTGGCAGGGAGTTGATCTATCTTTTCACACATCAACAACTCAGCCTGAGTGGTACTGTTCTTCTTTTATTAATCATCTTTTTTGAAATCTTTTTCACTCCGCGTGCATGGTGCAGGTCGTTTTGCCCGTCAGGCGGAGGTTTATCCCTGCTCGGCATTAAGCGGTTATGGCGAATCAGGATAAACCCGCAGAATTGTATAAGCTGTAAAAAATGCGATGGAGCGTGTCCGTATGGGTTAACCCCCAGTAACCTGGCGGCCCACAAGGGTTTCGCCTGGGCAATGTGTGATAATTGCGGCCTTTGCCGGGATATATGCCCCACCGGGGCTATTTCCTATTCGTACACATTGAAAAGCCATCAAGCCGCACAGATGCGTTGATTGGGTAATGCCAGGGAGCTAAGGGACGGGGACGAAATAAAATTACATAATGAGTGCCAATGAGGAGCCGGTTATGAAAAAGAGAATAATAATCACTGAAGATATGACAAAAGGCTGTACAAGGCGTGAGTTTCTTAAGCTCCTTCAACTCGCGGGTATTGGAGTCGCCATTGGCGGGACCGGTTTCATGGCCGGGTGCCGGGAGAGGGTTGATCCCCTGGCCGGTGCTGAGACCGTAGTGACAAGATGCGGTATCTGCGGGGCGGATTGCGGGATGAAGGCATATGTCAAAGACAACCGTATTCTTGCTGTGGCCCCGTGGCCCGATGATCCGAGGACCAAGGGTTTCATGTGCGACATGGGCCTTGCAACACCCGAGCTTGTACATGCCCCTGACAGAATCCTTAACCCCAAAAAGAGGGTCGGAGATGATAAATGGGTAGATATCACCTGGGACGAGGCACTCGACACTATCGCTGTGAAATTGTCTGAATTGAAAAGCAGCCTTGGGCCGCAATCCGTTATCTTCCATTACGGCGTTAGCCAAGTGCGTTCATGGTTCTATCGGTATTTCCAGAGACGTTTCAGCAATGTTTATGGGACTCCAAACTTTACCGGGTGCGGCAGTCAGTGCGCCATAGCCACCATGCTTGCCAAAGATTACAGTATTGGCCGCACTTCGCCTGACTATGAGAACACAAGATGTATGATCCAGTGGGGGTGCAATCAGTCCTCAACAGCATTTCTTGAGTGGTTCCACAGAATCCTGCCGGCCAAGGAAAGGGGAGCGAAACTCATATGCATCGACCCAAGGTCCACCCCCATGACGAAGATGGCTGATATACATCTGAGACCTCGACCAGGCTCCGACGGCGCCCTTGCGCTCTCCATGATGAATGTAATTCTAAATGACAACCTTTACGATAAGGATTTTGTTAAAAAGTACGGTGTTGGGTTTGACGGGCTTCGAACCCTTGTGGATCGGTATAAGCCGGAGGCAGCGGAAACAATAACAGGAATATCAGCCAGTGACATCAGGAATGCGGCGACCACATATGCCACAAATGCTCCTGCATGCATCGACTCCGACAATGCCTTGGAGCTGCATACCAACGGCGTGCAGACAATCCGGGCGGTTATGCTCTTACAAGCCCTGACCGGAAATATAGATGTGAAAGGCGGAGCCCTTATTCACGGGAAAAAGACACCGCTTGTCGATATGGAACTGAAGGATCATAAGGCAATCACCTCCAAAGGAATTAGCACAGAAACATACCCGATTATCTGGAAGTCGAGAAAGATGGTAACTGCGAATGTATTGCCCGAGACTATCCTCACAGGCCGGCCCTATCCGGTCAAGGCGCTCATAGTTGTCGGCGGAAATCCGCTTATCACGGGGCCCAACTCTGCGCACCAGAGAAAGGCCTACAAACAACTAGACCTGATGGTGGTTATGGACCTTTTTATGACTGAGACCGCCAGAATGGCCCATATCTTCCTTCCTGCCGCCTCGTTTATCGAAAGGGATAACTTTAAGGTGAGAGACCGGATATTTATGACCCCCAAGGTCATAGCCGAACAGGGAAATGCCTGGCCGGAATGGAAATTCTGGTTCGAGCTCGCCAAGAAGATGGGGTACACAAAAGAATTCCCTTGGACCACTCTGGACGAGGCTATAGACGAGCACCTTTCTCCGATTAACGTGACTGCTTCACATCTGAGGAAAAATTTTTTAGGGGTCGATTACAGCGTAAAGACCGTATACAAGAAATACGAAAAAGACGGGTTCCAGACCCCTACGGGGAAAGTTGAATTTCACTCCCAGATGCTAGCAGACGCCGGTTACGACCCGCTCCCTACCTACATTGAGCCGCATGAGGGTCCGACCAATAAAAAACTATTTGCCCGGTATCCGATGGTCATGACTTCCGGCGCCCGAATTCCTTATTACTTCCATTCCCAGTTTAGAAACCTTCCTTCCCTTAGGGCGAAGTTCCCGGTTCCACTTATTGAGATAAATCCTTCTGATGCTTCTGCTCTCGGGATCGCGCAAGGGGATACGGTAATCATAACCTCACCCAGGGGCAGCATAAGGGCGAAATCTGCCCTCGTTCAAGCTCTTAACGCTGGGACCGTAGCCATGTCGCACGGATGGACGGACGCGAATGTCAATGAACTGACTGACGACTCAGCCCTTGACCCGATAAGTGGTTTCCCGGGGTTTAGAGGGTTTCTTTGCAGATTGGAAAAGGGGTAAAGATCAACAACGAAAACCGGCTTTCCTTACGTCAACAATATTGGATGCTCTTCCGCATTTTGGCTGAGAAAGTTACAATCCACGGAGTCCATTATCGCCTCTCATCCCTTACCAACCATAAGCAAGATTCAGATAGAAGTTTCGTCCAATCTCAGGCACCGTTATACCGGATCGGAAGGGGTCTCTCTGGTAGGAGAGGTGTTCAAAATACTGTCGATCAAGGACATTATGGATCCCGGCAAAGAGATCGAGTCTCTTATATTTCATCCCGACCTTCAAATTCATTATCCCCCACCCGGGAGTCTTCTCCTCATTCAGATGGGAATCGACCCGGTGCTGGTCATCGGCAAAGACACCTTCGACCTCTGCAAAACATCTCTCATTATCATATCTTACCGCGATTCTTCCCTGCAGTGGTGGTATCTCAGACAAAGGTTTATCAAGGGTATCGTCGCGAGCCCAGGTATAAGAGAGCCCCCCCTGAAAATAAAGATCGAAGGGAAGGAAGAGGTTCAAGTTGATCTCACCACCATAGAACGTGGCATCGACGTTTCTGAAACTCCTGGCGTTCTTGACCGGTCCCTCAAGATCATAAACAGTGATAAAATCCTGAATATCACTGTAAAAAAATGTTGTTTTCCCGTAGAACGTATCCCCCAGGTATTTAACGCCAAAGTCACACTCCCGGTTCTTTACCGGATAGAGTTCCGGGTTGCCCACCCAATCGGCCTTAGCGGGCGGTTTTTGTAACGCTATGTATCTTTCATCAGGACCCGGCGGTCTGGTTACATGTCCAAAGCCGGCAAAGAATTCGATCTTCGTCGCCGGAGCATAAAGAATCTGGACGTTACCACCCACGTAAGAATCGGTCTCCTCTCTGTCTCTGGTGCTATGGTACAAGCTGTATAGGTCGGTGCGGTCATCATGGGCCCTCATCTTTGTATGATCGAACCTTGCACCCACGGTCAACCTCAAGTCTTCCCCGATGGGCCGGTCATATTCAAGGTAGGTTCCGATATTTCTCGAATCAACATCAGGCATCATCTTCTGGTTTCCGATGGGTAATGGCAAGGTGTTCTCTGCATCCCAGTTCCTGAGATAATAGTCAACCCCAATCGTCAAATTGCCCGTGGGAACACGAATATCCGACTCAACCTTCCCCCCAAAAGTCTCCGCCTCCGCGTAACACCTCATCATATATTTGTATCCTGTATATGCTGCCATCGGCCCTGAGGAGGAAACCCTTCTCCAATCAGTCATATCATGCTTTACTTGATTCCAGTAAAATTGAGCCTTCAGTCTCTCTATTCGATTCTGGAGACCTGATGCCTCATAGGTCACATTCAGTCTGTTCGTATCGTCATAGACAGCGTCCATGAGGAGGTAGGGATATATAATATCATCGGCCTCCTGGCGGGCACAATCGATCTCCAGTCTGTGATTCTCGAGGAGATTGAACCCGAATTTGGTCCAATAGGTGTTGATGGAATAAGCCTTGTCATCCTCTTCTCCACTTTTATATCCGTTTATTAAAGAAGGGGAATCTTGTTCCGTGATCCGGTTACCGTCCCCGTCCTTATAGGGTAGGGAGTATCTATACGCAAACCCCAAAACGGTGTCGAATTTGTCGCCGCCATAGGATGTGTTCAAAGAAGTATTGATGTTTTCATACGATCCTACAAAGGAGTTTACATTTCCTCCCCATCCTTTTTCCGGCGACATGGTTTTGATTTCAACCAGCCCTCCCAGACTCCCCGGATTCTTGACATCGAAGGGACCCTTGATAATGGAAATCTTCTCAATCTCTGCAAAATCGATGTGGAATGAATTCGGGTCCATCCGGTTTGGGCAGGCGCCATAGATCCTCATCCCATCTATAAACACATTGAGGTTGTCTCTCTGAAACCCCCTGATAACAATATCATTGGCTATTGCGCCCTTTCTGACTGAACCTATCCCCTCGACAACCTTGAGGGCCTCTCCCACATCCCTAGCCGGTGTCTCTCTGACCTCCTTGATATCGAGACACTCCTCTCGGATCACCTCTCTTTCTCCCCTAACTATGATCTCTTCAAGGACTATAGTATCGGCAAATGATCGGCCCGAAAAGATAATAACAAGAATGCAAACACCAACCAGTATATGACACTTTTTCATTTTATCCTCCTTTTTTGATGCTCTTCCGCTATTACTTTGATTATGGGCCATGGGGCAATTTAGCAGTTAACAACTCTCTAAATGACCAAACGTGGTCAGTTAGCCCTGTTGCCATGACAGAGGTTTTGGAGACATCCTTCATTTTTCGGTTTACACTTTACGCCCTAACCCTCTCCCCTTGGAAAAGGAATTTACTAGATGATTTTTACCGACCACCCCACAACAGATGAAGCGTCACCATTACCAGAGAGAGACTTAAACCCAAAATGGAAAACCGGTAAAGGTTATTTAAATATACGGACAGGTTGCCCGTTTTTTCCTTATACTTGGTGACAACCTCTAACCCGAAAGCCCAGCCAAATCCAAATGTGCCGAGCATGAAAAAACCGATAATCAGAGAGCTATCCGGCACATACTGGAGGAGGCAGTATGGACAGTGGTGATAAGGTAAATTCATTAGCCTTGGCGCTATAACCTCGGCCAGGGCAAGTCCGGCAAGAAAGAGGTTTGTAACCCCCAAGAAGAAGACCAGTCCAAGAGATCTTTTCCTGCGGGCTACTTTTCCCTCTAATCCTTTTTTTAGGATGACATACCCGGCCGCCCCGAGAAGAACCAGGTTACTCAAATAATAAACGAGTAAAAGGGCTTGCTCGTAGCACTGTCCCAGTAAATATCTGCTCACGGTCGCGGATAACCTGTAAGGAGAATCTATCTTTGGGGTGCAACACGTCACCGAGGTGTCGCAATTCATATTGAGAAAGAAGACCATATCCCCCATGCTATCAACCAGGATACCGACGGTAATCCCCAGAAGAAACATTAGTTTTCTCAACACTAATGATCGGGTTTTGCATTGCCTGGTCAGCGAATGCAATATGAGCCATCCTCCGATGAAGAAGATGATGAACGGCTTAACAACCTCGAGAAACGTGTATAAATCGGGTAAGACCTGTGTGACCCCGTAAATACACATGGCCCCGTCAACATCTTTGACGAAGCTTTGCAGAGCTCCATAAAAGAGAGGGTATGAGAACAACCTTAGCGCCAGTACTATCGAGGCAAACCAAAGGATCAGGTTAATCCTTTTCTCAAACACATTATGCCTGGCAGGTTCTGCCATGGGCCTTTTCCAATGGACCATCTCCTTAAAAACCCACCCCACCCCATATAGCGCCATGATAGAGGACACCAACGCAAGAGAAAGCATGGTAACGGAGAATGGGTTGAGGAGCATCGTTTAACCCTGTGTCTTTCGGGTTTAAAATTAGGAAAGATAGGAGGGGAACCGGTTAAGAGGATTCTCGACAAATATCGTGGGCAGCGAAAAATCCTTCTCGTTTTCTTTCCTCTAATTCATTGTTAAGTTTCTCCAAGGCATCAGTCCACCTCTCGATATCATCAAATGAATATGCATTGGTGACTAGAAAGGCGTTATTGCCCCAGATAAGAGGCGTAGAACACTTCATCAGATTATATTGAAGGGCGCTCATGGGACAGAAAAGGCAGAAAAATCGCTTTTTAACAAATGAGCCGAGAACGAAAACCTCTCTTCAAAATCTTGTCCCTGCTGTAAAAATGACATTAAATGGCCAACCTGGATAATAAGATTCCGTCCATGTTCCTCTTTTATAGCTAGCGGACGTCCATG
>Ga0209345_10005974_pt1 | contig 11135 bp, 10 predicted proteins | sample Cruoilmetagenom7_FD_187294 | JGI IMG/M metagenome (GOLD analysis project Ga0209345, IMG submission 187294) | Oil polluted marine microbial communities from Coal Oil Point, Santa Barbara, California, USA - Sample 7 (SPAdes) (version 2) | ecosystem: Environmental > Aquatic > Marine > Oil seeps ...
CAATCCGGCTGGGGCGCCGCCTATAAGGGAGCTGTCCCTCGGTGATGTGCGTGCGAGCCTGAAAGACGGGTGGGACGACTACAAGGCGTACCCCGGCTACGGCCTGTTCTTCGGGGCAATCTACATGCTTGGCGGGCTGCTGATCCTGGCGTTTCTGACCCGCATCGGATCGCCCTGGATGATCATTCCGCTGGCGATCGGGTTTCCGCTGCTTGGGCCGTTCGTTGCGGTGGGGCTTTACGAAGTCAGCCGCCGGCGCAGCATGGGGGAGCCGATTACGGCCAAGGGTGTTCTGGCGCAGGTGTTCTACCAGCGCGAACGGCAGCTTGGCTGGATGGCCTTCGTGGTGATGTTCATTTTCTGGATTTGGGTTTACCAGGTGCGGCTGCTGCTGGCGCTGTTCCTGGGGTTCAAGTCGTTTTCCAGCTGGGACCGGTTTGTCGACATCGTGTTGTCGACCCCCGAAGGCTGGGGCTTTCTGGGCGTTGGCACCCTTGTCGGGGCATTCCTGGCGACGGTGCTGTTTTCGACAACGGTGATCGCGCTGCCGATGCTTGCCGAGCGGGAAGTGGATTTCGTCACGGCCATGATTACCAGCGTCGCGGCGGTGGTGAAAAACCCGCTGCCGATGCTTGGTTTCGGTGTTGTCGTTGGCGTGAGCACGCTGTTGGCGCTGTTGCCGGTTTTTGCGGGGCTGCTGCTGGTCCTGCCGGTGATGGGGCACGCGGCATGGCATCTCTACCGCCGGGCAACATCGCCGGGCTGAGACAGGGTCAGGTGCAGGAGAGCTGGCGGATGATAGGCTGGCAGAGATCCGGATTGCCGCCGCAGCAATCTTCAAGCAGGAAGCCGAGCAGGCCGCTGATGCCCGAGTGATCGGCATGGTAGCGGACATTGCGCCCGTCGCGTTCGCGCCGCACCAGCCCTGCCTTGAGCAGAATGCCGAGATTGGTCGACATGGTGTTCTGGCGAACGTTCAGGCGTTCACCGATCTCGCCGGAAGTCATGCCTTCCGGACCGGCCGATACCAGCAGCCGGAACACGGCAAGCCGGGTTTCCTGACTGAGGGCCGAGAAGGCGTCCAATGCGGTTTGCTGGTCCATATCCGATGGGTATTGGAAGCTGCGGATTTGTGCAAGCTTGCTCGCAGATTTCGGGCCGGGCGATAGATGCTTCTCCGAACCGGGCTGGTCGCATCAGCGGCCTGACAGGTTGTTCCAGTGAATGTCCTCGAGCGCCTGCATGCGGGCGCGGGCGCTGTCGGACTGGGCGCGGGAAACGCGGTCGATCAGGGCTTCCGCCAAGGCCATCAGGGTAACGCTCGAATCCCAGGTGCGGTCGGCGTCGACCACGCAGGGCAGAACCACGCGCGCCGAGCGGGCAATCGGTGACAGCCAGGGATCGGTGATCAGCAGGATGCGCGCTTTGCGCTCGACCAGCAGTTCTCCGAGACGGACCAGGTCGGACTGGTAGCGGCGAATATCAAACAGGACCGCAACATCGCCGGGGCGGACATCGAGAAGCTGGTCGCGCCAGGTTGATGTCTGGCCGTCGAAATGCCTGACATTGGGCCGGATGATCCTGAGATGCGCGGCCATGTAGGCGGCAATGGTGTCGGTGAACCTGCCGCCCAGGAAATGGCAGGTGGACTTGGGGTCGGACAGCAATTCACAGGCCGCCTCGAATTCGCTCTCGGGCACCGCTTTCAAGGTGGCGTCGAGATTGGCAGTGATCCTTGCGAAGCTGGCCTTGAGCGCCGGGTTGTCCGTGTCCGGCCCGGTGCTGCGGGCGCGTTCAAGCGGAGACATCAGTTGGGCCTGGACGTCGCTGCGCAGGACGCGCTGGAACTCGGGGTAGGAGTCAAACCCGAGCCGGGCGACAAAACGCAAGACCGTCGGGGCGCTGGTGCCGGCAAGCGCTGCAAGCTCGGCAATCGTCGACAGCCCGATACTGGGATAATTGGCGAGAAACGCGTGGGCGATCTTTTTCTCGGCGCCCGGCAGGGTTCCGAGTGCTGCCTGAACCTGTTCGCGTATGGCCATGTGGGTCCCGTTCCGGTGTGTCGCCAAGATGTAACAAAAATTACAGGATTGACAACGGGAGGGCAATCCTAATCAATGTTACGAGAGTGAAGAATGCCGTGACGGCTGCCGGGGGCCCGTAACCAGAATGCGCGACGATATGCTGATCGACCCATCGGAAGGGCCTGCCTTTGCCGTCCTGCGTCCCGGCGGAACGAGCGATGTGGTGCTGATCTGCGAGCATGCCTCAAAGACCATGCCGAAAGCGCTGGGAGACATGGGGCTCGACGAGGCGGTGCTGGAAAGCCACATCGCCTGGGATATCGGCGCGCAAAACGTGGCGGAGCTGCTGTCCGAACGTCTCGATGCAACGCTGGTCTCGCAGCGGTTTTCACGGCTGGCTTACGATTGCAACCGCCCGCCGGAATCGCCCGGGGCCTATCCCGAACGCAGCGAAATCTTCGATGTTCCCGGCAATATCGGGCTCAGCGCCAGCGACAAGGCACGCCGTGCCGACGCGCTCTATCATCCGTTTCACCAGGCAATCGATGCGCTGATCGATGAGCGGCTGGCGCAGGGGCGCTGCGTGGTGCTGGTGACCGTTCATTCGTTCACGCCGGTCTATTTCGGCAAACTGCGTGACGGGCACCTGGGTATCCTGCATGATGAAGATCGCAGGCTGGCCGATGCCATGCTCGATGCAGCCGCATCGGCAAGGCTCGAACTGGTCCGCCGGAACTATCCCTACGGCCCGGAGGACGGGGTGACCCACACACTCAAACGGCATGGATTGACCCGGCAAATTGCCAACGTCATGCTCGAGATCCGCAATGATCTCGTTTCCGATGAAGCCGGCCAGCGCCAATGGGCCGGATCGATCGCGGATCTGCTTGAGAGGGCACTCGAGAAGCTGAAAACAGAAGGGGGACGTCTTCATGCATGAGTGCGCCAGTCCGGCGGATGGACGTGTTGCGGCAGTCTGCCCCGGAGTCCCGAAACCATGAAGTTCATCGAGAGCTATATCCGCACGGTCGACGCCTTCAACAGGCGGGTCGGGCGGTTTGCAATGTACCTGATCTTTGCGCTGATGGGCGTGCTGTTCTGGTCGTCGGTAACCAAATATGCCGGGGCTCCGGCCTTGTGGACGCTTGAATTCGCGCAGTTCATCATGGTCGGCTACTACCTGCTCGGCGGTGCCTACTCGATGCAGATGGGCGACCATGTGCGGATGGACCTGATTTACGGAACATGGTCGCCGCGCCGCAAGGCAGCGATCGATTCGATCACGGTGCTGTTTCTGATCTTCTATCTCTGCGTGCTGCTCTATGGCGGGATTTCGAGCACGACCTACGCCATCGAATATGGCGAGCGGGCGCATTCGGTCTGGCGGCCCTACATGTGGCCGGTCAAGCTGGTCGGCGTCATCGGCATCTCGCTGATGCTGCTGCAGACCATTGCCGAACTCTTCCGTGACATTCTTTTCCTGCGCGGCGTCAGCGTAAACCATGCAAGTGAGGCGGGCCTTTGAGCTACGAACTTATCGCCCTGTTCATGTTCGCCTCGATGATGGCGCTGCTCCTGACCGGGCAGCGCGTGTTCGGTGTCATCGGTGCCGTCGCGGTGATTGCCGCCCTGCCGCTGTGGGGCACGGGTGGCGTCGAGATCGCGTTCACGCAATCGATCAAGCTGATGAAATGGTATCCGCTGCTGACGCTGCCGATGTTCATTTTCATGGGCTACATGCTGTCGGAAAGCCGGATCGCCGATGATCTCTACCGGATGTTCCACGTCTGGTTCGGCCCGGTTCCGGGCGGTCTCGCCATCGGCACGATCTTCCTGATGGTGGTGATTTCGGCAATGAACGGGCTGTCGGTGGCCGGTATGGCGATCGGTGCCACCATCGCGCTGCCGGAACTGCTCCGGCGCAATTACGACAAGGTGATGATTACCGGGGTGATCCAGGGCGGGTCATCGCTCGGCATCCTGATTCCGCCTTCCGTGGTGCTGGTGCTGTACGGCATGATCGCCCGGCAGCCGGTCAGCCAGCTGTGGCTTGCGGGTGTGTTTCCGGGCCTGCTGATGGCCGGATTGTTCATCCTCTACATCGCCATTCGCTGCCAGCTGCAGCCGCATCTCGGGCCACCGCTTCCCAAGGAAGAGCGTGACGCGATCACTTGGAAAGAGCGGATCGGCCTGCTCCGCGCCGGCTTCCTGCCATTCATGATCTTCTTCCTGATGAACGGACTGTTCCTGATGGGCTACACCAGCCTTGTCGAAAGTTCGGCGGTGGGTGCGCTGGCTTCGATGGCGGCGGCCTTCATCAAGGGCCGGCTGAACCGCGAGGTGATGGAAAATGTCATGCGCAAGACGCTTGGCATCTCCTGCATGTTCATGTGGATCATCCTGGCGGCGCTGTGTTTCGGTGCGGTGTTCGACGGTCTTGGCGCGGTGCGTGCCATCGAGAACTTCTTCCTCGGCCAGCTTGGCCTGGAGCCATGGCACGTGCTGATCCTGATGCAGCTGAGCTTCCTGCTGATGGGCACGTTCCTCGATGACACGGCGATGCTGGTGATCGTGGCGCCGCTCTACGTGCCGCTGGTCAAGATCCTCGGTTTCGACCTTGTCTGGTACGGCGTGCTCTACACCATCACCTGCCAGATCGCTTACATGACGCCGCCGTTCGGCTATAATCTGTTCCTGATGCGCGCCATGGCGCCGCCCGAAATCAAGCTGCGCCATATCTACCAGTCCGTCATTCCCTTCGTCGCGGTCATGCTGCTCACATTGGTGATCGTGATGATGTTCCCGGAACTGGCATTGTGGCTGCCGGAGCAATTCCGCGGCAAACTCCAGGGCTGACGTGAGCAAATCCGAAGAAGACGAAACCATAAAGGAGAACAGCATGAGCAATATCAAGAGGCGTCAATTTCTCACCAAGGCCGGCGTTGCCGCCGGTGCCGCAGCCGGTACAGCGCTTGCCGCTCCGCCGGTGCTTGCACAGGAGCCGATCCGCTGGCGCATGCAGACCTATGCCGGCGCAACGCTCGGCCAGTTCGTCACCCAGCCTTTCGTCGATGCCTTCAACAAGGCAGCCAATGGCGAGATGGTGATCGAGCTGTTCTTTGCCGACCAGATCGTGCCGACCGGCGAATTGTTCCGCGCCATGCAGGCCGGCACCATCGATGCTGTTCATTCGGATGACGATTCGATGGCGTCGCCGGTGGAAGTGGGCCTGTTCGGCGGTTACTTCCCGTTCGCAACCCGTTCGATTCTCGATGTGCCGGTGCTGTTCCAGCAGTACGGCCTCGCCGACATCTGGCGTGATGCCTATGCCGGAACCGGCGTTGTCTGGCTCTCGGCCGCCGGCCAGGATCCGTGCAACTTCAACACCAAGAAGGAAATCAAGAGCGTTGCCGATCTTGATGGCCTGAAACTCTACACCTTCCCGACAGCCGGTCGCTTCCTGACCCAGTTCGGTGTGGTGCCGGTGTCGATTCCTTACGAAGATGCCGAAGTGGCGGTGCAGACCGGCGAACTCGACGGCATGTCCTGGTCGGGGATCACCGAGGACTACACTGTCGGCTGGGCCGACGTGACCGACTATTTCCTGACCAACAACATCTCCGGCGCCTGGATCGGTTCCTGGTTTGCCAACGAGAAGAAGTGGAACGAGCTTCCCGAGCACCTCAAGGCGCTCTACATGTCCTGCATGGAAGCCAGCCACACCTTCCGCAACCAGTGGTACTGGGGCGGCGAAGCCAAGCTGCGCGCCACGGGCGACAAGCTGCAGCTCCGCTCCGTGCCGGGGGCCGAATGGAAGCAGGTCGAGGATGCTGCCGTGAAGTTCTGGGACGAAGTGGCCGAGGAGAGCGAAACCAAGGCCAAGGTCATCTCGGTGTTCAAGGAATACAACAAGGTCATCAACAATGCAGGTTTCCCTTACGGTGAACTCTGAGCGATACCACTTCTGAGATCTCCGCCTCCCGGCTTGCTTCGGGGGGCGGTTTGCCGCTACAGCGCCTCACAAAATCCAAGCCCTCCGGGGCCGCTTACCAGGATCAGATCACATGGCCGGAAACCTTACCTTTGACGAGTTGAAATCTGCTGCCAAGTCCGGCGACATCGACACCGTGCTGGTGTGCTGCGTCGACATGCAGGGACGGTTGATGGGCAAGCGTTTCCATGTCCAGAACTTCATCGATTCGAGCCATGAGGAAACCCATTGCTGCAATTACATGCTGGCAACGGACATCGAGATGGCAACGCCGGATGGCTATGCGACCACCAGCTGGCAGGCGGGTTACGGCGACTACGTGATGAAGCCCGATCTTTCGACCATGCGCCGGGTGCCCTGGCTGGAAGGCACGGCGATGGTGCTGTGCGATCTTCTCGATCACCACACCCACGAGCCGGTGCCGCAGTCGCCGCGACAGATCCTGAAGGTGCAGATCGCCCGGCTCAAGGATCTGGGCTTTGAGGCGATGATGGCGACCGAGCTGGAATTTTTCCTGTTCGAGCAGAGCTTCCGCGATCTGGCCCGCTCGGGCTATCGCGAGCTGACGCCGATCAGCGCCTACAACGAGGATTACCACATCCTGCAGACCACCAAGGAAGAGAGCATCATGCGCCCGGTGCGCAATCATCTCTTCGCCGCCGGCATTCCGATCGAGAACTCCAAGGGCGAGGCCGAGACCGGCCAGGAAGAACTCAACATCCGCTATGCCGCAGCGCTCGACTGCGCCGATCACCACACCATCGCCAAGCACGCGGTCAAGGAGATCGCCTGGGCCAACGGCCGGTCGGTGACGTTCCTGCCGAAGTGGCACCCGCAGAAGGTCGGCTCGTCCTCGCATGTCCACATGTCGCTGTGGCAGGGCAAGATCCCGGCTTTCCGCGATGAAAATGGCGAGCATGGCATGTCTGACCTGATGCGCCACTTCATGGCAGGGCTGATCGAGTATGCGTCGGACTACACCTGGTTCCTGGCGCCTTATGTCAACAGCTACAAGCGCTTCATGAAGGGCACCTTCGCGCCGACCCGCACGGTCTGGTCGGTCGACAACCGTACCGCCGGTTTCCGCCTGTGCGGCGAGGGAACCAAGGCCGTCCGTGTGGAATGCCGCATCGGCGGATCGGACATGAACCCCTACCTGGCCCAGGCAGCGCTGCTGGCTGCCGGGATCAAGGGGATCGAACAGAAGCTGGCACTGGCTCCGCCGACGGGCGGGGACATCTATGAAAACGCAGAAGCCAGGCACATTCCCTCGACGCTGCGGGCTTCCACCGAAACCTTGCGCAATTCCAAGATGCTGCGTGAAGCAATGGGGGATGCAGTGATTGATCACTATGTCCGCTGCGCCGAATGGGAGCAGGAAGAATTCGACAAGGCCGTCACCGACTGGGAAATCGCCCGCGGTTTCGAGCGCGCCTGACGAAAACAAGACACCAATACGAGTGATGGTCGGCGCTGCAGGACACTGACGGGCCGCCAGATGGAGACCAAGCAATGAGCAGTTTGAAACTGATATCGCCGGTTGACGGGTCGGTCTATGCCGAGCGTCCGGTGATGGGCGTCGATGATGCGGCAGCGGCTGTCGCCCGGTCGCGCAAGGCGCAGAAGGACTGGGCCCGGCGGCCGCTGGAAGAGCGCATCGCGCTGGTGAGGGCCGGTGTGGCGCGGCTCAACGAAATGAGCGACGAGGTGGTGCCGGAACTGGCATGGATGATGGGCCGGCCAATCCGCTATGGCGGCGAGTTCGGTGGTCTCAACGAGCGCGCCAACTACATGGCCGACATTGCAGTACGGGCGCTGGCGCCGATCGAGATCGAGAACTCGGCCCAGTTCGATCGCCACATCGACCGCGTGCCGCATGGCGTCGTTTTCGTGGTGGCGCCGTGGAATTACCCCTACATGACCGCCATCAACACGGTCGCCCCGGCACTGATCGCCGGCAACACCGTGGTGCTCAAGCATGCCACACAGACGCTGCTGGTTGGCGAACGCATGGTCCGCGCCTTCAGCGAGGCCGGGTTGCCGGAAGACGTGTTCATCAACCTGTTCCTCGACCACCAGGGAACGGAAAAGCTGATCGCGGCGGGAAGCTTCGATTTCATCAACTTCACCGGTTCGGTCGGCGGCGGCAAGGCAATCGAGCGGGCTGCGGCAGGCACCTTCACCGGTCTCGGGCTGGAGCTTGGCGGCAAGGATCCCGGCTACGTGATGGAAGACGCCGATCTCGACTGGGCGGTCGATACGCTGATGGACGGGGCGATGTTCAATGCCGGGCAATGCTGCTGCGGCATCGAACGGCTTTATGTCGCCCGGCCGCTGTATGACGCCTTCGTCGAGAAGGCCGCGGCCTGGGTCACGTCGGGCCTCAAGCTTGGCAATCCGCTGGAGCAGGAGACCACGATCGGGCCGATGGCCAATGTGCGCTTCGCCAGGGAAGTCCGGGCACAGACCGCGGAAGCCATTGCCAGCGGCGCGCGTGGCCTGATCGATCCGAAACTGTTTCCTGCCGATGATGGCGGCGCCTATCTGATGCCGCAGATCCTTGTCGACGTGACCCATGACATGCGGGTGATGCGTGACGAGAGCTTCGGTCCGGTGGTCGGCATCATGCCGGTCGACAGTGACGAGCATGTACTTGCGCTGATGAACGACAGCCAGTTCGGCCTGACCGCGTCGCTGTGGACCAATGATGCCGAACGCGCCCAGCGCATCGGTGCCGAAATCGAAACCGGTACCGTATTCATGAACCGTGCCGATTATCTCGATCCTGCGCTGTGCTGGACCGGCTGCAAGGCCACAGGCCGTGGCGGCTCGCTGTCGGAAATCGGTTTTCACAACCTCACCCGTCCCAAATCCTACCATCTGAGAAAGAAATCCGCATGAGCCTGCGTGCCAACTGGTCTTATCCCACCGCAATCCGTTTTGGAGCCGGCCGCATTTCGGAGCTCGCCGAAGCCTGCGCCGCGGCGGGCATGAAAAAGCCGCTCCTGGTCACCGACCGGGGGCTTGCCTCGCTGCCGATCACGGCCAATGCACTCGACCTTCTGGATGCCGCAGGCCTTGGCCGTGCGGTGTTCGCCGAAGTTGACCCGAATCCGAACGAGAAGAACCTCGAAGCCGGTGTCGCCGTGTTCAAGGCCGGTGGTCATGATGGCGTGATCGCCTTTGGCGGCGGCTCCGGTCTCGACCTGGGCAAGCTGATCGCGTTTCAGGCCGGTCAAACTCGTCCGGTCTGGGATTTCGAGGACATCGGCGACTGGTGGACCCGCGCCAATGGTGATGCCATCGCCCCGATCATCGCGGTGCCGACGACAGCGGGTACCGGGTCGGAAGTCGGCCGCGCAGGCGTGCTGACCAACTCGGTTACCCACGTCAAGAAGATCATCTTCCATCCCAAACTTCTGCCTGCGGTGACGATCTGCGATCCGGAACTGACAGTGGGCATGCCGAAGATCATCACGGTCGGCACCGGCATGGATGCATTCGCGCATTGCCTGGAAGCCTATTCCTCGCCGTTCTACCACCCGATGAGCCAGGGCATCGCGCTCGAAGGCATGCGGCTGGTCAAGGAAAACCTGCCGCTGGTTGTGGCCGACGGTTCGAACATCGATGCCCGTGCGGAAATGATGAGTGCGGCGGCGATGGGCGCGGTTGCGTTCCAGAAGGGCCTCGGCGCCATCCATGCGCTGTCGCATCCGATCGGCGCGGTCTACAACACGCACCATGGCATGACCAATGCGGTGGTGATGCCGCCGGTGCTGAAGATGAACCGTCCGGCCATCGAGGATCGGATCGCGCGGGCCGCGGCCTATATGGGCATTGATGGCGGCTTCGACGGATTTTACGATTACGTGCTGAAGCTGCGTTCTGATCTTGGCGTGCCTGACAAGCTGGCAGCGCTCGGCGTCGGTCGCGACCGGATCGATGAAATGACCGCCATGGCGCTGGAAGATCCCAGTGCCGGCGGCAATCCGGTGAAGCTGACCAGCGAGAACACCAGGGCGTTGTTCGAAGCCTGCATCTGATCTACTGCCGCTTCTTGTCCGGTCTTGTCCGGACCAAACCGGTCCGCGCTTTCTTGCGCGGGCCGGTTTTCGTTTGCGGTTTGCGCCGGGTATTCTATCTCGTGGGGAGATTGCAAAGAAATTCTGGCGCAACTGCAAGATTTAGGATTACAATGGCCCCCGAATCCTGATTTTACTGGCAAATACTATTGATTTATAACAATAAACGCCAAATTTGATCCTTTGGGGGAGATTATGGAAATGAACGCCGTTCTGCAGTTTCTTGATGCTGAAAGAAACGAAGAAGAAGGCGCAGAGAGCATCCGCGTGCGGATCCGGAAGGTGATCCAGGAGCTCGGGTTCGACTATTTCACGCTTGTCCGGCAGCCCGGTCCGGAGAGCCAGGCGTCCGATATCATGCTTGAAGGGCAGTGGCCGAAAGGCTGGCCCGACGTCTATGTGAAGCGGAAATACGCAGCCATCGATCCGATAGTGAGATATCTCGGTCACAGCCAGCGCGGCTATCGCTGGAGTGAGCCGATCGAGGCTTTCAAGCAGGATCCGCATCACAAGCGCATTGACCGCATGATGGCCGATGCGCGCCGTCACGGGCTTGAGGACGGCTATGTTTTTCCCGTCCACGGGCGGCGTGGCCTGGTCGGGGTGCTGACGGTTGCCGGCCGTCCGGTCGAGCTGTCCCCGTCGGAAATGGCGATGATGGACGCACTGGCCAAGAAGGCGTTCTGGGAGCTTCTCGAGGCGCTCGATCCTGGCGCGCATGAACGGATCAGCCGGCCTGTGAGCATGCCGCTGACCCGCCGCGAGATGGAAACGCTGGAATATCTCGGTTACGGCATGACATCCAACGAGATGGGCGCGACGCTCGGCCTTTCGGCGCACACGGTTGATTGGTACATGAATGGCATCCAGGACAAATTGCAGGCCAAAAACCGCCATCATGTGGTGGCGATCGCATTCAGGCTTGGTCTGATCTCCTGATTTGCACTGCAGCAAAACAGACGCTAATGATTGCGGGCAGGGCTCGTTCTGATCCTGTTTCTTTCGCCCAAACCCGGGAGCCTGTCCGCAATCATTAGC
>Ga0209345_10005975_pt1 | contig 11135 bp, 5 predicted proteins | sample Cruoilmetagenom7_FD_187294 | JGI IMG/M metagenome (GOLD analysis project Ga0209345, IMG submission 187294) | Oil polluted marine microbial communities from Coal Oil Point, Santa Barbara, California, USA - Sample 7 (SPAdes) (version 2) | ecosystem: Environmental > Aquatic > Marine > Oil seeps ...
TATTATCTCAAGAGCAATACAATGCAGATATCACTTATGGTACAAACAATGAATTTGGATTTGATTTCTTACGAGATAATATGCACTATTCACTTGAAGAGCAAGTACAGAGAAATTATAATTTTGTAATAGTGGATGAGGTGGATTCAATTTTGATTGATGAGGCTAGAACTCCTTTAATTATTTCTGGACCTACAAGTCATAAAAACTCTGACTATGTAAGATCTCAAAAAATAGCACTACAACTTGAAAAAGGTGAAAGAAAAGAGGCTAAAAATCCTAGTGAATCAGATGAAGTTACTGGTGATTTTACTGTTGATGAGAAAAATAAAGTGGTACTTTTAACAGAAGCTGGGATTGAAAAAGCTCAAGAGTTATATGGTGTAGATAATCTTTATTCTTTAGAGTTTGCTTCACTTTCACATAATTTAGATCAAGCTTTAAAAGCAAACTATTTATTTGAAAAGGATGTTGATTATGTTGTACAAAATGATGAGGTAATCATTGTTGATGAGTTTACAGGACGATTAAGTGAAGGGCGAAGATTTAGTGATGGATTACACCAGGCTTTAGAAGCAAAAGAGGGTGTTGAGATTAAAGAAGAGTCTCAAACATTGGCTGATATTACTTTCCAAAACTACTTTAGAATGTATGACAAGTTAGCTGGTATGACAGGAACAGCCCAAACAGAAGCTACAGAGTTTGCAGAGATTTATAATCTTGATGTTGTATCAATACCTACAAATGTACCCATTGAAAGAATCGATAAAAATGACCTTATTTATAAAACAGAGAGAGAAAAATTTGTAGCTGTTTGCAATCGAATTAAAGAGTTAAATCAAAAAGGGCAACCTGTTTTAGTGGGAACTGCAAGTATTGAAAAATCTGAAAAACTACATGAATTATTGAAAAAAGAGAAAATACCACATACAGTTTTAAATGCAAAACAGCATGAAAAAGAGGGAAAAATTGTTGAAGATGCTGGTCTTAAAGGTGCAGTAACAATTGCTACAAATATGGCTGGTCGTGGAGTTGATATTAAGTTACCAAAAGAGTGTTTAGAACTTGGTGGTTTAGTTATCCTAGGAACTGAAAGACATGAAAGTAGAAGAATTGATAATCAACTTCGAGGACGAGCAGGGCGACAGGGTGATGTTGGTGAGTCACAATTTTATCTTTCTTTAGAAGATAATTTATTACGAATTTTTGGAAGTGATAAAATCGCTGGAGTTATGAGTAGACTTGGACTTGAAGAAGGTGAGCATATTGAGTCTGGTATGGTTACAAGAGCTGTTGAAAACGCACAGAAAAAAGTAGAAACTATGCACTTTGAGTCAAGAAAACATCTATTAGAGTATGATGATGTAGCAAATGAACAAAGAAAAGTAATCTATAGCTTTAGAAATAATCTTTTAAGTGAAGATTATGATATTACATCAAAAATTGATGAAAATATTGGAGAATTTGTATCAGTAACTATTGAGAATGCAAAAGATGTAAGTACAAGTGTAATGATTGAAGATTTTAATTATGAAAATGTAGTACTTAAAATCAAAGAAGATTTAAATGTTGATATATCAAAAGAGGATATAGAATCAGATGATTTTGATGAGATGTATGAAAAACTTGTTAAAATATTAAAAGATATCTATGAACAAAAGATGAGTGCCCCTGCACCAGAACAAAGACATGAGATAGAGAGAATTCTATATCTTCAAGTTTTAGATAAAGCGTATAGAGAGCATTTATATTCAATGGATACTCTAAAAACAGGAATTGGACTTAGAGGTTATAACCAAAAAGATCCATTAGTAGAGTATAAAAAAGAATCATACAATATGTTCTTAGAACTAATAGGTTCTATAAAATTTGAGATTATAAGAATACTTTTTTCTGTTCAATTAAGAGATGAAGATGAGATGGAAAGAGAAAAAGCAGCTATAGAAAAACTAAGAGAAGAGATGGAGCATACTATTGAAGATGTTTCTTTAAGTAGTCAAGAATCAACTACAGCTACACAAAAGAAAACTCCTAGAAATGCACCTTGTCCTTGTGGAAGTGGTAAAAAATATAAACAATGTTGTGGACAAAGTGGTCCTAAAAAAGGACTCTTAGCTAAAGCATAGGCAAAGTAGTTGAATACAAAATTAATAAATTTTATAATAAGAAAATATCTTAAATTTGATAAAAAAAATCCATTTATCTCCATAAGTGCTATTTTGGCATTTGTGGGAGTTAGTGTTGGGGTGATGGTTTTAATTGTCGCTATGGCTATTATGAATGGCACTGCTAAAGAGTTCAAAGATAAACTTTTTACTATGAATTATCCTTTAAGTATCTATCCTCAAATAGATGGGACAGTAAATGAAGGACTTCTATATAAGTTAGAGAAAAAATTTCCTGAATTAAAGTTTTCACCCTATTTAACTTCTCAAGTGATGATTCAAAGTGATGAGTCTATGAGTGGTGGGGTTATTTTTGGTGTTGATAAAGAAAAAGAAGCATCAATCAATAAAATCTATAAACAAACAGCAGATAAATTAGATAATTTAGGTAAATATCATATTATTGTTGGACAAGGGATAAAAGATAGCCTATATCTTTATGATGAACAAAAAGTTACTTTGTATTTTACTACAATAAGTCCAAGTGGTTTTTCAATGATGCCAAAGATGAAAAGATTTATCTATAGTGGCGAGTTTAAATCGGGACTTACAGCTTATGACAAAGCTTATATGTATACCTCTATTGAAGCTCTTCGAACCATATTGAAAAAAAGTGATAAATATTATGATGGGATACATATATATAGTGATGAGCCATTTAAAGATATAGAGCGAATTAAAAAAGAGCTACCATCTTTTGGTGTTGGAGTTGTTGGTTGGTGGCAACAAAATGGAAACTTCTTTGCAGCTATGGAGATGGAGAAGAAAGCTTTATTTGTAGTATTGATGCTGATAATTCTTATTGCATCACTTAATATTATTAGCTCACTTCTTATGACAGTTATGAGTAGAAGAAAAGAGATTGCATTACTTTTATCACTTGGTGCAAGTGCAAAAGAGGTAAAACATATCTTTTTAAGACTGGGAATTATTATAGGATATACTGGAATATTATTGGGAATACTATTAGGTTTTAGTGGAATTTATCTATTAGAAAATTTTGATATTATCTCTTTACCTGCTGATGTATATGGTACTTCTAAATTACCACTTGTTTTAGATGTAATAGACTTTATATCTATAGTTATAGGGAGTATGGTGATAGTATTTTTATCTTCATATTATCCAGCAAAAAAAGCAACACAAATCGATGTACTAGATGTATTAAGAAATGAATAAATCAATAAAAGTACAGAAGTAGGCAACTTTTAACTAAAAAAATACTTGATGTACTACTGTACACCTTTATATTTTCTTTAGCAAAATCTTACCTATTTCTGAGCTTTTCTTTGACTTATTGTAAACAAAAGGGAGAAGATGAAATTTAATAGGATAAAAATAATAATAGTAGGGGTGTTAATTATGGCAGAAACATTGATGGCTGGTTTTACAACTTTAAAAACAGCACAAGTTGAAGAGGCACTTAAAAATGGTGCGATAGTTATAGATATAAGAAGACCCGATGAGTGGGAACGATTTGGTATCATCAAAGGAAGTCACAAACTCACTTTTTTTGATGGGCAAGGGAGATACGATATCAACGCTTGGATGGCAAAATTTACTAAAATAGTAACCTCAAAAGATCAACCATTTATTTTAGTGTGTGCCCATGCAAATAGAACTAAAGCTGTTGGAGAACTACTTGGTATTCAACTTGGATATAAGTATGTACAAGAACTTGATGGTGGGATAAACTATGGTTGGATTGATAAGGGATTGGAAACTGTAAAAGAGTAGAAAAAGTGCTTATTTAAATAAAGCACTTCCTACTCTGATCATATTACTTCCATTAGCAATGGCAAGTTCAAAATCTCCGCTCATACCCATGGAGCAAATGGTTGCACCATCACATTGGTTAAAAATAGCTCTTGTGATTTGAAAACTTTCCAGAATCTTTGTTGAATCTTCACTATGGGCTCCTATACTCATAATACCTTGTAGTTTTATATTTGTATATTTTTCTTGAATTTGCTTATAAATACTAACTGCCTCTTTTGGATCAACTCCTGATTTAGACTCTTCATAAGCAGAGTTTATTTGAAGTAAACATCGCATGGTCTTGTTTTTTACTTTTAGTTTTTTATCTAATTCCTGAGCTAATTCTAAACTATCAAGTGAGTGCATCAATGATGGATTACAATCTATAAGGTTATTTATTTTATTTTTTTGTAAACTTCCTACAAAATGCCAAGCTATTGGTAAGTCTTTTAAAATTTCTTGTTTCTCTTTTAAATCTTGTACTTTGTTTTCTCCAAAAGCTCTTTGACCTGCTTCATAAAGTGTTTTAATATCAGAAGCTTCTGAATACTTACTAATAGCTACTAACTGTACTATATGGTGATCACTAACTTGGAGTCTTGAAAATTCTATTTTTGTTATGATTTTATCTAAATTCTCTATTGCTTGATTTTGTGTCATAAAATTCCTTTTATAATAAAAATTATTGTATTGATTTTCATATTATACTCTTTTATTGTAAAAATAGAATTTTGTATGTTTTGTATACAAAAATTAACTTTATTTTTTGAATTAATAAGATAAAATGTTTAAAAATAATACAGGAGTTAAGTATATGGGTAAATTTGTAAATAATACAGAGGAATTTTTTAAATATTGTGAAGAAAATGAAGTTGGATTTGTTGATTTTAGATTTTCTGATATCAAAGGTGCATGGCATCATATTTCATACAGAATGAGTGCAGTAAGTGCAGATCAACTTGAAAATGGATTACCTTTTGATGGTTCTAGTATTGATGCATGGCAACCAATTAATAAATCAGATATGTTATTAAAGCCAGAGGTTTCTACTGCATTTTTAGATCCATTTACAGCAGATAGTACAATTATAGTTATTTGTGATGTTTATGATATCTACAAAAATGAGCTTTATGCTAAATGTCCAAGATCTATTGCTAAAAAAGCATTAAAACATGCGGAAGATTTAGGTATTGCAGATGCTGCATATTTTGGACCTGAAAATGAATTTTTTGTTTTTGATGATGTGAAATTTAGAGATGACACAAATAGTGCATATTTTAGAGTTGACTCAACAGAGGGTGCTTGGAGTAGAGATACAGAGTATGAATTTGGAAACATGGGACATAGACCTGGAACAAAAGGTGGATACTTCCCAGTACAACCAACAGATTCTATGGTAGATTTAAGAGCAGAGATGATGCAAGTTCTTGAAGAGGTTGGTTTAGAAGTAGTTCTAGGTCACCATGAAGTTGCTCAAGCACAAGGTGAGATTGGTATTGTTTTTAGTGATATTATAACTGCTGCTGATAATGTTCAAAAATATAAGTATGTATGTAAAATGGTTGCACACTTAAATGGTAAAACTTGTACATTTATGCCAAAACCACTTTACGGTGATAATGGAAATGGTATGCATGTACACCAATCATTATGGAAAGAGGGTAAAAACTTATTCTATAAAGAGGGTGAATATGGAAACCTATCAGAGATGGCACTACATTATGTAGGTGGTATTTTTAAACACGCAAGAGCAGTTGCTGCATTTACAAACCCATCAACAAACTCTTACAAAAGATTAATCCCAGGATTTGAAGCACCTTCAATTCTTACATATTCTTCACAAAATAGATCAGCATCTTGTAGAATCCCTTATGGAGCTGGTGAAAAAGCAACTAGAGTTGAGATGAGATTCCCAGATTCTACTGCTTGTCCTTATTTAGCATTTGCAGCTATGATGATGGCTGGACTTGATGGTATAGCAAACAAATATATGCCAGTGGGACCTATGGATGAAGATTTATTTGAATTATCTTTAGATGAGATTAGAGAGAAAGGTATTCCTCAAATGCCACATACATTAAGAGGTTCTTTAGAAGCTTTAATTAGAGATAATGATTTCTTAAAACCTGTATTTACACAAGACTTTATTGATGTGTATCAATCATACAAGTTTGAAACACAAGTTTGGCCAGATGAAGCTAGACCAACTGCGTTTGAGTTTATTAGTACTTATTCTTGTTAATAATTAAATAGTATTATAGATTATAAAAAGGGTGATAGGTTTTCCTATCACCCTTTTTTATTGTTTTCATTTAACGACATTTTAAACAAAAATTGGATAAAATCGCCATAATAATGTAAGATAATCTTAGACTATCTCTTAAATACAAACTAAATATTAACAAACAGAGATAAAACACATAAAGGAAAATAATGGGATGTAATTTAGACAAATTAACTTCATTCAAAGATAATTGTGGGTTTGGACTAGTAGCTCACTTAAAAAATAAACAAACACATCAAAATTTAGAAGATGCTATAACAGCATTAGAGAGAATGATGCACAGAGGTGCAGTTGCAGCAGATGGTAAAAGTGGAGATGGAAGTGGATTACTTCTATCAATTCCAGATGATTTTATGCGAAAAGTTGCTATGCAAAATGGAGTAGATCTTCCAAAGCTTTATGCAGTTGCAATGGTATTTTCAAAAGGGGAAGCACAGTTAGAAACTTTTAAATATTATTGTGAAAAAAATGACTTAAAAGTATTATTATGTCGAGAAGTTCCTGTAAATACAGATGCTTTGGGTGAGCAAGCTTTAGCTATATTACCTGAGATTACACAAGTTTTTGTTGTACCAAATACTTTGATCTCTTCAAAAAGATTTGATGCAATGTTATATCTTGCAAGAAAAGAATCAGAACATGCATTAAAAGATCAAGAAGATTTTTATATTCCAACATTTTCATCAAAAGTGATTGCTTATAAAGGGCTTGTTATGCCTACAACTATTAAGCAGTTTTATCTTGATTTAAATGATCAAGATTTTAAAATATCATTTGCACTCTTTCACCAAAGATTCTCAACAAATACATTACCAAAGTGGAGACTTGCTCAACCATTTAGAGGAATAGCACACAACGGTGAGATAAACTCTGTTGAAGCAAATAGATTTAATGTATTAGTAAAAACAGAAGCAATAAAATCTGAAATTTTTAGTGATGAAGAGTTGGAAAGAATTTTCCCACTTTTACAAGATGGTGGAAGTGATAGTGCTTCTTTAGATAATATGTTTGAATTTCTAATGATAAATGGTATGGACTTTTTTAAAGCTGCACGAAGTTTAGTACCAGCTCCTTGGCAAAATGCTCCATATATGGACTCAGAACTTAGAGCATTTTATGAATATTGTGCAATTAGATTTGAAGCTTGGGATGGACCAGCAGCTGTAAGTTTAACCGATGGGAGACATATTGGGTGTTTAATAGATAGAAATGGTTTAAGACCATCAAAATATTTCCAAACAAAAGATGATAGACTTTTTATCACAAGTGAATATGGTACAGTTTTAATCCCTGATGAAGATATTATTGATAGAGGAAGATTACAAAGTGGTCAAATGATTGCAGTTGATCTTAAAAATGGTCAAATATTAAAAAATGATGATATTAATGATTATTTAAAATCAACACAGAACTATGAAAAGTGGTTGACTTCAAATATGCAATATCTTCAAGAATATGTTGAAGATACATTTATCAATCTTGAGGATTATAGATTTGATGATTTAGAACATAGACAAAAATATGCAAATATAACTTATGAGACATTAGATCAGATGATTATCCCTATGGCTGATGATGGAAAAGAGCCAACAGGCTCTATGGGTGATGATACTCCGTTGGCATGTTTTTCAACATCAAATAGAAACTTTACAGATTTCTTTAGACAAAAGTTTGCACAAGTAACAAATCCACCAATTGATCCATATAGAGAAAAAATTGTAATGTCTTTAAATACTGGACTTGGTCATGCTTATAATATTTTAGAAGAGAGTGAACATAATACAAAAAGATTAAAAGCAGTTAGCCCAATTTTAATGAAAGAAAAATTTGATGTTATGATGAGATTTGGTGATAATCAAGACCCATTATATGATGAAGATTTTCAAAATAAAACTTTTAGTACAACATTTACAACTAACTTAGAAGTAGCATTACAAAAACTTTATTCTGAAGTAAAAGAAGCTGTGGTAAATGAAAATATTAGTATAGTTATCCTAGATGACAGAACTGTATCAAAAGAGTCTAAAATTATCCCAATGGCTATGGCAGTTGGATATATAAATCACAAGTTACAAAATGACAAAATCAGAAGTACCGTTTCAATAGTTGCAGTTACAAGTGAAGTGTATGACCCTCATAGTGCTGCTGTGTTAATTGCATTTGGTGTGGCAGTTATCTATCCATATATGATGTATGCATCTATAGTATCCTATTATGAGAGAAAAAACATCTCATCTTATGAATTACAAAAGAAACTAAAACATAGTATGAAAGCTATTGGTTCAGGGCTACTAAAAATTATGTCAAAAATGGGGATTGCTACAATTGCTAGTTATAGAAACTCATCATTATTTGATATTATTGGTTTAAGTGATCAAATAGTAAAAGATTGTTTTGAACATGCAAATAGTGACTTATCTGGTCTTGGATATGAAGATATTGAAAAAAGAATAGAAAAGCTACATTTTAATGCATATTTTGATGATCAATCAATGTTTCCACTAAATATGGGTGGATTTTATAAATATATTGATGGTGGAGAGTACCATGATTATGCACCAGCAGTTACACATGCAATGCATAATAAAGCGGCATCTGGAAAAGAAGATATTAGTGATTTTAAAGGTTTAAAAAACTTAGTAGAAAATAGAGGTCAAAAATTTATTCGAGATTTCTTTGAATTTAATAGTGACAAACAAGCTATTAGTATTGATGAAGTGGAATCAAAAGAAGATATTTTCAAACGATTTGCAGCAGCAGCTATGTCATGTGGTTCTATCTCTGTTGAAGCTCATGAAGCAATTGCAGAAGCTATGAACACAATCGGAGCACAAAGTAACTCTGGAGAGGGTGGAGAAGATCCTGCTAGATTTGGAACAATTAAAAACTCTAAGATTAAGCAAGTTGCTTCTGGAAGATTTGGTGTAACACCAGGGTATTTAGTAAACTGTGAAGAGCTACAAATTAAACTAGCGCAAGGTGCAAAACCAGGTGAGGGTGGACAATTACCTGGTTCAAAAGTAACTCCTATGATTGCAACGCTCAGACATACAACTCCCGGTGTTACATTGATTTCACCACCTCCTCATCATGATATTTATTCTATTGAGGATTTAGCACAATTGATTTTTGATTTAAAGCAAATCAATCCAAAAGCTAAAATAGCTGTCAAACTTGTTTCATCAGTTGGTGTTGGAACTATTGCTTCAGGTGTTGCAAAAGCATATGCTGATAAGATTATTATCTCTGGGGCTGATGGTGGAACAGGTGCTGCTCCATTAACATCTATTAAACATACAGGTAATGCTTGGGAGATGGGACTTGCAGAGGCTCATAATTCACTAAAAGCAAATCATTTAAGAGGGATGGTTCATCTTCAAACTGATGGTGGATTAAAAACAGGACTTGATGTAGTAAAAGCAGCTATGCTTGGTGCTGAAAGTTATGCTTTTGGTACTTCTGTATTAACACTTTTAGGATGTAAAATTTTAAGAATTTGTCATACAAATAAATGTAGTGTTGGGGTTGCAACTCAAGATGAAGATTTAAGAGAAAAATTTAGTGGTACAGTTGAAAGACTTATCTCTTATTTTGAATTTTTAGCACAAGATGTACGAGAGATTTTGGCAACTTTAGGATATGAGAAGATTGAAGATATTATTGGTAGAAGTGATCTATTAAAAGTTCTTGATGATGAGTTTTCACAAAAATTTGATTTTCAAAATGTATTGAGAAGAATTGATGGAATTGATACTTGTCAAGTGGAGTCAAATACTCCTTATGATCAAAATGAAGACTCACATAAACTTCTAAGAAAGGTGCTGCCTACAATTCAAAGTCCAAACATCCCTGTAACAGTGGATGCAGAGATTTCAAATTTAAATAGAAGTTTTGGTACTTTAACATCAGGTGAAATTGCAAAAAGATATGGTGATGCGGGACTTCCTGAAGATACTATTACTTACAACTTAACAGGGATTGCTGGACAATCGTTTGGGACATTTTTAAGTCGTGGTGTTTCAATGTATCTAGATGGTGTTGCAAATGATTATGTTGGAAAAGGTATGAGTGGTGGAAAAATTATTATAAAACCAGCACTTCAAGGAAGCGATTATGCAGGTGCTGGTAATACCTGTTTATACGGTGCAACAGGTGGAAAGCTTTATGTAAGAGCAACTGTAGGTGAGAGATTTGCAGTAAGAAACTCTGGAACAATTGCAGTTGTTGAGGGAACAGGAGATTCTCCATGTGAATATATGACAGGTGGTATTGTTGTGATTTTAGGTCAAACAGGTATCAACTTTGGTGCCGGTATGACAGGTGGATTAGCATTTATTTATGATCCACACAGAGAGTTTACAGATAAGATGAATCAGGAGCTTATAGAAGCTTTAAGAATTGATACAGATGATACAGAGTTAGAGAGAATTTATCTAAAAAATACACTTAAAGATTATGTGAAAGAGACAGAATCTTTAAAAGCTATAGAGATTTTAGAACACTTTAGATCAGAGATTAGAAATTTCTGGATGGTAAAACCAAAAGATATGACAATTTTACCTTTAAACCCAGAGCAGGGAGATTAAGATATGTTAAATTTTACAAAAGTAGATAGAAATAATCCTTCAAAAAGAGGGGTTATGGAGAGGATTAAAGACTTCAGCGAAGTTTATAATGTGTTTGATAAAAATAAAGCACAAGAGCAAGCTGATAGATGTATAGGGTGTGGTGATCCATATTGTCATAATAAATGTCCTTTACATAATATAATTCCAGCATGGCTAAAGCAAACTGCTCAAAATGATATTGAATTAGCATTTAATATTTCAAATGAAACTTCACCTTTTCCTGAAATTTTGGGAAGAATTTGTCCACAAGATGTATTATGTGAGGGTGATTGTACACTCAATGATACTCATGGTGCTATT
>Ga0209345_10005976_pt1 | contig 11135 bp, 11 predicted proteins | sample Cruoilmetagenom7_FD_187294 | JGI IMG/M metagenome (GOLD analysis project Ga0209345, IMG submission 187294) | Oil polluted marine microbial communities from Coal Oil Point, Santa Barbara, California, USA - Sample 7 (SPAdes) (version 2) | ecosystem: Environmental > Aquatic > Marine > Oil seeps ...
ACGCAACTTCTGGTGGGGCCGAGAGCGGAGCTGCCCTGCCCCAACGCAGGCTGCCGCCTTCGGTAACGGGCATGGGATTGAACGATCTGCGCGCCACTGATTTCATTAAGGCGACAAGCTGGCCTACCATCGACATTATCCCTAGCTGTGCCAACGCGGCTTTTGTCGAATTTGCCAGCGCCCAGTATCGGCATATGAACCCCGAATGGTCCTTCTTTGCGGCTGTGTCCCGTTACCTGGATCAGTTGCCGGATGACGCTTACGACCTTATCATTTTCGACTGCCCGCCTGCGATTGGTTACCAATCGATGAACGCTGTGTTTGCGGCGGATGTGCTCTATGTCCCCTCCGGTCCTGGCTATTGGGAGTATGACAGCACCACGAGTTTCATAGGTCAGCTTTCGGAAGCGTTGGAAGACTTGGGCCGGTTCCGTGGGCGGCTTCCGTCCGGCACCAATCCCGACAAGGTCTTTACTGACCTTCGCTTCTTGCTGACACGTTTTGAGCCGAACAATGATTTGCACCGTGCGATGCAGTCAGCCTTTCATCAGGTTTTCAAGTCGCATGTGGCAGAGCACCCGATCGAGATGACCCGCGCAGTTGAACAATCGGGGCGCTTCCTGTCGTCGATCTATGAGATGGATTACCGACAGATGACGCGGGAAACATGGCGGCGGGCGCGAATTTCTTTTGATCGCGCTTACGACGAATTCCAATCCACGCTCGTCAATGCGTGGGAAAAGCTGGAGGATTGATGAATGGGTAAGAAACGCTCTGTCTTTGACATTAACTTTGAACTCGACTCAGAAGATGAGGCGGCGGAGTTCCCCGCGGGGAACCAGCGCGCGCCTGAGGCCAAATCCCATAGCGTTCCAGGCAATCCACTGCAAAATCACGATTTAGCCCCGCCGCGGCGGGGCCCTATGGCCAGTGCGATTGCCGAAACTGCCGATGCGACCCGTGAACGCGACAGAGCCGAAGCGGCAATCCGCGCAGAGAATGACGCCCTTGCCCATGAGCATGTGCGGCTCAAGAAGCTAGGTTTAATCACTGATTTGATCCAGACCTCTGAGGTGATCACATCCAAACTGACCCGTGACCGTTCTGCCAATCTGGACCCTGAACTTGATGAGCTAAAAGAGTCTATCAAGGCGGTCGGGCTTTCGAATCCAATCCGTGTAGAGAAAACCGACGATGGATTTGAACTTATCCAAGGCTTCCGCAGGCTTTCGGCTTTTCGGCAGTTAGCAGAAGAAACTGGCGATCCGCGTTACACCCGTATTCCCGCAGCGATGGTTCCCCGCGGGGAACCGTTGGTTGGACTCTATCGTAAAATGGTGGATGAGAACCTAATACGAAAAGACCTGTCCTTTGGGGAAATGGCCCAACTTGCCCTGTCCTATTCGCGGGACGAAGGGATCGATGTGGGGGAGGCGGTCTCGACGCTCTATGCCTCTGCGCTCAAACAAAAGCGGACCTACATTCGGCAGTTTGCCCGCATCCTGGAAGCTTTGGAAGGGACGGTGCGCTATCCTGAAGCGATTCCCCGCGCGTTAGGGCTTGACCTTTATAAGTTGGTCGATGGGCAGCCCGGAAGGGCAGGGGAACTTGCAGCACGGTTACTTGCCGTTCCCGATCGGGATAAAGACGCAGAGATGGGGGTGCTCCGCAATGCACTTGCCGGGCAGAAAAAGTCAGACCCACGGGAGGCCAAATCAGTTTCCAGGACATCGCTGAGAATGGGCCGACCTGAAGGCCAAGCTCGTGTGACGGCATTAGATGGAAAACTCGAATTGCGGTTGGAGCGGGACTTTTCGGCGATTCCAAGGGTGCGGCTTCAACAAGGCGTTGAGGCATTTTTAGCCGCGCTTGACGATGAAGGTTGACTGTTTGTTCCCCGCATAGGTAATGGCTAACCCTATGATCCAATATGTAGTCATAGTCTTCATCGCAGGGGGGTGCTCTGATCTACGTCACGTTTACAACGCGGGGCATCTGGGGACGCAATGGCCATTTGGTGTGCAAACGAAGTGCAGAGCTGCAATCAATTCTGACGATATCGAGCCATGATACGAAATCATGTACGGGCAAATTTTCTTTTGTAGGCAAGACAGATCGCGGTCTCGCACCAACCAGCTTTGGCATTGAAGGTAAGCGACGCACCTTGCTCCATCACCTCGATCCTGCCGGCAGAATCAGGCGTGCTTTTAGGCGATATCCGCGGCTAAGATAGCGGCCCTAAGCACAGGGGTCCGTAGATCATTCCACTTGACTCTTCTCAACACATCGCGACGCAGTGGTCTTGGCGATTAGGGGGGAACCGCTCACACTTCATCTCAAGCTAGGCCTTGAGATAGAAGGCGCGCGTTGGTGCTGACCGATAGGGCAGGGGTGTGCTTAATATGGCATTAGAGCTCAATACGCATTCAGTCTTTGGCGCAAGCCTTGTCGGTGTTGTTTACGGTCGACATCTTGCCATAGGTCCGCGCAAGAGCGTCTATGTACGATATTTCGTCCTCCCGGATCTCGTTTGAAAGCAACCTATTTGATTCTAATGGGTGCGGATTTCGATTGTTGTCTGTCATGGCACCGAGCTTATGCAAATATGCTCGATAATGTAAACTTATTGGACATGGATCGCATCGGCAGGATGGGGCGGTTTATACGCTATTTGCTGGCAGAAAGCGCCGCGCTCATGTAGGCTCTGTGCATGATGTTTGCCCGACCGGATCACAGCAGCGACCTCGACATGTTACCCCGGATGCCCACCTGGGTCACCTCTGCACGCCCTGAAACCCTTGAAGATGTTGCGTTTTTATCAGGTGCCGCGTTGGGTCATCTGCATGTTGTGTTGGGACGCGAGGACGTGCCCCAAGCATTGTTGCGGGAGCGGCTCGCGCTGCGTGCGGCTGAGGCTTGCATGGGGTTTTCCGGGCGATCGGAAAGGGCAGGGGAGCTACGCGATACTGTACACCTTCTGCGCCCCGGCGATCTTCCCGGACCGGCCGGCGAAACCTACCTTGCCTGGCGGCGCGCGGCGGAGCGGCCGCGGTCGGTCAAGGTTCTCGGTCGGGCCTTACCGGCCTTCGAGCCGGGCCAGATTGCCACGTGGCTTGATGCCGGGAAAGGGACGCCGGTCGCCCGTGCTGCAATGGTGTTGGAGGCCGTGCTGCGCGAGGCGCAACGTTCAGATGAAGCAGCGCTGATCCTCGCGGACACGTCCCTCGCGCAGGCGCTCAATTTGGATCATCTCGTGCCGCTACTCGCCGTGGGCCTGAAACGCGCCGACCTGCGCAAGCAAGGCGATGATCTTCGCCTCGCCTGTCATCGCGCACTCGTCTCATCGGCGGTCGAGGCCGTCAGGCAGGCCGCCGACCTCGCGCGTCGGGCGGCGCATCTGAGGGTGGTCGCACCCAAACTCCGGGCCAAGGGCGCAGGCGACGCGGTCGAAATCTTCCTGACCCGCGATGCCGTGGCACCTTCGGCCTTGCCTTTGCCGGATCGCGCCGCGCGGCGGCTCTGCGACCGGCTGGTCGACCTCGGCGCGGTGCGCGAGCTGACCGGGCGCGATACCTTCCGGCTCTACGGGGTGTAGCGATGGCGAGGGATAGATCTGAACCTGAACTGGACCTCGAGTTGCCTGACCTGCCGCCGGAGCTACGCTGGCGGGAATGGATGCGCCGGATTGAGGCGGTGCTCTTCGCCTCGGCCTCCCCGGTTCCGCGTCAGGATCTGGCGCGGGTGGTGGGGCAGGGGGCCTCGGTCGACCTCCTGGTTGAGGACCTCGCCGCTGAACTGGAGGGGCGGGCTTTTGAAGTTGCGCAGGTCGCTGGCGGCTGGATGTTCCGGACGCGGCCCATCTACGCGCCTGCGATCCGGGCGGCGGCGGATGTCGGTGATCAGTTGATGGACCTGAGCGAATTCGACGTCGCCGTCCTCGCGGCCATCGCCTATCACCAGCCGCTCACCCGCGACGGACTGAAGGACATCTTCGGCAAGGACATCAGCCGTGACCTGATCGGCCGGCTGCATGCGCGCGACCTGATCGGAACCGGGCCGCGATCACCCCGCCGGGGCGCTCCCTATACCTTTGTGACGACTGAGCAGTTCCTGGTCGCGTTCGGATTGCAGAGCCTGCGCGATCTGCCGGACAGGGAACAGCTGGAGGACGCAGGTCTGGATGGCGGGTCATAGGAATGGTGGCGGGCTGGCGATCCCCGTATTGGCCAAACGGTGAGGCATCTCGTGGACGTTTCGTGACGCGCCCGATCGTGACTTGTTGAGAGAACTCAGGCTTCGATCCTGAGCTCTCTGAACAGATCTTCCCAAGGGTCCCCATCCTCGGCCATCGCGCCCGGTTCCAGGTTTGCCAGGTTCTCGTCGATGACTGCGTTGTGGTAGTTCTTGAGCCAGCTGTATTTGCGCCGCACCGTCGCGTTGGGACTGTCGGCGAGACCGCTCTCCACCAACGTCTTGTGCCTACCCAGAAACTCGACCCAACCGGCGTATTCGCCGTCGAGCTCGCCGAGACTGGCGCGAAGATAGTCGACGTAGTGGAGGCCTGACTCGTCCTGGCGCAGGAGGTTGTTCAGGTGACGCTCTTCATCCTCATAGGAATGTTCTTCCCGCCAGAGCGTTTGGTCCTGCCGGTGGCGTTCGATGACATCTTCATGGATCGCAATGCGCGGGAAGATGACCTCGCCTTCTTCCATGAAATAAGCCTGAACGAGGCCAGGCCCAAACACCGGACCACTGAAGTCGATGCCGAGATGCATGGGGCCAATCGTCATCGCGCCGCGCACCAATATGCCATTTGCCACGCATTCGATCTGGATGTGCAGCAGATTGATGAGCTCCCAGATCAAGGGGCCGGCCTGGTACTGAGTTTCAATGGTTCTGGTTCTGACGATCGCATCAGACACGATCTCGGCATGGACTTCGCTGATCATCCGCATTTCATCGGAACGGGTCGGTGGCGTGGCATCCCCTTCGGAGACCCGACGAAATACCGAAAGCAAGTGCCTGATCTCTGCGCCGCTTCTCGTGTTCAGCAGATTTCGGAAGCCGAGCACATCAAAGAATGTGACCAAGCATTCTTCATAATCGGGATCGTTTTCAAAATCAGTCATCTCTGATCCATCCTTAACCGAGGAGCTTCTCTAGCTCTTCCCCTTGGGCGGCATGCTTCTTGGGGTTGTCTGCTTTCAGCTTGCTCACGTTGATGAGCTTCCATCTGACCGCTGGAAGCTCGGCCGCTTGAGGGCGGCCGATCGCGTCGAAGTCGGGGTCGCCTTCATGCAGGGTTCTCAGAAACCTCTTCGCGTCCTCATCCATGCGGGATTGGATGTCCCCGATCAGGCGGTCGCGCGTTGCGATCAATTCCGTAAGGTTGACCGCTTCCTTCGTCATGCCCTGGAATTCTCGCGCGTAGGGCTGATCCAGATTGATCAGGTTTGGGTTCAGCAGTTCGTGCGGCGGGCGTGGTGAACTCGCGACGTAGATCAGAAAGGTGCGGAACAACGCGTCGGTAAACCCTTCATTTTCGTAGAGGAGCTTGACGTCGTAGAGGTCTCGCGGGTGCTGGCGATCGAGGGCCGCATGTAGCTTACCGCCGAACAAATCTTCGAAGGCGACGATGTTCATCGTCGCATATCCGAACTCCTGCTCGACGGCTTCGGAGACTTCACGTTGTTCCGGATCATGCACGACGCCCCGGGTAACGGGGGAGGTTTCGATTTTGATTTCGGCTGCGCCGAGGCGTGCGAGCGCACGCGTGGCGCCGCCGCCACCGCCGGCAATGCGCTGCGCTTTGGCGGCGGTGATGCCGCCTTCGATGGCAGCGGCAATCCGGTCCATCGCGTCGTTGATCTCGGCGAGGCTTTCGGCGCGGTCTTTGATAGGCAGATAGGTCAAATCGATATCGACTGAGAGCCGCGGAAGGTCGCGATAGAATAGGTTGATCGCCGTCCCGCCCTTGAGCGCAAATATTTTCTCCTTCGCCACATATGGAAGTACCCGCACGAGCAGGGCCACTTGGGCGGCATAGTCTTCACGCGCCATTACCACGTTCCTTTCTGACAAAATCTTCGGGCACCATGATCCTGTAGCGCGGATGTATCTTGCCGCCTTTGACCAATGCGCGATCCCCGCTGCCGAGGTCGAACTCTTCCGGATCGAGACGCTTGCGCCAGGCATGGTCGTGGCGGTCGGCGAACACGAAGAACAGGCGTTTGACCTTGATCTTCTTGCAACTTCTGAGCAGTGCCGAGAGGGTTCTCGGTCGCAACGTCGTCAGGCTTTCGAACACCATGTCGAGGTTGTGAAAGCTCTCCTGATCCGGCAACTCGTCCAGCGCCTCTAAGATCGCGCGTTCCGGCGAGGACATCACCAGTTTCCAGTCCCATGGCAGGGACGATGCTGTCTCGTTGAGATTTTTTCGTGCGTCATTGACACCCAACTCTGGATCGGAGAACAGCGATACGCTGCGTGTGCGGAGTTCGGCGTTGAGCGGCAGTTTCTCGAGCCAGTTGGGAATTTTTGAGCCGTAGAGCCAGACCGTGCTCTTGTCGCCGAGTGATAGATAGTGCGCATAGCCTTGCAGGCCTAATGCCGTTGCCCCCCCGATATGGACAGGGTAGTGCATGATGTGCTGGAGCGAGAGCAGGCAGGTCTTCCAATCGAGCGTGTTCGTGGTGGCGCTGCCTGGTGCCGGGCGGCGGAAGACTCCGCGTCCAAGGCGTTCTAGCCAGCCGCGTTGGACATAGGCGTAGGATGAACGTCGGCCTATCTCGTGGTGCTCAAGCCAGGCGGAGTCCACGAGGAACCCCGTCGGGACAGCCTCAAGCAGGCTCTTTAGTTTTTCGTGCTCTTGTCCACTCATGTGCGACACAATGATATATTTTTAAAGAGGCCACCACTTGTTTCTTTGAAAACCTGTGAAATAGTCCGCCAAGGATCGACAAACTCTGAAATTCTCAAAGAGACTGGTGGCTGTCAGCTCTGAAGCTCACCAGCAAAGCAGGGCGTGGGTGCCCTAGATTGGCTGAGGAGACGCTCGGCCATTCGGATCGAAAAGTTGAAGCTTTGTGCTCTTGGCTTTGACATGCTTCAGCTGGGGATGATTTTTGAAGCGGAAGGTTGCAGGCCATGTGAGCTTCGTAGATGAGCGACCAACACCGTGTCGGTCTGGACGGGATCGTAGCGCTGAGCCAGATGGCAGAATGCTCCCTTACAGCCTCTGCGATCCGGGCCGCCGAATGTTGCGACTATCCGATGGCGGTCGTCGTCAGTTCTGGCGACAAGGTCGCATACGCGTTCTTGTCTGAAAGCTTCAAGAAACTCGATAAGCTAACGTTCCTCAAAAAGGGTACTCCGCTGCCAAGAACCCATACCTTGCGGTTCAACGCTGATGCGCAGAACATCCGGTCCGCGCGCTCGATATGTGGACAAACCAGCCTCTCTGAGTGGTTCTCATGCGGGCGACGGCTTGCATTGGATGAAGAAGTCATCGGTCTTGGCGCTTACGGCTTTACTCTCACTGTCCTTTCCAGCGAAGAACTTGCCGACGACCCTGATGACGAGGCCTACGAAGAGGAAGCCTCATTGATTGAAAGCTGGACCCCCAAGTTCGCTCGAGGTCGCTAGCGTAACCTTACTCACCAACTTCCGGATTCTCGTTATGTATTTGACGCTGGAAGTAGGTAGCCCCGCGCGTACAGCTTCCCCAAACCAGCGTCAGGTTTCACTTTCTATCACGGCGTTCTTTTGCCCACACAAACATCGCACCGACGGCAGCATTGGCTTGCTGCACGCTGAACGCTTCCGGTTCGAACGCGCCCGCCCATTTCTTTGTATCACGATGTTCCGGGTGGCGTTTGTCGGTAAGCGCGTCGAGAAATTCTTCGTAAGAGTAGGGCCCTCCACTGTCCTCTGGCGGACACGCGCGTTCTCCGGCCACACAGGCAGGAAAGTCCAGATCGGGTCTTCCGGTTGGTTTCCTAACCTTTTCAACAGTGACGAGGGCATCGCCAAGTTGTTGTTTTGGGGTTTTACGGTTCCAATGATCGGTAGGTTACGCCGCCATGTCGGCGGTGTAGTCGGCCCAGAGGCTGAAAGCATCAGCCCGGGCGTGGCGGTATGAGGTTGCTGTGAGGCTGTAACGGCGAGGACGGAAGATTAGATTGATTGGGTCATGTGCGTAGAGAAATCGCTGGGCCTGCCGGTGAGACTTGAACCGGCCGAATACCTTCTCCCGCTTGCGGGTAGGCCGATGTGATCCTTCAATGGCGTTATTCAATCCCTTGTGTGCACGATGATCCGCATCTGGTGCCAGCGCTTTGAGCGGCTTGATGTAGCTGCGTAATTTATCCGTTATCACGACCCTCGGCGCACCAAACTGAGCGATCAGCCTTGTGAAGAACCGCGTTGCAGCCTTTCCGCTTCTTCGCGTTTGCACGAGTATATCGAGAACATCGCCATTTGCGTCAATCGCGCGCCACAGCCAGTGCTTCTTGCCACGGATCGAGATCACAACCTCGTCCAGATGCCATTTGTCGTTTGGACGAGGGCGATCACGCCGGATGCAACTCGCGAAATGGCGACCAAATCGATTGACCCACAACCGGACGGCCTCCCGGCTGACAATCACGCCCTGCTCTGCAAGCAGGTCTTCAACATCTGCAGTGCTTAGAGCGAAACGATGATAAGCCCATACTGCGTAAGAGATGATTTCACGTGGAAAACGAAAGCCCTTCAGGCGCGGCAGGCTGGTTGGTATTTTCATGGACTAGGCCATAGCCCGATTAGGCCAGCCAGACAATTTGGCAATGCCCCCGCGCTGGATGCAGCGGCGCATGCGCTCGCCAAGGCGGCAGGCTGCCCGGTGAATGTGGTCGACCAGCCCGACCTTTGCGACATGACCACGCCCGCCATCGTGGACCGCGACCCCATCGTCGTGGCCATCGGGAGCGAAGGCACCGCACCTGTATTAACGCGCGAGTTTAAGACCAAGATCGAGCGATTTTTGCCGCAGAACATTGGTGGCCTTGCCGCGTTTGCCGGGCGGCTCAGACCCAGTGTCGCACGCAATATTCCCTTTGCACACCGCCGCGCCTTCTGGGCTTGGGTCTTCAAGGGGACACCACGCAGACAATGGGTACGAGGGGCCGAACGCGACGCCGCGCACGACATCAAAGCTGCCATTGCCAGCGGCGTCACCACCGGGGAGAATATCGGTCAGATCACCTTGGTCGGCGCTGGCCCTGGCGCGCGCGACCTGTTGACCCTGCGCGCGGTCGAAAGGCTTCAGGAAGCGGATGTGATCTTTTACGACAGGTTGGTCGATGCAGAGGTTCTGGAATTGGCCCGCCGTGACGCTGAGCGCGTGTTCGTGGGCAAACACGTCGGCGCCCATCGCTGGCCGCAGGATCGGATCAACAGCATGGTCGTTTCCGAGGCGAAGAAGGGCCGTAGCGTTGTGCGGTTGAAATCCGGAGATCCTGGGGTGTTTGGACGCGCTGCCGAGGAAGTGGAGGCCGCACGTGACGCCGGTATTCCACTCGAAATCGTGCCCGGTGTGACTGCCGCCTGTGCCGCCGCCGCCGGGCTTACCCGCAGCCTGACAGAGCGGGGTGTCGCCAATACCCTTGTGCTGGCGACAGGCACCGGCAGGGCCGAAGACCCATTGCCCGACAGCATCCGCCTGTCCGGTCCCGGCACCACCACCGCGCTCTATATGTCGGTCTCTCAGGCCAGCCGACTGTCCGGCCTGTGGATGCAACAAGGGATGCCGCCGGACTGCTCGGTGGATATTTGTGTTGAGGTAACCAAACAAGGCCAACGGTATTTAGAAGCGACTGTCGCTACGATGGCGAATGTTTTGCGGGAACATCGCGTGACGGGCAGTGCGATCCTCCTCGTCACGTGGCCTTCGGCAGATGGAGTCACGTCAGCGGTGCCGAAATTCGAAACGGGACTGAGCCTTCATAGCGAGACCGTGGTGAATGGCGACAGAACACAAGGGTATCCGGTCGCACCCTCATTTCGTGGCGGCCATGTCATCTGACAATTAGCTGTAATTCACCTCATCCTACCGGCGGCCCAAACACCCTCAATGCTTTCGTCTACCTGTTCAACTGAGGAGACGTGCAGAGATCGGCAGTGCAGCGGATTTGCAAATACTGGTGGTCGCGACGCCGGGGACCTGACCCGAAGTGGGTGGTAGTTGCCGGTGAGAAATGCAGCAATCGCTGCAATGAAATCGTTTCCGAAGGAAGAATTAATCTCGGCTCATAATCGGTAAGGGCGTATCGTAGAATTCAGGGGTTCAACTCAAAGTTTGGCCTTTTCTTAGTCCGGGATAATGCGCGAATAGCAGCAGCGTAGCCCTCGATCCCTAACCCCGCTATGACGCCCGTCGCCACACCAGATACGTAGGAGTGGTGCCGGAAGGCCTCCCGACGGTGAACGTTTGAAATATGGACTTCGTAGATGGGGATTTCACAACTCACTAAGGCATCGCGAATAGCAATTGAGGTATGGGTATAGGCGGCTGGGTTGATGACGATGCCCATCCCCTCGGTTCTTGCTTCATGGATCATCTCTACGAGCTCACCCTCATGATTGCTTTGGCGAAACAGAATGGCCAGATCATACTCGGTGGCAACGCGTCGGCAGAGCGTTTCGACATCGTTCAGGGTATCCCGCCCATAAACCTCGGGCTGTCTGGTGCCCAGCAGGTTCAGGTTCGGGCCATTGAGTATATGGATCGTTTGGGAACTCATCTGATGTCCTTTGAGCCAACGTGGGAAATCGCCTGGCAAATTGCGATTGATGCGGCCAAGCTGCGTGCGGTTGCTTGAGCCATTTGCGGAAGAACCATCCATTCCAACGCCCAAGCCGCGCCGGAACGTTCCTGCTCGTGAACCAGCCCTTGATGCATGGCCGACACCTGAGTGGCATTGAACCGGGCGAGCGTCACAAGCAATTCAGCCAGAACGGGATTTTGTTTGTGGGGCATCGCGGAAGAGCCCCCTGCGTTGTCCAACGTGATTTCGTCGACGCCTTGTTGCGCCATGAGGCAAATATCTTGTCCCATTTTGCCAAGCGTTCCACTGATCAGCGACAGCAGCCCAGCG
>Ga0209345_10005977_pt1 | contig 11134 bp, 9 predicted proteins | sample Cruoilmetagenom7_FD_187294 | JGI IMG/M metagenome (GOLD analysis project Ga0209345, IMG submission 187294) | Oil polluted marine microbial communities from Coal Oil Point, Santa Barbara, California, USA - Sample 7 (SPAdes) (version 2) | ecosystem: Environmental > Aquatic > Marine > Oil seeps ...
CCCGCCGCCCCCGAGACCGTGCCTGACATCACCACCGCCGCCAGTTTGTGGCGCCACACGTCATAGCCCAGCATTTTGGCGCGCTCCTCGTTTTCGCGGATCGCGATCAACACGCGGCCGGTGGGGGATTTGACTAGCCACAAAATGCCCAGCAACACCAGCGAGAACAACAAAAGCGCCGCGAAATAGCGCGTGGACGCATTGCTTAAATCCAGCCCGAAAATCTGGCGGGCGGATTGCTTGATCACAAAACCCTCGTCGCCACGGGTGACGCTGCCAAAGTAGAGGATTGTGAGAAAAATGGTTTGCGAGAACATCAAGGTGACGATCATGAAGGCCACGCCAATGGTGCGCAGCGCCAGCAATCCAACGACTGCTGAAAAGACAAGCGCGGACAAAACGCCAACCCCGAATGCAGGGCCAATCGGCAGGCCCAATTGGGTGACCGACAGGCCCGTGCCATACATCCCCGCGGCAAAGAACATCGCGTGCCCAAGGCTGAGCAGTCCGGTATAGCCAAACATGATGTTGTAACCCATCGCGAAGGTCGCCATCACCATGATGCGGGCCAGATTGCCATGGTGATAGGCCGGCGCGACGAATTGCAGGGCGAACAACACGGCGATCAGGCCAAGGTGCAAAATCAGGGATTTTTTCATGCCGGTTTTGCTCCGAACAATCCTTGTGGGCGGTAAACCAGCACCATTGCCACCAGCAATGTGGCCAGCATTTTGGCCAGTGTCGGGGTAAAGAACACCGATATGATGCCATCAGACATGCCAATCAAAACCGCCGCCACAACGGTGCCGCGCAAACTGCCCAACCCACCGATGATCACCACGATGAACGACAACAACAACGGGTCCGCCCCCATCAGGTAATGGGCCTGCTGGATCGGCACCACCAGCACCGCGCCAAGCGCCGCCAGCGCTGCCCCCATGCCAAACACCAGCGCGTAGATGCGCTCAACCGGAATGCCAAAGGCTTGGGCTATCTCGCTGTCCAGTTGGGTGGCGCGCAGGATCAAGCCGGTCTTGGTTTTCGCCATCAACAGCCAAACCCCGATTAGGGTAATGATGGCCGCAACGATAACGAACAGTTTATAGCTGGTAATGCTAAGACCCCACGGCCAATAGAGTGCGAAACCTGCCTCGCCAAATTCAAACCACGGCAGCGCAAGGCGGGAGTTAAACGGTGGCGCAACGGGGTGGGCGTCGGGTCCGTAGGTCATCAGAGTGACCTGTTGGATGATGTATAACAGCCCGATGGTGGCCACAATGGTGCGTTCAGGGTCATAGTAGACCCGTCGCAAAATCAACCAATCTGCAAGCCCGGCCAATAGGCCCACCAACAGGGTGGCAATGATCAGGGCTGCGGTGAATCCGATGGCGGCTGATCCGCCCAGCATCGTAGTGATCCACCACGCCAAAACGGCCCCCAGCATATAGAACTCGCCGTGTGCCACATTGACGACACGCATGACGCCAAACACCAGCGACAGGCCAAGGGCGGTCAGTGTCAGGACCGACGCCTGTACCAGACCTTCGAGCATGGCAAGCATGAGATGGGGGCCGAATTCCATGTATTGTGATGTGCTCTTTGTTTTATATCAAACGGTGTTCCCTCCCCCGATTAAAGGGAAGGGATAACTCGGGTTTAGAACGACTGCGTGGTGTAATCCACCTCGTCGGGATAGAATCCATCCTCAAGCGATGTGGTGTGTTTCACCATCAGTTTTCCACCCTCGACTTGGCTGATATACTGCGGGCCGAACACCTGATGGGTCTTGCCGTTGAACAACTTTTCGCCCTGCGGATGCTCATTGCTTTCGGGCATCGAGCTAATGGCTTCAACCGCCTCGATCAGCTTGGTGCGATCCTCGGGTCCTTTGTATCCGGCGGTTTCCATCCCGTCCTTGATGGTGAACAGTGTTTCCCAGCACCCGAACATATGGCCGTAAGTGGAGACGTTTTTGGCGTCCTCTATAGCGGCCCCATTGTCGTCGATGCCAATGGCCTCGCGGTAGAACTTGTCATATGAAGTCTGATCCGGCTGCTTATAGCGCGGCATGCCTTCCCAGAAATGGGTGCCTTCAAGGAATTCCAGACCGGGTGACGCGAAATCAACCGCTTCAAGCGAATCCACAAAGCCAAAGATTTGCGGCGCGCTGGGACCGAAAAATTCGCCCATTTCCTTGACGAAGGTCAAAACGGCGGGACCGACCATGACGTGATAAATCACTTCGGTTTCACGTGGGATTTGCGGAAAGTACTTGGTGAAGGACGTTTCGGTTGGCGGGATGGCAATTTTGGCCACCACTTCGCCGCCTTGTTTTTCAATCGCTTCAGAAAAGAAATCACGGTGGTTATGACCGAAGGCAAAATCGGGATAAATCATCGTGACCTTTTTGCCCAGATTGCTTGCCACCCAAGGCGCCATCGCCTGAACTTGGCTTTTCACATCGGTAATACCCGGCTGCAGGGTGTAGCGGTTCAACATGCCGCTGGCCACATGGTGCCCCTCGGAAACCACGAAATACGGCAGTTTCAACTCAGCCGCGCGTGGGGCCGACCCGATCACCACATGGGAAAACAGCGTGCCATAAGCTATGTCGCAGCCATGCTGGTTGGCGAATTTTTCCAATACTTCGGCTCCGCGTTTTGGGTCTGTGCCATCATCCTCGGCGACGATTTCGATGGGGCGTCCATTGATGCCTCCAAAGTCATTGATCACTTTGGCGGCGGCATTTGTGGTGCGCTCGTACCAACGCCCATAGGCAGCGCCTATGCCGGTGCGGTGCACTTGAAACCCGATCTTAATCGGAGCGCTGTGCCCGCCGGCATGGGCAAATCTGGTGACATCCGGCAGCGCAGTTGCGGCCCCGACAGCGGCCATCCCTGTCAGGATTCTGCGCCGCGTTGGTAAAGAATTATTTCCCATTTGAGTATCTCCCTAAGTGCTGGTCTGACGGGCCGTATGCTCGGCCTTTCGCTCAGTAAGTGATTGCATGGCAGTAATTGTCCACTGGTAATTAGTGATGGACCGATGCAAACTAGTTTGTATACAAATGAATTAGTTAAAACCTGTCAAGGAATTTGCGCAATGGCGAACGTGGGAAATGGCAAAATCGTCGGCGTCGATGTGGGCGGCACCTTCACCGATCTGGTGCTGCTTTCGCCCGCTGGGCAAGTGCGATTGTCGAAAGTTCCAAGCACCTTGGACAATCAAGCCTTCGGGGTGCTGAACGCGTTAGATGCTGTCGATGCCGATCTGCATGACGTTGATTTGATCGTGCATGGCACCACCACGACCACCAACGCTGTGTTGGAGCGCAAATTGTGCAAAACCGGCTTGATCACCACGCGAGGGTTTCGGGATGTGTTGGAGTTGGGTCGGCGCACGCGCCCGCAAGCCTATGGAATGTTTGGAGAATTCGCACCGATCATTCCACGCGATTTACGCCTTGAGGTGCCCGAACGCATGTTGGCGGACGGTTCTGTCCACACGCCACTGGACGCCTCAGCGGTTCAGGCGGCGGCCAAGGCGCTGTTGGGGGCGGGTTGCGAATCTGTCGTGATCCATTTTCTGCACGCCTATGCCAACCCCACACACGAGCAAGCGGCGGCGCGGTTGGTGGCCAATATTTGGCCGAATGACTACATCACATGCGGTCACGCCCTGTTGTCGGAAAGCCGCGAATATGAACGCGGTGTGACGGCGGCCGTGAATGCGTCGGTGCAGCCGCTGTTGCAGCGCTATGTGGACCGGTTGGCCAGCGAATTGGCGGCCAAGGGTTATGCCCATGACGTGTTGGTGATGAATGGCAATGGCGGTATGGTATCGGCTGGCATGGTGGCGCGCGAGGCTGCCAAAACCGTGATGTCTGGTCCGGCTTCGGGCGTGATGGCGGCGGCCTATACCGGCGCGCGGGCAGGCATGCGCAATCTGCTGACCTATGACATGGGTGGCACCTCGACTGATGTTGCGTTGATCAAGGATGCGCAACCTGCCGTATCAAACGAGATCGAGATCGAATACGCCATGCCAATCCACGTGCCGATGGTGGATGTGCGCACGGTTGGGGCGGGCGGCGGCTCGATTGCGCATGTGAACGCGGCGGGCTTGCTTGAGGTTGGACCGGAGAGTGCCGGGGCCACGCCGGGGCCGATTTGTTATGACAAAGGTGGGGCCGCGCCGACGATTTCGGACGCCAACCTGATGCTGGGCCGGATGGCCCTGCGCGCGGGTTCGGCGGATGATCTAAGGGCGCGGGTTGAGGCTGGATTGCAATCTCTGGCCGACCCATTGGGGATCAGCGCCCAAGAGGCCGCCGAAGCGGTGATCCGCGTCGCCAACACCCATATGGCGGGGGCAATCCGCATGGTGTCGGTTTCGCTCGGGGTGGACCCGCGCGATTACGCCTTGTTCGCCTTTGGCGGGGCAGGGCCGTTGCATGCTTGCGCTTTGGCCCGCGAACTGGGTGTGCCGCAGGTTTTGGTGCCTGCACGCCCCGGTATCACCAACGCGCTGGGCTGTGTGGTGGCCGATCTTCGGCATGATTACGTGCGCACGGTGAACCGTCCTTTGAGCGCCGTGAACGCTGACGATGTGCATGCGGTGTTTGCCGAGCAAATTGCCCATGGCGAGGCGCTGGTGAACAAGGAACAGATCACGCTGACAGGGATCAGGCATCTCTACAGCATTGATATGCAGTTCATCGGCCAAACTCATTTGCTGCGGGTCGATCTGGACAATGCCACACCCACCCTAGACGAGCTGCAAACGCGGTTCGAGCAGGTCTATTTTGACCGTTTCCAAGTGGAACTGGACGACATTCAGGCCAATCTGGTGAATGTGAACACCTCGGTCATTGGCACCCGCCCGCCGCTGGACCTGTCGCTGTTGGTTGATCCCGCCGAACGCCGCGCAACTGTGGCCGAGGCCCAAACCAGCACCCGCAAGGTGATGTTCGACGCGGCGTGGCACGACACGCCGGTCTATTGGCGCGACCACCTGCCGATTGATGCCAAAATCATTGGCCCCGCGATCATCGAGCAGATGGACACAACGACCGTGATTGAACCAAACGACACCGCAAAGGGCGACGCCGAGGGCAATATCATCATCACCATAGGAGCTGCGTCATGACACTTGACCCAATCACACTTGGCGTCATTCAAGCAGGCTTGCAACAAGTTTGCGATGAAATGGACCTGTCCTTTTCGCGCGCCGCGTTCTCTCCGGTGATTGCCGAGGCCAATGACCGCTCAGACGGAATTTACAGCGCCACCGATGGCGCGTTAATTGCCCAAGGGGCTGGCGGTTTGCCAGTGTTCGTTGGCACCATGCAGTATTCCACCCGCGTGCTGATCGAAATGATTGCGGACGGCAAAGTCGCCGCCCCGCAACCCGATGACATTTACGTCGTCAATGATCCCTACCTTGGCGGCACCCATCTGATGGATGTGCGTTTTGCGCGCCCCTATTACCGGGGCGGCGAGATTTTCTGCTGGCTCTCCAACACAGGGCACTGGCCTGATACCGGTGGCTCGGTGCCGGGTGGGTTTTCGGCCAGTGCGACGTCGGTCGAGCAAGAGGGCCTGCGCCTGCCGCCTGTGCGCCTGTTCAAGCAGGGGGTGCTGGACACCGAGATTTATTCGATTATTTGTTCCAACATCCGCGTGTCCGATCAGCGCATTGGCGACGTAAAGGCCCAAGCTGCGGCGCTCAAGGTGGGCGAAATGCGGCTGAACGAGCTGCTGGATCGCTATGGCGATGACACCGTGCGCGAAGCAATTGAGGAATTGCGCCGCCGCGCGGCAGAGCAAATGCGCAGCTACGTCACGGAAATTCCGGACGGGGAATATTGCGCCAAGGCCTATGTCGATAGCGACGGGGTGGTGAACGAACCTTTGGTGATTGATCTGAAAATCAGCAAAACCGGTGAGGGGCTGACGTTTGACTTTTCTAACTCAAGCCCCCCTTGCATCGGCCCAATGAACTCGGTTCTGGCGACCACTCTGTCGTCGGTTTACCTTGCCATGCGCCATATCTTCCCTGAAGTGCCAATCAGTGCCGGCGCGTTCGAACCGCTAAATGTTATCCGCCCCACGGGCACCTTTTTGGACGCCCAATATCCGCGCCCCGTGTCGGGCTGCGCAGCCGAAGTCAGCCAGCGGATTGCTGAGGCGGTGTTTGCCGCCCTAGTCGAGGTTTTGCCAGACCGCGTAACCGCGGCCCCCGCAGGCACCTCGGGCAACTTTGCGCTGGGCGGGTTTGATCCGCAGCGGGACCGTAATTTTGTGATGTATCAACTGTCGGGCGGCGGCTATGGCGGCAACGCACGGCACGACGGGCTGACGAACGGATGTTCCACCATCGGCATCTCTAAAGCCCCGCCGATCGAGATCATGGAGCAAATGTTCCCTGTGCTATACCACCGCTATGCCTTGCGGGAAGGTTCTGGCGGGGCAGGGATGCAACGCGGCGGGTTCGGGCTGGAATACGAGTTGGAACTGTTACGTGGCGATGCCAAAGCCAGTTTCGTGATGGACCATGGGCGGTTTGGGCCACAAGGTGCCAAGGGTGGGGCCGACGGGGCTGTGAACGAGGTCGAGGTGCAGCGGGGCGGCAAGGTCCATGTGCCGGACCACCTGTCCAAAGAACAGGACATCGCGCTTGCGCCAGGGGATCGCGTGCTGGTGCGTACACCAGGCGGCGGCGGATACGGGGACCCCGCGAAACGAGACCCCGCATTGGTTGAGGAAGACGTGCGACTTGGGCGCTATAGCAAGGCCGAGGCAGCACGCCTGTTCGGATCTGGCTAACCCATTCGAATTGAGCAGATTACGCCGCCGTTTCAGCCTCGTTGGATGCTGAGGTGCTGCGGACAATCTCACTGATCAGCGTATTGATACGGTTTTTCAACTTCTTGTTTTTGATGCTCGACAGGGCCGAAGCAATGCGCGCCGTTTCCATGTCCATTGGCGGCATGGAATCGTAGTTTTGACCCTCCAGCCCCTCAAAGAAAAACGAAGGCGTAATATTCAGAAGTTTTGAGAGTTCAAACATCCGGCTGGCCGAAACACGGTTGGCACCGGTCTCGTATTTTTGCAGTTGCTGAAAGGATATGCCCAGATGGTCGGCAACGTTTGACTGGGTCAAGCCGCGTATGGTGCGGATCTCTTTAATGCGTTTTCCGACGTGTATATCTACTGGGTGGGCCATGTGGTTTCCTTTTGACGTTTCTCGCTTAACGAGCATCCATAGTTTAAAAAATCTATCAATCCGTTACTGACAACCCAGTTTGGTTTCTATTCTAGACATGCATGGGTGATTTACTTACCATGCAATCTTGCAGAAGGATTCTAACCTATGTATGTGTATGTACTTGAATAAATGGTGATTTATGGCCCGTAATCAAAACTCTGCAATTTTGTTTGAATTGCTACGCTCCTTTACGACGCTTGCGCGAACGTTGAACTTGTCAAAGGCGGTCCGTGAATTGGGCAGCACCAGACAGACAGTTCGGCGCCATATTACCCTGCTTGAGGAGAGCAAAGGTGAATCACTTTTTGTATTGGAAGACCGCCAATACCACCTGACCGAGGCCGGTCGGCAATCTGTTCAAGAGGCCGAAGAACTGTTGGCCCGTGGCGAGGCATGGCTGAACAATCACTCGGATCATATCAACGGCCTTTCCCGTCTGGCCTATCAGGACGATGCGGGATTTTCCTATCATCTGCAACAGCACCCGTTTGGTGATATTTGGCAATCCGGCACTTCATTATTGCAACTGGGGTTTCAGTGTTGGGCGGATGCAAAGGGTGAAATTGAAACCGAGGCCTTTGCGCCGATCCGGCCTTACATAACGGTTTTCCGCTTGCTTGAGGACGACTGGATTTGTGCCGAGGTTGGCAGCGAATCATCTTATGCCACGTGGTATGGCTGGCAAGCAGAGCGCAGCAGCATCGGCCGCGCGATCGCAGATATGCCTGGCGGGGGCGGGTTTAAAAAACTTCTGTCGCATCCTTTTCGTGCCGTACATGAACATGGAGGCGGGCGGCTGGACCATATTCATACCCAGATCGCAGACGAACACGGAAATGAGTTGGTTCCGATCACATACCAGCGGTTATTGCTGGGGTGTCGGTTTCCGGATGGCAGCTTTGCCTTGGTCACATTGATCGACAGAACTCATAACATTGACATTGCTGGATTGAGTGAAGAGCAGGCCAAATCTATGCCGGATAAGTATATTATGGAGGTTGAATCGTTCTAATTTAACTCTCCCTAAATAGTACGTTTGCGATAAGAATAAGGTATCGCAACCTTGACGGGAGTATACAATGAGCATTCATAACACATTTGAAGGGGCGCAATTTATTGCCCAAACGGCTGAAATCGCAAAAGAAACTGGCATATCGTTGCGGATTGGCACATGTTTTGCCGAATACGGGAACCTTGTCTCGACCCATTTGCCGGAACACCTTGTTGGGCAGCCTTTTGATCACAGAAGGAACAATTTCACCGCTGAAAGCGGTTTCTGGATTGCTGGCTGGAACACGAAAGGGGTGCTGGTTCACAAGCAGGCGGTGCGAAGAATTGGAATGTCAGGGCGGACACTGGCCGAGTATATGGCCCAAAATTATACCAATTTTTTACCCAAGGATTTTGATCTGGATCGTGTGAAATCGTCCTACAATCCGGGTCCGGCAGCGCGGCGGATCAAAGGCAAAGTCTGTTATCACGGTGATCTATGGTTGAGCTCCGATTATCGCGGCACCGGGTTGGTCAACGTTCTGGCCCGGTTTTCGCTTGCGACGGCATTGCTTCGCTGGAAACCGGATTATGTCATGGGCTTTATGGAGCGCCCCCTTGCGTTCAAGGGGCTGGCAGAACGCGAAGGCTATATGCACTCGGAACCCGGTGCGATGTATTTGCATCGCAATCACATTGATCAGGTGATGGAGGGCTTTATGGTCTGGATGGCGCGCGAGGATATCAACCATTTGTTGACCATCCCGCTTGCCGGGCTTGTCAGCCTGCCGGTGCAGACTCAGCATAAAGTTGCAGCGTGAATGAGTACTGCCCGTAATTACCAGGGCTTACTGGCGCGCGCTTAACAAAATATTGGCGATCTCGACAAATCCGGCCCCGCCCTTTTGGCGGGTGATCCAGCGCGGAGTTGCCTCCATTTGGTGTTGAAAATCCAGCACATTGGCTACCCCGCAGGCGTTTGGAAAAAATCCGAACATTGGTGCGTCATTTGGACTGTCACCGCAAAAGACTATGCTATGCTTCTCTGCATCCATATCAATGCCCAGCACCTCGGTGGAAAAGCGGCGTGACATTGACAGTTTGTCATAGTCCCCGAACCAGCCGTTGACGTGGATGGACGAAATTTTGGCAACCGCGCCTTCTTCTTCAAAAATCTGCTTGATGCGGGCAATGGTCGCTTGGTCAAGCGGCGCAACATCCTCGCAAAAATCCACGGCAAGGTCCGCCTCGCGATACGCCTGATCTGCCGAAATGGCTGCTCCGGAAATCTCGGTCAAAACGCGGGTGCGAATATGGTTCAGCTTTTGAGTGTTGCTCGCCCGCGTCGCTTCATCGGCGAAATAGACCCGCCTCATTTTACGCGATATGTTGTCATAGGCGAAATAGAACGCGCCATTTTCACCGACAACACCGCTGACTGGCCAAAACCGAGCAATCATATCGCACCATCCGGCGGGGCGGCCGGTGATGGCGGCAACCTGAATACCTGCATCACACAAATTCTCAAGCGCCACATATGCCGCCGCAGGCAAATAGCCATCGGTTGTTAGGGTGTCGTCGATATCTGTGAAAACAGTCGTGACCTTGGCGGCGTCCTTGATAGGAAATTCGGCGATCGGGCGCATGTTACCTCGGCTGCTCAGATTGACTAGCGGCGGCGATCACGACGCGAAGACATCGGCTGAAAGGCAACGCCAACATGGGCTTCGCAATAAGGTTTGCCGGGTTGGGAATCCAGACCGCAGAACCAAAACTCATCTGTTGCAGGATCACCAATGGGCCATTTGCATGTGCGCTCGGTCAAATCCATCAAGCCGATCTTTTTGGCCTTCTTTTCGACTTCGCGCACGCTGGCCAAGGCTTCGGGGCTGATTTCATTGGCCGAAGGTTGTGGTGGCAGCGGTTGACCGGCCGGAATGATCACCTTGCGGGCCGGCAGATTCGGCTTAGGTGGCGCAACGGGCGCTGCGGCCACTTTTGCTTTGGCCGCGGGTTTTGCCTTGGCGGCGGGTTTTACAGCGGGTTTGCCTTTGGCCGCAGGTTTCGCGCCGCCAGTTGCGCGGTTGGACAGACCCAAACGGTGCACTTTGCCAATCACAGCATTGCGTGTAACGCCGCCCAATTCCTTGGCGATCTGGCTTGCGGATTGGCCTTCGCCCCACATTTTAGTGAGCGTTGCTACGCGATCATCTGTCCAAGCCATCTGTTTTCCTTAAATTGAAAATGGCCGTGAGGAAGGCGCTTTGCCCTTATCCTACGACCATATATAGAATTCTGTTGGCCTCAATTTATACATCCCACTCGCAGGATACAAGCACCAGTGACACTATGGCCCGTCTTTTGCATTTGTGAGCCGCTCAAGGCGCAGGCGATGGCGCTCGTCTGTTAGCCGCCAGACCGACCCGAATGTGGCCAATAGCACTCCCAAACCCGTGGCCCCGCCGATCAAAAACATTACCAACACTTGGTATTTCACAGCCTCGGTCGGGTCGACCCCCGACAGGATTTGCCCCGTCATCATGCCCGGTAACGAGACAACGCCTGTGGCCGCCATCGAGTTGATGATCGGCATGAACCCCGCCCTGAGCGCGCGCCGCAGAACGGGCCGTAAGGCAAGCCAGCGATCCGCGCCCAGCAGCAGTTGGGCCTCGATCGCGACGCGTTCGCGGCGCACGGTTGTGTGCAATGTGTCCAGCGCCAGCGACACGCCCGTCATGGTGTTACCCAGCACCATCCCCAACAGCGGCAGGGCAAAGCGCGGTGTCCACCAAGGATCGGCGCTGATCATGCTGGTCAGCGCAATTAGGGTTATGCCAGCCCCCGCAAAGGCCACAGCCCCGGTGCCCAGTCCAAA
>Ga0209345_10005978_pt1 | contig 11132 bp, 10 predicted proteins | sample Cruoilmetagenom7_FD_187294 | JGI IMG/M metagenome (GOLD analysis project Ga0209345, IMG submission 187294) | Oil polluted marine microbial communities from Coal Oil Point, Santa Barbara, California, USA - Sample 7 (SPAdes) (version 2) | ecosystem: Environmental > Aquatic > Marine > Oil seeps ...
CGCCAGCTTCCTGCTCTCTAAGCATCTGAATGATCTGTTCGTCCGTGAATCGCTTCTTCATTTTGTCCGTCCTTTTGGTTGGCCGGACTCTACATCAAAATGGAGGAGTTCTAGGGGCGCAGGTCAGAGGAGGTGCTTATTTCCCCTCGCTTCAATGAGATATCGACAGGCTCGTTCTGACGAAGCTAGGAATGTCTTCGGTCTTTGATGACCTTTCAACCGAATATATATTTCCATTGCTTCAGTTAGCGTAGGGCCAAGATCGATTGGTGTAGGCTTCAAATCAGAAATTCGGGCAGGATCAGACAAAGCCAAGTGCTGCTTCGGCACTTGACCATCCTTCATCCGTAGACTCAGCCAGTAGTCATCCAATTGCGCCGCTGCAGCAAGTGCGCGTTTAGTAGCGATCCTGACAGATTTGGTCTTCAGAGAGTATGCAACTTTGTCGGTGCCATAGTGATCAACCAAGTCCGAAGGGATTCGACGATTGAAGTAGAAATACCCTCGTTTCTTGTATGAAAACGGGACTGAAATGTCATACCGAATGTCCTACCCTCCAACTATGAATTAACAGTAGTTGAACAAATTCAGTATGTTGGTTGAATATTATGAGGATTTTGGTGCCAGGAGAGGACTCGCTTTTAAATCATAACACATTGATATGTATGGCAATATCCACGTGTGGTTTTGCCATATACCCCCAAACGTACCCCCGACTACTATTTATACGGAAGTTCGATTCTCATATTTTCTATCATGGTTGCGCAAGAGCTGCGACATTCACCTTTATGCTCTCTATTGGCCGTATTTTATCACTACATTGCTCCGCATGCTAGGCAGTTCTGCTAAACCAGCCAGTATGCCATATTCACGCACAAACTTCTCAACCAAGTTTCCCCATTTTCCCCACCTGAAAAATTTAACGTCAGGGTCTACTTCATGGGTATAGCAGAAAATTCCTTCTGCTATACCCATGAAAGGAAATCTTATGGGAAAATACAATAACGACGATCATTCTCAAGACGAGAATGATAACCACTCCGACCAAATGAATCCGAACAATGACACATATTGGTCAGATCGCGGAGAAGATGACCGGCCCGACGATTGGGAAGAGCAACTCGACGACTAAAACTACCCGCTGCCGGGCACTCTCGGCGGCGGGCCATTTGTGGTTTGAGCGATCTTGTAAAAATATGGATAGTCGTTGAAGAGTATCATACGCTCTTCGTTTGATTTCAACTCGGCCAACTTATCGTATAAATTACTCAGGAATATGACGAAAACGCTACACACTTTCAGATCATTTGCATATTGGATGTTTTCAGGCTTATTTTTCTCAACAAACTCCATGGCAGACTTAACCATTTTGGTGAACTGGTTGTTAGACGGCAGATCTTTTTGGAGTTTTTTGCTTTTAGATTTGTCTGGTTGATATTCCCCACCATAGGCCCAAAGCTTTTTACCTTCTCTTTCCCGTGAAGCACCGCTACTTTGATACCCTAAAAGGATATTGGTTACCTCTTGCTGTGTGTCAACACCAAGGATTTGCTGCGCATACTTCATCCAACGGCGCAGCGGCGGCACGATGATGCCCTCTTCCACTTGTGGTAAAAACCACTCAATCACGCTATTTTCCCCAGCGAAGTCTAGGTCAGCATCGGCACAGGCCGCAACGAAAAGCAGCGCGGAAGCGTTGAGTATATACATTGGGTATTGAGTTTGTTGTTCAGTCGTTGCGATTTCCAACTGGATAAGCGCCGATTGGATACTCTCTGCTTCCGAAAATTCCAGCCTTCTAATCAATTCAATATAGAATTTCCAACCGTTTCCGCGCTGCATTTCTTTACGCCAAGTCGTTTCACTTGAAAGATAAGGGCACCACATTTTCATCCTGGTAAGCTGAAACCCATCCAAATGCTTGGGGACAACCCAGTTGGAGCTCACTTCAAACGAGGACAGCGAAACAGTCCATAGTTCATCGAGATTCTCTGGAAGTTTTTCAAAAATCTCTTTTTCAGACTTCTGCCAATCGTCAGGAATTTTCAATTTACCATATTTTGGATTTCCGCCTTTCCGCAGATAAGAAAACATCTTCTCGTAAGTCTGATTCAAGTTCCGCCAGTCTTTATTATTTAGCTTTTGTACAGCCTTAAAAAGTGCTTCATTTCCACCAACACCTGATCTGCGTGGACCTATCATAAATGATGTTTTGCTTTTGATCCCAAGCAAGGGCCAATAGGATTTAGGGTCGCGGTGTAGCAGCATTGGATGAAGAGCTCCTCAAAGTTAAATTTTAGAAATTCTTGTAAATGCAGGGGCTAGAGATTGCAATCTTAGGTGGCAAGTCGAATGCATTTCAACTCATTTAGTAGCCAAACGGAATTCCTACCGCTACACTCTACCAGCCTGGGTATTGTTGTAACCTAGGGCATCGCGATGCTCTTCAAACATGGAGAGATCGAGATGCGGATACTATCAAAACGCCAGCTCAAGGAGTTGGTTCTATACTCGCCACAACACGTGGCCAGACTGGAAAAGGCCGGGACGTTCCCAAAGCGGATACAACTCGGCCCCAACAGGGTGGGATGGGTTGAGAGCGAAGTGTTGGACTGGCTGCAAATACGGCTGGATCGTCGCGAAGACCTGACCGACACTCCTGCATAAGGAGCAGGGTGGCTGGGTGTGCACTATCCGGCCACCCGTTTACATTGAACTTGGAAATTTATGAGGCATTGACTTGGCACATATTACATTCGTACACGGGCTTGCAAATAAGCCCTCACCAGAGGAACTAATTCGACGATGGAAATCAGCCATTTCAAAAGCTGTATATCCTCTTGACCTTGGTGCGGAATCTATATCGTGTGAAATGGTTTATTGGGCCGACGTACTCTATGAAAAGCCACTTTCCGACAATGATTTTGAAACGTTCACTATAAACGAAGCGCTAGAAATTCCTGAAAGTCCGCCTGCGCTCAGGCTTAAAGGTAAAAATGAAGATGAAGCCATGTGGATTGCTGCAATGTCTGATCGGCTGGGTTTAAATCGTGAAATCGTGCAACCTATCGAAGTTATTAAACCGACTCCCAACAAAACAATCACCGATGATATGGAAAGGATTCCTCTTCCAGGTTTTGTAAAAGATGAGTTAATGAGAACCCTTCTAAGGGACTTACACCACTATCTGTTCAATGTTGTCTCAAGGCCACGGTTGGGTAGTGTATTTAATGTTCAAGATGAAATCAGAAGCCGTTTTGTTCAGGCCATTGAAATTGGCAAAGCTAAACCTGGGCCGCATATCGTGATATCCCATAGTATGGGTACAATAATTGCTTATGATTGTCTTAAAAGAGTTAAAGAGTGCCCTCCGATTGATGGTTTGATAACCATCGGAAGTCCACTGGGCATTGACGAGATTCAGGACGAGTTTAAACCAGAATGGACTAGGCGCGACGGGTTTCCTTCGAATAATGTTAGAACTACTTGGTTAAATATTTATGATCCGCTCGACGTGGTGTCAATGTTGGATGCAGCTATTTCAAATGATTTTAAAAAGAAAAATGTTAGCGTAATTGAAGACATCTCACAGTCTAATAGTGGTGTATGGCGACATGATATCGAAAAATACTTAATAGGTTCGGAAGTGAGCGCTGCGATAGGCAAATTATTGGAGGTTTGAGAGTGACAAAGCTGGAATTACTTACTCAAAGTATCATTGTTGCATCAAAAGCTAATGACGAGTCTTCATTACAAGATGCATGCGATCAATTGAAAGCCCTTCTTCCTGAGGAGCCTGGTGCAATTGAAACAAAATTGGCGAGGATGATTCTTGCGGAGTTGAGGGCAGATCGGCGGTTTTCGCTGATGGTAGAAATGTCGGAAGCCTTCGTAGAAGATGGGTGTAATGACGCACAAGTTTTGCGCCAATATGGACAGGCCTTAATCGAAAATAAGAAAGCTACGTTAGCAATTAATATACTTGCGCCTATCTTAAACGATCCCGAAACATCAAAAAATGAAGCATTCGATGTTCAGGGGATTCTAGGTAGAGCCTGGAAAGAAAAAGCATTAGCTACTAAGGACACACGCCCAGAAGAATCCGCCAAAGCGACCCGCCTCGCTTTTGAAAGCTACAAGACAGTATATGATAAAGACAATACTGCAATTTACCAGGGTATAAACAGTGTTGCGATTGCTGCTTGGGACAAAGGGATGGAGCTGAATGAACGCGAAATTTCGGGCGCTCTGGAAACTGCAAATAGTATACTTAAACATGTTGAGGAAATTGCTAAAGAAGACCTTCCATTCTGGGATTTAGCTACAGCCGGTGAGGCCTCAATCGCGCTTGACCAACATGACAAAGCAGTCTCGTGGTACGCCGATTACGCGACACATCCAGATACCGATGCATTTGCACTTGCAGGATCAATTCGCCAGTTATCTGAGTTATGGAGCCTAGATGATACTGATAAGGGGAGAGAGCTACTTGCTCCACTTAGAGCAAAACTACTAAGCCTTCCAGGTGGCAGTGTTACACTCAGTAATGACGAAGCTCTGGCAATGGCATCAGTTAGTCAATCCGATTACCAAAAACTCCTTGGTGACACCGGAACCAAGACATACACTTGGATGAGACGAATGTTTAAAACTGCGTCATCGGTGGCCATGATACGGAATAATGGCGCAGGTGTTGGGACTGGATTTCTGGTCCGTGGTAGTGATTTGAGCCCTGCATTAGGTGGCGAACTATTTGTACTGACAAATTCACATGTTGTAAGTGACCCGCCCAACCATATGTCGATGAGCCCTTCTGACGCAACGGTTACATTTGAATTGCACTCCGATAATATCCAATATCAGATTAGTGAAGTTGTATGGCAGTCTCCCCCTGAAGATCATGATGCCAGCCTACTCCGTCTCGATCCTCCCGTATCAGATAACTTCACGCCACTTCTATTTTCTAGAAACTTGCCGGAAATAAACGGGCCTGAAAAGCAGAGGGTCTATATTATCGGTCATCCAAAGGGTGGAGAAATAAGCTTTTCGGTTCAAGACAATGAACTTCTCGATTATGAAGAAACGGTCATATTGAATGAAGGTAACACTAACCCGTGTAGGGTGCATTACCGAGCACCCACTGAACCAGGAAGCTCGGGGAGCCCGGTATTTAATGGAAATTGGCTCACAATTGCTCTCCATCACATTGGTAGTAAAACTTTATCGAGGTTGAATGGTAAAGCCGGATCATATGGAGCGAACGAAGGTATATGGATACAATCCATAAGGAGGAAAATGAACGAGTGATTTACAACAGTTCGAATTTCTCACCAACGAATTAATACCCAGTTGTTCACTTTATAACATTCGGAAGATTTGACCAAGCCACCACCCTAATTCCGTGTTTTTGAACCCAACCGGGCATCTTAGCGGGCTTTCCATCTTTGGTATGTGTCGCAATCACCGTTTTTCCCAATGAGATACTTTTTTCAACCTCCCATTTGACCCACTGGCTTTGGGCTGTGTTTTTTGATAAATGAACAACACAATAAGAGCTTCGCTCGATGCGTTCAGTGATCTTTTGTTTAATATAATCTGCTCGCTTACTGTTATATGGAACACGGACTGAATGATCGTTGAACTCCAAGTCACTGTTGTCGTTTTTTGCAGTTGCGCGCAGTAAATTAACTTCGCTCATATCTTCGGTAGCAAAACTAATGAAAACATTACGCTTGCCGCTCTGCAATACTTGTTTGGCCTTCTCTTCTAAAGCCCTAATGTCACCCAATGTGTTCCAACCACCACCGCTACCTCCACCCATCTGACGTCTCCTCGATTATATATTCGCGGCAGGCAATACATGCTCCGCACGGCTCCTCTTCTCCAGCATGACATGAATATGTGTCTCTGATTCCTTTGTTTTTTGCCAATTCAACCACTTCAATTTTGTGAAATTTTGATAGCGGGGCTAACACTTTGATGTTTCGCCCCATACAAGTTTTAATCATCGACTCGGCTTCACGCAGGAAACTTGAAGTTTGATCTGGAAATAGACTCGTATCTTCATGAAGAAGCCCTATTGATACAGCTTCAGCTTCCACCTGATATGCATAAGCTGAGGCTGTAAGTAGAAACAACATATTTCTACCGGGAGTAAACGCATCTTCGCGCACGCGTAAACTTGAATCAGTTAATCCAGAACGAATGAGGGCTCCGTAGCCTGCCAGATTAGCGACTTCAGGTTGCGGTAGCTGGAGATGCGCCATTGCTCTTTGGCAGGCGGCAAACTCAAGCGCGAGAGAACGCTGGCCGTAGTCGATAAATAAAGGAAACTGACTTAAACCCTCCTCCTGTGCCAATTTTGCAAGCAAGGTGGAATCGAGCCCCCCAGAGACTAGAGTTACGATACTCATGTTATCACCATGGTCGAGGGAAAACTCTTGGCGGCCCTCATTACGATCCAAATTGCCCAATCTAGAAGTCCAACCTTAACCCCCATTCCCGCTGAATGAGATACTAATGTTTGTTCGTATTTCTGATAGTTAGCTAGGCCAGAAATTGATCGCGACTTTATAGAATAGATTCCGATTGCGGCCATGTAATCTAGAACGTGCCTGTCAATAATCGCAAGATCGTAGCTTAAGCAAGTATTTCTCAAAAACATACTTGCTTGTTTAGGGCCGATTCCAGGTGCGTTAACCACAAGCCAAGAACGGGCGTCGGAAGCTGTCTGGAAAGACTGAAGAAGGTATTTAAGGTCACCTGCTTCCTTCGTCACTGTTGTTCTTATTGACGCTAGCTGATTTGCCCGAAGCGTTGGAAAGCGGTAAGAGCGGTGCTTGCCGTCAATGATTAGACGTTCAGTTAGAATTTTATTGAGCGAAGACGCTAGTTCGCTTTCGGTAACTCCATTGTCAAAAATGAGGTTGCTCTGGTCTATTGCGTCAGCAGCTGCGACGGCAAGCGGATAAGGAACCTGACTGCTAAGCAAGCAGCAAGATAGCTCATACCAAAGGAAGCGTTCATCAAGTTTGGGTTCACGCGACGCGACACGTTCTTCTATGTCTGGGCATATGGCAAAAACAGCCTCTGACAATCGGTGGGCTTGAATATCAATCATTGGAATAGCTCCGGCATTTCGTATTTTAGGCGGTCGACATTATCTTTTACTAGCAAATAAGTTACTAGCTCTCCTGATTTCCCATTTATAGCATATTGTCTTAGATCTCTAGAAAAGTCTGAAAAATAGTCCAAATTATGAAATGCAATTTTCCCAGCGTAATCGAGCCCACCGTCTTTCACATCGCGTAATGCTAGCTTTGTGATTTCGGAAATAGCATCAGCCATAGGATCTTTAAAAATACTAAATTGTTGTACATGGTATAGTCGCCCGTCTCTACGATCTACCACCATTCTACACCACTCTAACCCATCAAAGCTGTCTGCGCCCGCTGCTGTGTATACCGTAATACTCCATGGATTGCCTGTGCCAAGGAGGTGAATCGGTTGATAAAATGGCAATTTATTTAGTTCTTCCCGGATTTTCCGAACCGCGCGGGCGCACTCGATAAGCCCTGGTCCCAGTTCGCGCTCGGGGATGGCAATTAACGGGGGATTAAAACGTTCCGAAATTTTTCGAACAATAGTTGGTAGTTGCTCTAGATTATGACCACCTTCATCTCTTACTGGAGAATGAATGATAGGAACAATCGGCTTAGTGGTGAGTTTCTGGTCGCGTTGAACCCCTTTAACAATCTCTTCAATGCCAGTTAGAGGTTCGCGTTTCCAATTTTTTAAATTTTCTGGTGGCTCGTGATAATCAAATGAGAGCGCACAATCATGTGGCGTATTTCTTAGCGTTTCTTCGAATAACTTCCTATTCCAAGTTTTATCAGCTAATCTTTTAGCTTCATAATTACCTGAATCTATCATTATGAAGCCGCGCTTATCGCGAAAATGACCGAGTTCTGATCTAAGTTCTTCTAGCTTAGCTATTTTCTTCTCCGGGTATCGCATTTCAACAAGGTCGTATGCCGAAAGAAGTATTGTAGGATTTCCAAGAAGAGGTTCGTCGCCAGTTTCGCTCACGTTAAAGGCAGAAAGGACTTGGACTGCATTGAGAGGCTTAATTCGCGTTTCGTGAGACGAAACAGAGAGAAACACTGCCGGAAGTTCAATTTGCCCATTTTCAGTTTCTTTGGGGCGTTTAGGAGCGGTTCTAGGTGCAACAAGAGAGGAGATTTTTGCTTGTAGTTGCTTAATTCCAGGATGATCTGTCCCCCCATTCCAATCAAATAATTCAACATAGCTTTTTGCGTAAAACCCCAAGGGGGCGTCACATTCTTCAAGTTTTGCGGGAATAATTTCGACATTATGCTTATTCGCTAACCGCCACTCGTCTTTCATAACTTCGCTATTGCGCGAAGCATTTGTTAGGATGGAAACCAGACATTGTGCTTTTGGTATTTCGCGTTCAATTTTCTCGTCGTAATTACCAACAAGTGAGTAGTCCCACCAGACATCCCATGACTGTGATAGCACATCAAAGAGAAGTTTCGCCGCCTTATAGTCGGTGCTTGAATAAGCTATGAAAATATCTGCCAAAGTATATTAACCTTATTCGATAAAAGACAACTTTAGCACTGGCTAGGCTCAATGCAACCGTGCATTGATTGTGCATCTAAATTGTTTCGTTGATGCCAATTGGGATTGCCGCCCATACGGAGAAATACAGCGCAGAAACAAAATCGTTTGTGATTGTGAAATTTGGTCCAGACAAGTTTGCAAAGGCTGGATCTATGCAAGCTTCGGCCAAAATAATTACAGGCAAGCCCAACTTATGCGCGCGTTGGCCCTTTGCCCGAAGCGTCGGCGTTATTGTGTCGGCGACAATCAATACGGCAGCTGGTGTTTGGGAAGTTGTATCAAGATCCACGCCATCGAGAACAGTACTAATTACTGTCGCCCCAATTTCATGCAATCTGAAGCGCGCTTCTTCCATAACGTATCGACGGCCCATTGTGTTGATTTCCCCTTCAAGTAAAATTGGGCCAGGTGAAGCTTTTCTAACGGCAACAAGTCCAGATATAGCCTTCGGAGGCACAGGGAGTTGTCGCGTGCTACAGTAACTTGCAACAGTTCTTGAGGCGAGGTCAGCAGCTTCATGAGCCGATAACTTTTCTTCCGCCCAGTAGAATGCAAAAATTGAACTAAAGATATCGCCGGTCCCAATTTTGAATACAGCACTTGAATGGTACGCAGGGATGTGGGTTCGACCTCGATCACGGTCGAATACTAAAGCACCTCGGGTGCCTATTTTCGCAACGATAACCGAAGCATTTTGTACGCGCATTACATGTTCAGCCGCCGTCGACAGGTCACTTTCTCCAGACATTGATCGGAGTTCTAGTTCGTTTAGAACGATTGCAAGTGTGCCTGCATTCGACCCGTTGGCACTGAAGGGTTGTGGCGATGAAGATGTCTGTGGGTCGTAAACGGCTCTCTCGGCGCTAACAATTGCTTCACCCTCTAAAAAACCAAAGCGGAGCACCGCATTACCCGAGACATGGAGCGGGGGCTGACGTATAATCTGAGTGCTTGGTGGTTCGATGTGCGGGCGAGAAAGCGGGTGAAAGTAAGCAAATGCTATCCCCATACTAGAAATAGGCCCTTGTACGGATATTCCTAAATTTTTTAACTCTAAAACGCCAGAGCTATCGCGTTCGGGAATATAGGTATGAAGTGTACTGTTTGGCGATAGATTGGAAACAGCCGCAGCGGCACGACCACCGGATCCAAATTCGGCATTCCAGTCCGGAATCACACAGACTTCGCGATACAATCCTCCTGCGATATCCATGATTACTCTCCGGTTATTTTCAATATTTGTTGCGCGTACAAAGGCAAGAAATTAACTTAGCGTTTAATTGTGCAGCACGTGTATGTAAAATTCATGCCATGTTATAGCTGTATGATCGTATCACCTGCTTATATGGTGTTGAAGTCCAAAATATTGAACTAACAATCATGCGCTGGCGATCACTGGAAAATTACGATAATTTTAGCATCGGGTTGATTTGAAACCAAATTTCCAAATTTTTTTACGCTTCAGTACCGATGCTGCGCAGTAAGCTCCTGTCGAGAATGAATGAGACATCGGTTGCAGTCACCTCAGATTTTCGCGAACTGCGCTAATCGAAGCTTGTTGTTGTAACGCCCTATTCCAAAAATTTGAATATAGACTTTGCAGTGGCGGCAATGGCCTGTAAGCCTCCCGAAACCCTTCGACGCTACGCGTAAGAAAATGTCGCCGGATACGTTCGGGCTGACCTTCTAAAAGTTCCAGAAATCGAACTTCATTCGAGTGGCTGGAAAACACCCATAAAACCAACAGCGGTGCTTTGAGGCCGTAGTGTGATTTGTAAATCTGACGCTCAATCAGCTTGCGATATAGATCAATTGATTTTTCGTAGCTTTTACGTTTTGCTGTGCTTGTTTTGGGTTCCGTGCCGCGATCTGCTTCCAGAGCGAACGCGCGAAAGCTTCCGCCATAATCCAGGGCAAAGAGCTGATCTGGGATAAGCTTTTGGCCGTCAATGGAAATTGCCAACGACGCACGTTTAATGGCAAGGATTTTGTGGGCGGGAATGTATCGAACACCCTCACGTGCCGCTGCAATATCAATCGAGCCGGTAATGCAGGACGTCATGTAACCATGCACCCAATGGCCAGTTGGCGTAATTGTGGATTCGGCCAAATCGTTGTCAAACAGGTATTCCCGCGCTTTTGGTGTCAGGTCATAAATGAAGGCGTTGAAATTGGCATGTTCCGTTGCCCTTTGCTGGCGTGGTAATCGCAAAAAACCTCCGGCACGCAATTTCTGTATTTGCCGCAAAGCCGTATCCTTGCAGCGATGTGTGTCTTTGGTCAGTTCATAGAGATAGAGCGAGGATTGCGGACCATGCCGCTCAATAAATTTTACCCAGCGGGTTTCGCGATTCGTCAGTGTAAACGGCGGCGCAATACTAGGCCACAGTAGCGGCGGCATAATGCGGTCGCGGGCGGTGTGAAAACCGGCCACTTTAGCCCTTTCATTTATGGGAGGGTTTGGGGATTTATACTGTGGAATTGTA
>Ga0209345_10005979_pt1 | contig 11130 bp, 5 predicted proteins | sample Cruoilmetagenom7_FD_187294 | JGI IMG/M metagenome (GOLD analysis project Ga0209345, IMG submission 187294) | Oil polluted marine microbial communities from Coal Oil Point, Santa Barbara, California, USA - Sample 7 (SPAdes) (version 2) | ecosystem: Environmental > Aquatic > Marine > Oil seeps ...
GTCCTGCTAGCGCAGAATTTGTATTGAAAGATCCAACAGTGAACTTTGCGGTTTTAGAAAGTGCTAGAGGCGGTTTATTAAGAGCTGGTTTAGGCTTTAAGAAATGTGATATTGCTATAGTAACCAATGTAGCAGCTGATCATTTAGGCCTAAAAGGAATTCATACTGTTGAGCAATTAGCTAAAGTAAAAGGGGTGGTTCCTGAAACTGTTTTACCAGATGGCTATGCTATTTTAAATGCTGATGATGATTTAGTATTTAATATGCGTCGAAATATAGAATGTAATTTAGCATTGTTTTCTATGGATGAAAACAATCCTCATATAAAAGCTTTACAACGAAAAGGTGGTATCACCGCTGTATATGAAAATGGCTTTGTAACAATTTGTCGTGGTGAGTGGAAAATGCGTGTAATGAAAGCTGAAAATATTCCTCTTACTTATGGTGGAAAAGCAAAATTCATGATTCAAAATGTATTACCAGCAATTCTCGCAGCGAACATTCAAGGAATAAGTATTGAAGATATGAAAGCTGCTTTGGAAACTTTTATTCCTTCGGCATCACAAACTCCTGGGCGTTTAAATTTATTTGAGTTTGAAAATTTTACCATCCTATTAGATTATGCTCATAATCCAGCAGGCATGAGAGCGCTTCAAAAGTTTACTGATAATTTAGAAGCCACTGTAAAAGTGGGAATTATAGCTGGTATAGGCGATAGACGCGAAGAAGACAATAATGAAATGGGAAGTATCGCTGCCGATATGTTCGATGAAATTATCATTCGTCAAGACAAACGTTTACGTGGAAAAACTGAAGAGGAACTCATTAAAATGCTAGATGTGGGTATTAAAATGAAAGACCCTAAAAAGAAAACCACTATTATTCCTTCTGAAAGAGAAGCTATTTTACATGCGGTTAGAAATGCTAAAAAAGGTTCTTTAATTATTCTTTGTAGTGATGTGATTCCAGATGCTTTAGAGCTTGTTAAAAAATTGAAAGATTTAGAATCTAAAGGAAAATTATCTGAAATCTAAAAAAATTGAAAAGCCGCCCCCAAAGCGGCTTTTCACCTCAAAACATAATTGAAAAAAATCCCCAACTACGAAACTATTTGTTATTTGCTACATCAATAGTAGCATTTGGTTTTTCTTCTAAAGCATTTAATCTAGCTTCTAAACTTTCATATTTAGAAAGCATTATTTTTAATTGTTGATTTTCACTTTCAAGTTTTTTTACCTTCTCATTCAGCTCCTGAATTCCAGCAGTTAAGATTGGCGTAAGACGTCCATAATCAACCATCATTGGGTTGGTTTTAGCATCACCACTTTCGTCTCCTGAAACCGATTGTGAATAAACTTTTTGCAATTCTTGTGCAATAAAACCCATTTCTTTTTTACCAGGAAACTCCTTGTATTCGTATATTCTTGGTTGAAATTTGTCAATTTTTTCTAAGGCACTTTGAATATCTATAATATTCATTTTTAACCTTCGATCTGAAGTAGTAGCGTAAAATACTCCTGCTCCGGAACCTCGTACGGATCCACTATTCGCAAGTCCACCAGATCTGTAAAAATCAATAAAATGATTTCCTCCTGAAGTACCACTTTGCAGGCGAATGGCAACCCCATCCTCATTACCGCTATTAGTATTGTTATCAAAATTGGCAATATAGGAATTAGCCTCATATCCTTCCACATGAAGATCATAAAGGGGATTAGTAACCCCGATACCCACATCTCCCGTGGCTTCTACTACCAATGCGTTGGTATCTACAATAAAGTTTCCTGCCGTTGAGGTTAAACTAAAATTAAGATCAAAATTACCTTGTGTTACTGTGGTGTTTTGTGTTAAAGCACCGCCTAATTGTATATTACCTGAGGTTTCAGTCAAAGCATTGTCAGCAGTAGTACTTGACGCAGTTGGAGTTGTCCAACTCAAGGTTCCGGCTCCATCTGTTTGGATGATTTGATTCGCTGTACCATCTGCTGCAGGCATAGTATAGCGGTTGGAAGATGTATTTCCTAAGGACACTTGACCTATAAAATATCCTGCATATCCAGAAGCATTTTGAACATCTGAATAGGTACCGTAATGAGTGCCTCCTAAACCTGCTGGAATCAGGGTATAGTTTCCATATTTATCAGTCGTAGAAGTAATTGAAGATCCAAAACTGTTATAGGTTCCATACAGTTCCCCACCAGTATCTGTAGTTCCTATTCCGAAGAGATTATACGTCCCATATTTTGTATTACTTTCTACTCCTCTAACATCATTATAAACTCCAAAATGATTTCCAGTTCCTCCATCAATTAGGTTATAAACTCCATATTTGATTCCTGAGGCGCTAGCTCCTGAAGCATTCAACGTGTTAAATACACCATAGCTAATTTGACTCGTTGGTTGTTCTACTCCAATGCTTAGTCCAGTCTGGGTGGAAGTACTAGCTGTACCTGCATTAAAAATTGAGCCTGAAAAAATAGTATTTGTTCCTGAAGATCCATTTAATGTGCTTCTATTTCCTACTTGGTTTCCAGTTCCGTTTTGTACAGAAGTACTTATCCCTGTATGAAGTCCATTCCCTGAGTTAGTTATATAGGTTTCTAAGCCTTTAATTGATTCATTATGTGTACCACTAAGGGTTTGTTGTATTCCAATATGATCTCCTGTTCCTGTTGAATTATCTACTATATTAAGTGCAATAAGATTGCTTGGGGCACCAGTAACTTCTATATCTAAAGGCGAGCTTGCTGAGGTTTTTCCTATAGCTACATTTCCTTGCGTATATATATCATCAGTAATCGCATTTGGAGAATTGGTAGATCCTTCTTCATACCAATCATGATCATCATTATTAATTGTTGTAAATGATACTTGTCCAGACCCATTTGTTGTCATTACTTGACCTGAAGAACCATCAACCGTTGGCATTAAATAACGATTGGAAGTACTTAACCCTAGAGATGTTCTTCCTATTAAATAAGCTGCATAATCATTGGTTGATTGCACGTCACTATAAAGTCCATAACCAATACTACTAGGCGCTGTTACTTTACTATACACTCCATATTTTGCTGAAGTACCTAGACCTTCAACATCACTTTTAATTCCGTAGTAAGTACCTCCAGAACCATCAATGTCTATATCTGCCACTAATCCGTATCGATCTCCTCCTGTACTGGTAGTATTATTAACTTCATATAAAACTCCATATGTATTTGATGAAGACCCAGGGTTTGTAACATATAAACCTGCTGATCGATTTATAGGTACATTAGAATAATATCCCAAATTAGCTGTCATACTTCCTATATTATTAAAAGTTGTTATTGCAGATCTAGTCGCAAGATTATACGATGAATTTTGACTTACTGTTAATCCATCAGCACTGGGGTAATTTGTCATAATTATCATAGCATCAGCTTGACTATTGGAGGGAGCAATATCAACAGAACTTATTGTACTTCCAATGCTATATCCTCCTAAAGAAAGCTTATAATTTTGATTGGCTCTATTTACTAATACATTTCCTGAATTTCTTAACACATTACCTCCAGAAACAACCCAATCATCATCTGATGTATTAAGCGTTGAAGGGTCTGTCCAAGAAGCATTTCCTAAAGCATCAGATGTTAAAACATAACCTGAATTTTCATTACCATCTTCATATTGCATTGATCCAATTACATCTAGTGTTGCTGAAGGACTATTGTTATTTATTCCTAGATATCCTTGGTGATTCAAACGCATTCTTTCGACCATATCAGATTGATTAATTGCATTACCATGTACATAAAATGCAAGTCCTAAATGATCTGCATCATTAGATGTTTGTACAGAAGAAATAGCTGCTTTTCTTTGACCCAATCTAGTAGTATGAGGTGGCCCAAAACCAATAGAACTTCCTACTGTATTAAGCCCACTATTGTTACCACTTCCTTTTAAAAATAATCCGTCTTGACCTGTGTTTGCATAGCTTAAATCAAAGGTTGTAGATATTCCAACATGCAATGGACTTTGAGGATTGTCTTCACCTATACCAATAGCGTCATTACTTCCATCTACAAATAACATATATTGTTCTGATCCGCTTTCAACTCTGAAATCGAATAGAGTACTGTACTCATTAAAAACAGTATTTCCACCAGCTCTTATGTTATGCTGTACATCACCTGTATTGTTATAAAGTATAAGATTACCGGCTCCACCAGATTCGAATAAATAAGCAACCGAATCTCCACTTACGGTGTCTTCATGAATACTAATACCATTAGACATATAATTATATCCATTTGAATCTACTTGAAATTGCACTCCCCCTATATTCGTATTATTTATGTTGAAATCACCCCCTGAATTCATGTTAAATTGCATTGTGTTTGAACCCAAAGTCACAGTCGTAGACTCAGTTAAACTTCCTCCCAGTTTTATATCACCCGAAGTATAAGTTAGCCCGTTACTAGCTGAAGTTGCAGCTAAAGTCGAAAGGTCACTAAAGGTTACTTGCCCTAAACCATCTGTTGTAAATACCTGATTTAAGGCTCCGTCTATTGTTGGTAATGCATATCCTGTACCTGTTGGATTTCCTATTTGGAATTCACTATTTGTTCTAAGGATATTATTGTCAAACTCTCCATATAATAACGCATTGTTTGACCCAACTGAACTATTATCTAAATAAAATTTATTGCTCCCAACCTCATTATAACCTGATTGATAACCAATAAACACATTATTACTTCCAAGATTATTATTACCAGATTGATACCCTATAGCTGTATTTTGTTGCCCTGTAATATTAAAAAATAATGATGAATGACCTAAAGCTGTATTTTGTTGCCCTGAAGTAGTATTATATAATGAATAAGTCCCAATTGCTGTATTAAAATCAGCCGTGGTATTATCTAATAATGATTGATACCCTATGGCAGTATTGTTTGTTCCAGTTGAATTAAATAACATCGATTGAAAACCAATAGCCACATTTAGTGAACCTGTAGTGTTTGTACCTAGGGCATCTTTACCTATTCCAATATTAGCATTATTACTCTCATCATCATTATTACCTGCATTTACACCAAGAAATATAGAAGATCCATTATCTGTTCCATCGCTATCACTTTTACCATCGGTGAGGTCGTCTATTTTTTCTATGGAATTACCCACAAAACTAACCCAAGCCGCAGGTCCTGCATTATCATCCCAATAATAAAAGCCTGGAGGATTACTTCCTGAAGTTGTAGTTAAATACACCATCATACCATGTTGATCCATTGTTGGATTAGTTGATGGAAAATCTTCTATTCTCGGAATTAAAATTCCATCTGTATTTGATGGATTTGTAGCATCACTTGCTGAAATATCTAATGATGCTTTTGGATCAGTATTATTTATACCAACCTGTGCTTGTCCGATGTAGCTTAATAGGGGAATAGCTACCATTAGTAATAATTTTTTCATTATTAGTTGTTTTGAGAAAAATCTTAATAGTAGGTGTTATTTTTATGTAAGGGGCAAAAAACTAACTATCTCAAATATATTTTTATTGAGATGCGCTCACAATTATTTTTAGTGAATGGTCATTTTTTTTTAGTGAAGCAATTAACTGTATTTATAAGTTATTCAGCTTATTAAGTAATAATTCTTTATTCGAACTACTTAAAGGAATTAATTCGTCATCAACTTGAACCTTATCGGAATGAATTTCAGAAATACGATGTGCATTCACTAAATAAGAGCGATGTGTTTTTATAAAATTTGAATCATTTAGTTTTTCCGAAGTATGTTTTAGTGTATGAGGAACTATGTATTGTTTTTCAGTGGTAATGATGTAACAATAATTATCAAAAGCTTTTAAATAGCGAATGTCTGATTGATTTATTTTATGGGTTCTTCCTTCAGATTTTATAAGAATATACTCTTCTTTTGTCAAAGAAAAATTGTGCCAAGCTAATTCAATATTACTGCTTAAACCTGCTTCTGTAAAAGGTTTAACTATATATCCAAGTGGTTTAGTTGCCTTTACACGTTCTATCGTTGAAGGATCTGTTTGTGAAGTTAAATATAGATACGGAATTAATTTTTTATCAAGTTGAATCGCTAAATCTACTCCGTCCTTTTCACCTTCTAATTGAATGTCTAACAAAACCAAGTCTGGCCTTAATTTTTCGATATCTTCTATGGCTCCTGTATAATCATACCCATCACCAACTACATTAAAACCTTGCTTTTTTAAAGCGGTCTCGATTGTTGCCGCAATTAATGGTTCGTCTTCGACAATATATATTTTTAACTTTTTCACTTTTATATTAAAAACTCTAAGGTATTTTATAAATCTGAATAGACCTTATTAATTTAGTGAATGAATTCATTTTTTTAGTAAAGCTTATAAAATCTCAAACCGTTTCACTTCTAGACTTGCAAGAGTTCCTCCATCTTCAACATTTTTCATCGTTAAATTAGCTTTTAACTTTCTAGCTAAGGCTTTAATTAATTTTATTCCAAACGAAGTGTCTTTGATCTCATCACACAATCCTTTTCCATTGTCTCGAACTTGTAAAATCAAGGAATCTCCTTCTTTTTCAAATGAAACTTTCATCTGACTTTTTTCATCGATTATCACAAAAGCATGTTTAAGTACATTGATTATCATTTCATTTAAAATTAAACCCAAAGGAGTAATTGTTTCGATATTTAAAATCATTGAATCCACGTCTAATTGATATGATAAAGGATTCTCCTTAAATTGATGGCTTTCGATAATATCATTTACTAAATCTGTAAAATATTCTTTGGTGTCAATACCAACTAACTGATCTTTACTATATAACTTTTGATGAATTAACACCATAGAGCGAACTCTATTTTGAGCTTCTTTTATAGCTAATTGCGCTTCTTTATCTGTAATATTTTCAGACTGAAGATAAAGTAAACTTGATACAATTTGAAAACTATTTTTTACACGATGATGTGTTTCTTTTAAAAGCACATTTTTTTCATCTACAGTAATTTCAAGCATCTTTTTCTGCTTAGCCAAAAGAATATTTTTCTTTCTATTTTTAAAATAGAAAAAAGCTAAAAGACTAGCAATAATCAAACCTGCTAAAGATAGAAAGAGGTAAAATTTTCGTTGCTGTTCCTTTTTTTCAATTTCAATTATTTGTAATTCTTGTTGTTTATCAAACTCATATTGCATCTGAAGCTGCGTCAATTTTTTAATGTTTTTTTCATTAAAAATTGAATCTTTTGCTTTTAAATAAAGCTCATAGTTTAGAAGTGATTCTTCATATTTCCCTAATCCTTTATAGGTTTCATATAAACATTCACATGATTTAGATTGGTATTCTAATTCATTTACATTGATGGCCAATTCTTTTGCATTTTCACAATCATTTTTAGCTAAATCAAATTGTTTTAAAGAATTATATAAGATTCCTCTGTAGGTATAGGTGTATATTAAACCTGTTTTATGATCAATACTTTCATAGGATTTTGAAGCTTCATTTAGACTTTCTAAAGCCTTTGCGAAATCTCCTAATTTGTAATATGCTAATCCTATATTTAAATCGGATCCAGCGACTAAACGCAAAGGAGCATTCCCATCTAATTTTAAATCTTTAGATTGTTGAAGGATTTCTAATGCTTCATGGTTTCTATCAATATTTAATAATAAATCTCCTTTATTCGATAAGATGACACCTCCGTTTATTTTTGAACCTAAATTCAAAGAGCTATTATATGCTAGGTCATAATATTTTAACGCGGCTTCAAAATCATCCATCTGATTATAAAGGTTTGCCAAGGAATTATTGATTACAAGATCTTGACCTTTAATCTTTTTAATTTCAAGCTTAGTTATTTTTAAAGTATCAACTTTATCTAATAAATGTTTAGCTTCTAAAAGATTTGCAATCGCATTCGAAATATCTCCTTTTTTCTGAAACACACCTCCTTTGGTACTTGTTACTGAAGCTTTCAGAATATTATTTTCATTAGATGGAATAAATTGAATCGCTTTATCTAAATAAAACAAAGATGAATCTAATGATGAATTATAAAAATGAAAATTCCCTAAAATATAATATGAAGTTGCTAAATCTTTGTCATTATTTGAAGCTTTTGAGACTTCTAAAGCTTTATCAACAAACTCTTTTGTAATTCTTGTATATCGATATTCACCTGTTATTTTTAGTAGTTCTGAAACCTTTTGAGAATCTGAAGAAATTGTATCTATCTTAAATTTTAAGATAGAATCCACATCTTTCTGTTCTAAAGGCTTCTTTTGAGATAGTAAAGAAATTGTGAAAAATAGAAAAAAGAGAGTTAACGTTGATTTCAATCTATTGCAATAATTTAGTTAGTTCATGCAATGTAAGGTTTTTTAAAAAAATGGGAAACCCACCACAGATGTGATGGGTTTCCGCCCCAAATTTGATTAATCCACCGTAAGTGAATCAACCTACTTATGTAACACAAAGTTACAAAATTGTTTATTATTTATAAATTGAAATTTCTTTTTCTCCTTTTGAAGTCTGATATGCTCTATACATGCCTTCCGTATTAAATGGCATGGCAATATTACCTTTAGAATCTACTCCAATTAAACCTCCATCCCCTCCAATTTCTAATATTCTCTTATTAATAACTTCCTCTGAAGCTTTCGCTAAATCAAGTCCTTTAAATTCCATTAAGCATGAAACATCATATGCGACAACACCTCTTATAAAATACTCACCACTTCCTGTACAAGAAATTGCACATGTTTTATTGTTAGCATAATTTCCAGCGCCAATCATTGGACTATCACCTACTCTACCCCATTTTTTATTGGTCATTCCTCCTGTTGAAGTTGCTGCAGCTACGTTTCCGTTTTGATCACAAGCTACTGCTCCTACAGTACCAAATTTTGAATCTTTTTTTTCTGAATGATCCAATTGAAAGTTATCCGTATCTTTTATTCGTGTCCATTGATCATGTCGTAATTGATCGTAAAAATAAGATGGACCTTCTAATTTATATTTTTGACTTTTAGCAAATTGCATTGCACCTTCACCTGCTAAAAAAACATGTTCACTTTTCTCCATTACATCTTTTGCAAGACTAATTGGGTTTTTTATTCCTGTAATTAAAGAAACAGCTCCGGCTTGTAGCGTATCTCCTTCCATGATAGACGCATCCATTTCATGTGTTCCTTCCGAAGTAAAAACACTTCCTTTACCTGCATTGAATAAGTGAGAATTCTCTAATTGAATTACAGAAGCTTCAACTGCATCAATTGAAGTACCTCCATTTTCTAATACTGAATATCCTGCTACTAAAGCAATTGCTAAAGCCTCTTTATATGCTTGTTCTTTTTCAGGAGTCATCATCCCTTTTACAAGAGTTCCTGCCCCTCCATGAATGGCAATTGAAAATGTGTTCATTAATTAAACTAGTTTCATTTTATTAATAGGATAGATACACTTAATGAAAAAACTCGCTCTAAAATTTAATCAGAACGAGTTTTAATATATTAATACCAGCCTCTTGTATTATAAGTCACATTTTGTGGCTGATTTCTTCCATAAGCAACTCCAACATCTCTAGCAGCATCAATGGCTCTTCTATTTAGATCTAACACCTTTAATTTGTATTTCCAACTTCTGTCTGAAAGGTCTTTAACTCGATTAGATATTTTTGAAAACAATGATTTTACTTGAGAAAAACAATTTGCCTCTGGATCAATACTTGCTAAGATAGCACCTGCTTCATTAGCTGCATCTATATTTTGATTTGCTGCCCAAATGGCTTGAGCTTCGGCTAATTTTAATTTACAATCTCTATCTATCACTTTTTGATAAAGATTACTCATCTTCCTTTCAATTTTATCAAAACAAGAACTTGCTTCAGGCACGTTAGCTAATTGTTCTAATGCTTCTTCTAATTGACCTTGTGATTCTAAACTTCCAGATTTTTTTATAATTAAACCACAGTTTTCATTATAATATTTGATGATTTTTTGCTTTCCTCTAGATATAAAATCTTGAACTGAAGTATTTTTCGGACTTAATCTTTTTAATGCTGAAATATAAGCTTTGGTCTCATTTGTACCAACCCCTTTTAATTCGAAATATTCACTTTCAAAAAGATTACCAGCAACTCCATCACCAATGTATAATGTAACTCCAAGATTTAATGCAACCTTCGGTGGTGCTGTTGGAGTAACATCTTTACTTAAAACGGTTACATTAGGTACTAGTATAAATCTTGAATTATAGACATTGTCACTAATTCCGTTCTTCGTAATGATTTGACCTAATTTATTAACAAACATTTTCTTAGCTGAAGCAGGAATTCCTTCCGCTTGACTTGGGATATAAGCTCCTAATAATATTCCATTATTAGTTGCGGAATCCTGAGCGACTAATGCCGTTGTTATAAATAATAATATATATAGTATATTTTTCATATGTGTGTTTTTATTTTCCTCCTAATATTAGCGTAGCTCTTCCCAATCCTTTCATCACTAATTTATTAGGAATAGAATAAGGTGCATTTTTTAAATATTTACTTAAACCTCTAATATACCTTCTAGCATCTATTGCTCTTCCTTTTTCATTATAAAGAGGAATCCTAACTTGCTCAAATAAAGCCATACTTTCAGTCATATCAGTTGTACTAAATCTTCCTTTAACAGTATTATCAGCTAACCAATCTTCTATAAGAAATCCAAGTTCTTCACCATCAAACTCGCTTTCTAAATCTTCATCCCAATCATCCCATGTTTGAATTCTCACAATAATTTCACGACCATTTTCAAACATATCATCAAAATGAGCTTGTAGAGAAACATTAAAATTATCGATATGTGCTAACACAGCTTCCGATAATAATACAGGTAATTCAGCAGAAAAAGATGGTGCGCCAGTTCCTGTTGCAGTTGCAACCTGCTTATCAGTATAAGCATCTAATCCCTGAAGGTTAAAAGTAACTGATTTCTTTGGTCCAGTTTTATTAATGGTCCAAGTAAGTTGCATAATGATATCTGCTTTCGCAACTTTCTTTAATGCATCTATTGGACTTTCATTTACACTACTTCCAGATTCTTTAGAAGATCTCATGTTATCTTCTGCAGCATTTGCTTCCATAGTTTTA